>Ga0208694_1003707_pt1 | contig 14467 bp, 12 predicted proteins | sample AD_UKC078_MetaG_FD_184442 | JGI IMG/M metagenome (GOLD analysis project Ga0208694, IMG submission 184442) | Active sludge microbial communities of municipal wastewater-treating anaerobic digesters from USA - AD_UKC078_MetaG (SPAdes) (version 2) | ecosystem: Engineered > Bioreactor > Anaerobic >...
TGCGCGCCGGGTACGTCGCCGCAGACCTGCGATCTTTGCGGGGGCCGCGGTCAGGTGACTCAGACCAGCGGCTTCTTCAGCATCCGCACCACCTGTCCCCATTGCCGGGGGCGAGGCAACATGATCACCAGTCCCTGCCGCCGCTGTTCCGGTCTGGGAAAGGTCCGATCGAGCAAGACCATCCAGCTCAAGATACCGGCGGGCGTGGAAACGGGGTCCAGGCTCAGGGTGCGGGAGGAAGGCGAAGAAGGATCGTCCGGCGGCTCCAGCGGCGATCTCTACGTCTTCATCACGGTGGAGCCGCACGATCTGTTTGAAAGAAACGGGAACGACATCCACTGCCGCGTTCCCATCACCTTCGTCCAGGCAGCCTTGGGAGGCGTTATGGAGGTGCCGACCCTGCGCGGTAGGGAGTCTTTGAAGATCCCTCCGGGAACGCAGTCGGGAAGCCGATTTCGCCTGCGAGGCAAAGGAATTGCGAGCCTGCATGGAGACGGTTACGGCGATCAGGTGATCGAAACCGTGGTGATCGTGCCGACGAACCTGACGAGGCGACAGGAGGAACTGCTTAAGGAATTTGAGAGATTGGAAAACGAAAAAAGGCGGCCTTGACAAAGCCGAATCTGTGATTAATTTATGCCCAAAAAGTCAATAAACATAACACTATCATAGTGTTGCAAACGAATATTCCGAAAGGGAAAGGAGGAAAAGCATATGATTAAAAACCTGTTGCCCACCGTATGGCGGAGAAGCGAAACGCCCCTGCGACGCGCAGAGGAACACCCCTTCCTCGCCCTGCATCGGGAGATGGATCGGATCTTCGACGACTTTTTCCGGGGCTTTAACCTGTCGCCCTTCGACGGCGGACGGAGCTGGGGGACCTTTACACCCTCGGTCGACGTTCGGGAGGACGAAAAAGAGGTCACCGTGAAGGCCGAGCTGCCGGGCATGGAGGAGAAGGACATTGAGGTGAATCTTGCCGACAATGGCCTCACGATCAAGGGGGAGAAGAAGGCCGAGAAGGAAGAGCAGGGGAAGGACAATTGGTATCGGGAGACGAGCTACGGCGTCTTCCATAGGTTCATCCCGCTTCCCGAAGGACTCGACAAGGAGAAAGTTGATGCTCGCTTCAAGAACGGCGTCTTGACCGTTACCCTTCGCCGGTTGGAAGAGGCCAAGGGGAAGAAGATCGCTATCAAAGCGGAATAGCCGTGCTGACGGCGTCATTTGAATTAGTGAGTTCCCCCCGGCCATTGGGCGGGGGGAAACCCTTTTTGACCGAGCCTGATACTCTCTGACCCGGAATTCACCGGATCAATAAAATTACGGTTGCGGGGCATCCCCGCCCGTTCATCATTATTTTAGAAGGAGGTTTTGGAAATGAAGTTTAAACCATTACATGATCGAATCGTGGTGTCGCGCGTCGATGCGGAAGAGAAGACTGCCGGCGGGATCATCATCCCGGATACGGCCAAGGAGAAACCCCAAGAGGGGAAAATTATCGCCGTCGGTCCTGGCAGACGGGACAAGGACGGTAATCTCGTCCCTCTGGACGTCAAAGCAGGCGACCGGGTTTTGTTTTCCAAATGGGCCGGCACGGAGTTCAAGCTTGACGGTCAGGAGCATATGATCATGAAAGAGGACGATATCCTCGGCATTGTTGAATCATAATACAAGGAGGTAGGAACTATGCCTGCAAAGGAAATCAAATATGACATGCAAGCCCGCGAAAAAATAATGAAGGGCGTTGATACATTGGCCAATGCGGTAAAAGTCACCCTGGGACCCAAAGGACGGAATGTGGCTATCGCCAAATCCTGGGGCGCCCCTCAAGTCACCAAGGACGGCGTGACCGTGGCCAAAGAGATTGAGTTGGAAGACAAATTCGAAAACATGGGGGCGCAGATGGTCAAGGAAGTTGCCTCCAAGACCTCGGACAAGGCAGGCGACGGCACCACGACGGCTACCGTGCTTGCCCAGGCGATCTATCGCGAAGGATCCAAGCTGGTCGTCTCCGGGATGAACCCCATGTCGCTGAAGCGAGGAATCGACAAAGGGGTGGCTCTCGTTGTGGATGAACTGAAGAAGCGCAGTAAGACCATCGGCGACAAGAAGGAGATTGCCCAGATCGGCACCATTTCGGCAAACAACGATGCGACTATTGGAGACATCATCTCTGAAGCAATGGAGAAAGTCGGCAAGGATGGGGTAATCACCGTTGAAGAAGCCAAAGGAATGGAAACCGAACTGGAGATCGTTGAAGGGATGCAGTTCGACCGGGGCTATGTCTCGCCTTACTTTGTTACCGATGCGGAGAAGATGGAGGTCCGCCTGGATGATCCTTATATCCTGCTCCATGAAAAGAAGATTAGCGCCATGAAAGACATGGTTCCTCTTCTGGAGCAGATCGCCAAGACGGGCAAGCCGCTCCTGCTAGTGGCGGAAGATATCGAGGGAGAAGCTTTGGCCACCCTGGTCGTCAACAAGATGCGGGGGACCCTCAAATGCGTGGCAGTCAAGGCACCTGGTTTCGGAGATCGCCGCAAGGCCATGCTCCAGGATATCGCCGTTCTGACGGGAGGAAATCTTATTTCCGAGGACGTGGGAATAAAGTTGGAGAACGTCACGCTTAAGGATCTGGGCACTTGCAAGAAGGTCACCGTTGACAAGGACAATACCACCATTGTGGATGGCGCCGGTAGCCGCGCCGAAATCGAGGGGCGAGTGAAGCAGATCCGGGCGGAGATCGAGGAGACAAAATCGGACTATGACCGGGAGAAGCTCCAGGAGCGACTGGCCAAGATCGTGGGGGGCGTGGCGGTCATCAGAGTTGGCGCCGCTACGGAGATCGAGATGAAAGAGAAGAAAGCGCGGGTCGAGGATGCCCTGCATGCCACGCGAGCTGCTGTTGAAGAGGGCATTGTTCCGGGCGGCGGCGTGGCATTCATCCGCTCAATCGGTGCATTGGCGGATGCAAAATTGCCCGATGAGGAGCAACAGGGATTGAACATCGTCCGGCGCGCCTTGGAAGAGCCGTTACGTCAGATCGCCGCCAACGCAGGCTGCGAAGGTTCCATTGTAGTGGAAAAGGTGAAGGAGTCGAACGGAACGCATGGTTTCGACGCCGAAACTGAGCAGTACGTCGACATGCTTAAGGCCGGGATCATCGATCCCACGAAGGTAGCCCGCTTTGCCCTCCAGAACGCCGCGTCGGTTGCTTCGCTCCTATTGACTACCGAGGCGATGATCGCGGAAAAGCCGAAGAAGAAAGAACCGCCCATGCCTGCCATGCCGTCGGACATGGGGGATTATGACTAGCCCCTCCTGAAGCCGCCCTCCCGCTTCCGGGAAACTGGGGCGAGGGGCGGTCCCCCCTTTGTTCGAGCAATGAGAAGTTCAAATCAAACCATACCGAAATCCACGGCTGTTCCATCTGCACTGGCAGCTAAGGAACTCCTGAAGCTCTCCGGCAGCGCCCTGCTCAACCGCATCCTGGATGAGGAGAGTCCAGAGGTCTTTTTCCGCCGCCTTTCGGAAGAGGACTTCTTCTGGATCGTCAAGAGGATCGGCGCGGCGGACTGCCTCCCCCTCCTGAGGCTCGCCTCGAAGGATCAGTGGGAATACCTCCTTGATCTGGAGACCTGGGAGAAGGACCGGCTTGATGCGGACAGGGTGCTGTCGTGGCTCTCGCGGCTGAGCGACGCCGATCCGGCGCGATTCGCCGTCTGGCTATTCAGCCAAGGTGATGCCCTGTTTTCCTTGCTCATCAACGAGAAAGCGGAAGTCATCATCAGGGACGGCGAAGGGGAGGCCGATCTTTCGGAGGGATATTTTACGCTGGATGGTCTGTTCTATATCCGGCCAATCAGGGAAGAGGATCGCGAGGCCATCGAAGGGCTTCTGCGGACTCTGGCCGGTAAGGATCATCATGCCTACCAGGCTCTTCTTTACGGCCTCGCTGCCGTCATTCCCGCCGAGGTCGAGGAGGAACTCTACCGTTTTAGGAACGGCCGTCTCGCCGAACACGGATTTCTTCCCTACGAGGAGGCAGTTGCCGTATACGCTCCCCTTGACCCGGCGGTACTTCGCGCCGAGAAGCCGCCGCTCCTTCTCCCCGGACGGCTCTGCTCCACCGAGGAAGGCGCGCTTATCCCTGTCTCTCCGCTCATGCACGTTGGAGAGGACCTCCTGTTTGCCGAGGCGCTTTCGCGTATCGGCGATCCCCTTCTCCAGGACCGCATCTGTCTGGAATTCGCCGGCCTTTGCAACCGGATCGTCTCTGCCGACGCCTCTGCTGAGGAGATCGATTCCGAACGTCTGTCCGCATCCTGTCGGCGAGCGGCTTCGTACCTGAATGTCGCACTCGAACGGCTCTGCGGAAAGGATGCCGAGGCGGCGGCAAGACTGCTCCAAGGCAATTCCTTGTTGACAATATTCCGGGTGGGTTACGGCTTGGCAATGAAACTGCGTTGGGAGGTCCAGCGCTGGCGGAAGAAAAGCCTGTTCTTCCAAAATGGGAAAACGAACGCTTTCTGGGGAACGCCCTGGGAGGAGACACTGGAAGGACTTTGTGCCGTCCGTCCCATTTATTTCGCGGGAAAGAATGTGCAGAACCCCTACCGAGATTTCAGGGCGGTCGAGGATCTGGATGAGACATATCGCCGGGTGGAGCAGATCAAGGCGATCGATCGCCTGCTAATGGATCTTTCCATCAGGCGGGGAGAAAGCACCCGATTGCCCGCCTGGGCGGAGACGTTTCATCCGCTGCTCTTCAACCGCTGGGCCCGCGCCATCCTTGGCATTGAAATGTCTCCGGCGCCCCTCACAAGGAAACAGGCGGAACATTTCTTCCGTCTGGTCCGCAGGAATGATAAGGGACCGCCCTACCGGATGGCCGGATTCAAGGAATTTTTTATCGATGACTTAACCAGGGAATCCTTTGATGTTGCAGCGGAAACAGTGAAAGCCCTCCGGGAGGCACTCTCCCTGATCTGGGACGCCTTTTGTCAGGAGTACGAAGGTGTCGCTGCCGGCAATCTGTGGGGTCGGTATTCGCGATATCTCTGCATAGCTTCGGGGCGGGAGGTTTCGTAACCGCGTCGAACCGACTTACGTCATGGAATTGGGCGACGCGATCCGTTCGCCGGCTTTGTAAGGGAAACGAAAAATAGTTACAGGGCGGTGTAAGGCATTATCTCAAACGGCGAAAGATATTTCCGACCCAAGATATCAAAGAAGAAAAAGTTGATGGGTCAGCTTTTACAGTTAAGTTGTAAAATATTTTTTAGAGAGGGGAATTATTTATGGATCAGGAAATAAAACTCATCGATGAGAAGGTGAAAGCCAAAAGTGAATTTGTCGAAAGAATCAATAAAGCAATGGCCGGCACGATTATCGGCCAGAAAAATATTATCGACCGCCTGCTTATTGCCATGCTCTGCAACGGTCATGTCCTGGTGGAAGGCGTTCCAGGACTCGCCAAGACCCTGATTGTCAAGACGCTGGCCACTGCCATCGACGCCCAATTTTCGCGTATTCAGTTTACGCCGGATCTTCTGCCGTCCGACCTGATCGGCACGATGGTCCTCAATCCCAAAACCGGGGAGTTTGCCCCCCGTCAGGGGCCGATCTTCGCCAACATCATTCTGGCGGATGAAATCAACCGCTCTCCTTCCAAAGTTCAAAGCGCATTGCTGGAAGCCATGCAGGAGCATCATGTCACGATTTCCAAGGAAAGGTATCGTTTGCCTGAGCCCTTCATGGTCATGGCCACGCAAAATCCTATTGAACAGGAAGGAACCTATCCTCTGCCGGAAGCGGCCATCGACCGCTTCATGCTCAAGGTGAAAATAACGTATCCGAGTAGGGATGAAGAAGTGCAGATCATCGACGCGGCGCTTATCGGTGTGGAGCCGAAAGTGGATAAAGTCATCACACCGCAAGAAATCATGGACACCCGCAGCTTGATTAATCAAATCTATATTGATGTAAAGTTGAAACACTATATTGTTTCTCTGGCCAACGCCACCCGCCGGCCCGAAGATTTCGGACTCCATGAGATCAAGGGATTGATTCAGTACGGCACTTCGCCACGCGCCTCCATTTATCTGGCCCAGGCCGCCAAAGGTCACGCGTTTATCCGTCGCCGCGGATACGTCACGCCCGACGATATCAAAAGTATCGGCATGGATGTTTTGCGGCACCGGATTATTCTGACTTACGAAGCCGAAGCCGAGGAACAGAACGCGGAAACCATCATTCAAAAAGTTTTCGACGCCATTGAGGTACCTTAATCCGTGCTGGACCGTTCGATTTACAAAAAGATCCGGCAAATCGAAATCCGGTCGCATAAGGCGGTCAACCAGCTCTTTGCCGGAGAATACCGCAGCGTCTTCAAGGGACAGGGGCTGGAATTCTACGAAGTCCGGGAGTACGTTCCGGGAGACGATGTCCGCCTGATTGACTGGAATGTCAGCGCCCGCCTCGGTTCTCCCTACGTCAAAAAATTCATCGAGGAGCGGCAGCAGAGCATTATCCTTTGCGTGGATGTCAGCGCTTCCCAGGATTTCGGATCGCAAAAATTGAGCAAGAACGAAGCATCCGCGGAGATTGCGGCCGTGCTCGCTTTTTCCGCTATAAAAAACAAAGACCTGGTCGGGCTTTTGATGTTTTCCGATCGAATTGAAAAATACATTCCGCCCAAACGGGGAAGACGTCATGTGCTTTTGGTCATCAGAGAGATACTTTCTTTTGAACGTCAGGGGAAAAGAACCGATATGGCGCAGGCCCTGCGCTATCTAAACCGTGTCAATAAAAAAAGTTCCGTCTTATTTGTAATATCGGATTTTCTGGCCGAGGGGTATGAACAGCCGATCCGTGTTCTATCTAAAAAACATGATCTCATTCCCATCATCATCAAGGATAAAATGGAAAAACAACTGCCCCAACTACCGATGGTTTGTTTTGAAGATCCTGAGTCGGGTGAACTGATAGACGTTGATTTGCGGGATGAAAAACTACGCCAAGCCTACCATGATGCTTCTACAGACACATTGAACGGTTTGCGAAAATATTTCCGCTCGCTGAAACTGGATCATCTGGAACTGGAAACGGATGGTCAATACATCGCCGCGCTCAACCGCTTTTTCAAAGTGCGGGAAAGAAGGATAGCTCACTGATGCCGGAACAATTAAAAGATATCAAAGGCGTTATCTATGTTTTTGACTGGGGCACGTTTTTGTTTTTTCTTTTGATCACCTTGCTGTTGGCCATTGCCGGATATTTCCTTTTTAAGCTTTTCAAAAAGCGGCGTCGGAACCGCAAAGATAAAAGCAACGCAGAGATTATTCCGGAAAGGCCCTGTAATGAAGTTGCGCTGGAGGCGCTGATGAAGATTGATCCGGTCGAGTATTTTGAAAAAAAAAGATCAAGGAATATTATTTCGAAATAACCGATGTTATCCGCAAATTCCTTGGCTCCCACTATCATATTGACACGCTGGATAAAACGTCTCTGGAAATTATTGAAGGACTGGAGCGCATGGAGCGCGATTTTGACAAGGTAAAAAAGGTTGATCGCTACTTCAGCGATTGCGATCTGGTGAAATTCGCCAAGCTGCAACCGGGATTGGCCGAAATGAAACAAAAGAAAACGGAATCGGAAAATATCGTTAAGGAATGTGGGAAGAAGGTGTAGGGAATGCGATTTCAAAGTTTCTGGTTCATTGTTTTGTTATTTGCTTTGCCTTTTTTCTACCGGTTTGTTGTGAAAAAAAAGCCGGCCAGCCTGCCGCATCCTGATTTCATAAGCAAGCTCAAGAATAGAATTCCTCAGGCAACCGTTAAAAATAAGCTGCCGTTATACCTGAGGCTCGCGGTGCTGGTACTTCTGATTCTGGCTTTGATGCGCCTCCAGTACGGGTATGTTGCCGACACCAGCAACCGCAACGGTGTGGATATTATGGTGGCGCTGGATGTCAGCACCAGCATGAACGCGGAAGACTTCCAGCCCGACAGAATCACGGTCGCCAGGGATGTTCTGAAAAACTTTATTCAAGGCCGCCCGCAGGACCGCGTCGGTCTGGTGATATTTTCCGGTAAAAGTTATCTGCAATCCCCGTTGACCACCGATCACAACGAGGTTTTAAACTATCTGGATCAGATTCATACCGGCATGATTGAAGACGGCACCGCCATCGGCATGGCGCTGGCCACTTCCGTCAACCGGCTGAAGGATTCGGAAGCCAAAACAAAAATCATTCTTCTTTTGACCGATGGGGAAAACAACTCCGGCGAAATTGATCCGGAAACAGCCGCCAAAATGGCGCAGGCTCTGGGTATAAAAATATATTCCGTCGGCATCTCTCAACGTTGATAATAAGTGAGTTGATTTTTAGCTTATTTAAGGTCAAAAATATTCGTTTTGCCGTTTGAAATATTTTGTACACTTTTGCAATGCTTACTAATATGAGTTACAATTTATAAAACCAAAAAAATGAGAAAAAATGTATTGTGGATTGCCTCGTGTGCAATTGTATTTTTTAGCTTAAATGCTTGTGATAAAACAATTGGTGTTGACGACGAATTGAAGCCAACAAAACTAACTGTAGAACAGCAAAAACAAAAGATCGAAGACAATGGGATTGCATTCCTCGACAAGATGGATGGGATGAAAGAAACCGTTGCCTATAAAACAATGACCGACTTTGTTGAAGAAAATGCGTCGAAAGCTTCGCCACAAATGCGCCAATTACTAGCGGCCATGGAGAGCAAGAACCTGAAAAACATCAATGTGCTGAGTACTCAATTAAAATCGGTTAAAGAAGATGACGACGATGTTTGGGGCGAATGGTTATGGGATGCCGATGTAGAAGATTTTGAGAAAGTTAAGGATTTGACCGATAAAATAATTGTGAAATTCCCTGCTGCTGATTCTAAAACAAACAATGCCGAATTGACTGTTAACTACACCGAGTCGAAAGTAGAGATTCCAGATGCAGACGAGTATTATCCTTCTGATGTAACTTGCCAATTCAAGGTTGATGGTTCAATGGCATTAGAAGCTGGATTCCATGGAACTTACAAAACCGACGGCACGCCTACATCGGCTACAAATACCTTAAAAGTAGGCGATTACAAATGGGAAGCAACCTTAAAGAACGATTCAAAAGTAGCTTCTGAAACATACGAGTTTACCTATAAGTCAGAAACATTGATCAAAATGAAGGGTGAAATCAATGGCGACCTTACATACGGAAGTCTTGAAGAAGCCGTTGAAGATGAAGAAGCTGCAATGGATATGCTAAGCAGTGGTGAAATTTATTTCCAGATGATGGATTTGGCCATTTTAGGAAGTATTACAGACTTGCAGAAAATGATTGATGAAGTAGAAGACCTTGAAGATTCAAACCTTTCGGAAACTGACGAAGAAGAATATTACGCTAAATCGGAAGAAATAATAAACAAATACGTTAAGCTTTGGGCCTGTTTTGTTGATGATAAACGTAAATTTGCCGATGTTGAATTCTATTTCGAAGAATTCACAGAAACCTACTTTTGGCTAATTTAACTTCCATGTTACTTTTTCTTTTCTTTCAGTGACCACATACCCGATTATTTTAGAATCATGCTTGCATTGAACTACCAGATATTGAAAGGTAAAACAAGATTTCAAGTGTCCGGAAATTTCCCTCTTGACAATAGGACGTTCGTCCTACTATAAATCATTCTTTCGCAGTTGATCTTCATATCCAGCGAGGAAGACATGGCATTGCCGGCAGCCTCATACCACCCCCGCCGTCCGCAGGATTCGGATTATTATCACTGCGTCGAGGACTATTTTGAAACCTTCGTCCAATCCTATGATGAACATTTTTCAAAGCAGTACGGCTTCTGGCGGCCTTATATCGAAAAGGTAATCTACCGTTACTTGGATTGCGGCGATCTGCGCCACGGCTTTGCCCGCGTCAAATGCAAAGACTGCGGCCACGAATATCTGCTGGCCTTCTCGTGTAAAAGAAGACACTTTTGCCCTTCCTGTCATCAGAAGCGCGTGGTGGAATTCGGCGAGTGGCTCTGCATGGATGTCCTCAAAAAAGTGCCCCACCGTCATTTCATTTTCAGCATCCCAAAGATTCTCCGCCGGTATTTTCTATATGACAGAAAGCTTCTTGCCGGTCTGAGCCGTTGCGCCTGGGAATCCCTGAAGGTCTTTATCCAAGAGGCCGTGCCGGAAAAGGAACCCTTACCTGGAGCGGCCATCGCCGTCCAGACCTTCGGCGACGCTCTCGGTTTCAATCCCCACTGCCACATCCTCCTGACGGATGGCTGTTTTTACGGAAACAAAGGCATGTTCCGTGTTGCGCCGCCGCTGGAACTCAAAAAGCTGGAAGCCATCTTCCGGCACAAAGTATTCAGGATGCTTCTGAACAGGGGAAAGATAACGAAAGAGATGATTGCCATGCTTTCGACATGGCGGCATTCCGGCTTTAATGTTTTCTGCGGCAACCGCATCTTGCCGAAAGATGAAACCGCTATGGAAAATCTGGCGCGTTACATCATCCGGGCGTCTTTCTCGCAGGAGCGTATGCGCTATCTGGAACAGGAAGGTAAGGTTATCTATACAGCCAAAGATGGCCGGACAAGCAAGAACTTCCCCGCTTTGGAATGGCTGGCGGCGATGTGTTCGCATATCCCCAACCGTGGCGAGCAGATGGTCAGATACTATGGATATTATAGCAATGTCTCGCGCGGGAAACGAAAAGAAACAGGAACAGACGATGCCATCCCCTGCATTCTCGAACCGGTGGAAAATGTGAGAGCCTTAAGAAAAAGCTGGGCGCGTTTGATACAGAAAATATATCAGGTTGATCCTCTGGTCTGTCCCAAATGTCAAGGCGTCATGCGGATCATCAGCTTCATTGAAGACCAACAGGTCATCCGTGATATCCTCCAACATCTGGGACTCTGGCTGGTGCGATCAAGGCCGCCGCCCAAAATCCATAACCCGCCAATCCGCGAATACGCCAATGCATTTGGCGGGGACATGTTGCGGAAGCCCGCAGGGAGCGCAACGTGTCCCCAGAACGAACCTGACATGATCTACGGCGACCCTCAATACTCATGGGATGATTACATTCAGTCATAACGCCATGATGCATTTGAAAACATGACGTGACGGTGAGGTTTGCTTGAATTCCGGGGAAAGTGGCCTTCTTGTCGTCTGAACAAACCGGAAGGTGGGTAGATTGCTCAATAGAATGGATGTGCAAATGTGTCAACCGCAAGGTCATTAGCGTCAAACCCTACATCTTGTGGCAAAATATTCTTGACACACAAGTGACCGTTTCTTATACTGCCAACAGCGAAAAGCGAGTTCTTATCAATCCTTCCCAAAATTTCTTAGGAAGTGCAAGCATTTCTTTTTGCCAATCACGATTTTTCCACCACTGCCAGTTTTTGTTTCCAGCGACGTTATAAAAACTCTGCCCCTTAAAAAGAACGTCGTGTTTCATCTGGTCGGTTATGTCAACGGAAGGGACGGTAGCCGTAGCGAGGTATCCACGCTCAAGCGGCTCGCTTGCCGGAATCATTATTTCTCCAACCTTCGCACCCCACTGTTTCACATACTTATTCATAAATCCGGGGATAAGGTTATCGTAGAAGGATTTCATGCCTTCGCCGCCGACTTTGAGGTCGAGGCCGGTTAGCTTACGCCAATCTCGATAAGGCCGTTCATCTGACATAGCCTCGCCAACATCATCCTTGATTCGCTGGGCGATTTCTTTCCCTGCTAATTCTTCAATGCGATTAAGGCCAATTTCATCTTCATGAATTATTTGTTTTCCGCTTTTATCATAGGCGATAAATTCGTAAAGATTCGGTATTTCTTTTCCGCTGCCGTCTTTTACGAAAGCTGGCTCATATTCAATGCGGTCAAGGTGTTTTGATAAATCGTATCTCTCCGCCTGCTGTTCACCCGTTGTCCAAGCAATCTTATCATATCCGTTTTCGGCAGCATATCGCAGCATCCGCTTCATAACCATTTCGTGCCAGTTATCAGAGAAGGGGGCGGGAGGGACGCCCTGGATGGTATCTCTTTTAATTTCTAATGCATGTCTTCTTTCTTTGAGTTTATAAACAGAGGAGCGCAATTCCTCAGGAGCATCTTCACCCTTTTCTAAATATGGCTCAGCTTTCGCCATTAATTCATTTATTCGATTATCAATTTTAATAATTTCGTTTTCTTCTTCTTTAGATATACCTGTATTATACCCTTTCTTCTTTCCCTCCTGGTGCCAGTCGCTTTGCACTTCTTCGAGGAATAATACTTTATTGCCGTCTTCATCAAAGCGGTCATTCATGCGAACGTGTGCGACGACGTTGGGCTCTTCCCAGTGGGCGGAGCGATAAGGGGATGGTTCCGGTGGAACGGCAGCATTCAGCCGTCTCCGTTCTTCTTTCTCCGCATCTGTCATTTTCAGTATGAGTGCAGTTTGCGGAAGTTCGCCGTACTTTTCGGACATACGATCCCAAAAATCTCCTAGTTGATTCTTGGCCTCGCGGGCGCCTGATGGCACAGAAACCGGCAGCGTCAGCAACAACTCTTTGTAATTTTCTCCGCCGGGGAGTTGGTAGGATGCGTATTTGGTTTCTGCTTTCCCATAAGCCCCTATAATATCTTCTTCCGCTGCTTTCATCGCCTCGGCTTTTGTCTCAAATATTTCCGTTCCTTCTGATGTGTCACTTTCAAAATACCAACCCTCTCCGTCGCTATAACCGACATTTGCTTCCCTATTTCCATTTACAAAATATTCCTCACCTTTCCACGTCCCAACACCCTTCGTCACTTCCTTAATCTCAATCTGATTCTCTTTCAGGAAGTCAGCAAACGCCTGTTTGTCAATGCGTCCGTCTTTGGCGTTTTCCCTTAACCACTGCTCGACGCCCATCCATTTCATTTCAGCGGGCTTAACATTATTCTTGTTCAACCACGGCACAATGCTTTGAACCTTAGACGGCATTTCCTTTATTTTACTGGTGACAGTATTGAATAATTGAGAATAGAACGGCTCGGCCATGGTTGCCGTGTTGTAACTCTCCGTATTCAAATCGAGCCATGCTTCCCGCTGCGCCTCGTTCTCTCGGCTGTAAATGTTCCCGGTCTCTACGTCTCTTGTGATTCCCCTGATCGTGCGGATACCGAAAGCATTTACCAGTTTATCGATGAAATCATGTATCTTGTTGAGGATACGGCCAAGTAAACCTTTTGGCGGTCTGGTCAAAGCATCCGCAAGGAAGTTTGCTCGATCCTCTGCGCCGCCGATATCCTTTTCGTTTACCGTTTCAAACTTCCCGTCACTGACAAGGTTCTGAATATGACGTTTTAATAGTGATGTTTCAGAAGGGGAGATAACGCCTATGTCTTCCATGTAATGCACTGACTCATGGGACAGGGTGAATTTATCCGCCGCGCCCTTGACAAGGGAAATAACCCCTTTGTCGTATTTTCCGGCAATAACTTCTTTTTCTGACAATTTGCCCTTACTGTATCCGATATTCAAAGCCGCGGTGTTTGCGTCTATGCTGTTTACGCTTTCAACAAAAACCTCTCCGGCGTGTGTTTTAATGAGAAATCCGCCGTTGATTTCTGATACTTCCTGCCCCTTAAAAACATCCTGAACATCTGCGAGGGTGGGGAGTTGGTAGGTGCCTGCACTTTCTGTTGAATATTTGTCCTTGACAATATCAGTTTCGTGGAGTATCTTATTCTTGAAGTCGCGAGTGGCAGTTTCCTCCTTGGGCAATCGTAGCCCTCTGGATCGAAACCATTCACGGCTTTTTTGTCTGTTCTGGTATCTCAGAAGTCCTTGCTGAATCCAACCAATAAAATGTCCGTCTTTTTCCCGTGGATGAATGCTTATTATTTCATTAACCTCATGGTGCGCCATTGTTTTTGACAATCGAATTGCAGCGACTACCGTTTTGCCATCATGTATGAGTTCCGTCATTATAACAAGGCTGTCCGGTTGAGTTGCCGAATCAAACACCATTATTGGATCGGATATCTGGTTGGGAAGTTGTTTAATCATTTCTGGAGAAAGACCGTGCTTTCTGTCAATAACTTTCTCCATAGTATTATAGGTCATCACAATAGGAAGATTATCTGCTCCGAGAATTTTAAGCACAGAAGGAGTTTTTAAGACTTCAATAACATTTCCAGGCATGATTTTCCCCGCGACGAAATGATCCACTTGCTCCGAAAATGAATCGTGGCGTTTAATTGAATACATTTCCACGCCCTTGTCCGTTTCACGGGTTTTAATTTCATGGATTAAATCCCTAAACGCCTGATTGATTGTAGCGCGTAAATGATTGATGAAGTAGAAGACCTTGAAGATTCAAACCTTTCGGAAACTGACGAAGAAGAATATTACGCTAAATCGGAAGAAATAATAAACAAATACGTT
>Ga0208694_1003710_pt1 | contig 14465 bp, 12 predicted proteins | sample AD_UKC078_MetaG_FD_184442 | JGI IMG/M metagenome (GOLD analysis project Ga0208694, IMG submission 184442) | Active sludge microbial communities of municipal wastewater-treating anaerobic digesters from USA - AD_UKC078_MetaG (SPAdes) (version 2) | ecosystem: Engineered > Bioreactor > Anaerobic >...
TTTTGCGGGAGGTGTGGCCGGGCCTCAATACATACCCTTGAGTCAAGCGCAGGATGTGCCCATTCCTAACGCATGGAATACCGATGGGGGTGACCCCAACGCGTGTTATAAAAAATGCATTGTGCATTTGGACATAACGCAACAGAATTTGCGGAAAAACATCTGCCGATCCTCCACAAAAAACTTCCAGTTGCTGGATCCGCAATTTGTTGTGAATCAGCCCTTTTGTGTGGCACTGGTTTTGTTTGTCTCTGTGAAACAGGGCGATCAGTATGTCGATATCGTGCCTCATGGAATGTCGAATCCAAATCTCCGGGAGCCGTATTTGGAGTCCGTGAACAAGCTCTTTTTCCGCACGGCGGGGTCGCATGTGGTCGTGGCGCAGGGTGTTGATTTGTCGAACGGAACTTTGGGCAGGCCCTTGCCTTTTGTTTGGAACGGGCTGGAAGTTCCCGACCCCCGTTTCAACTATCGTGTTGCCAACTGGGTCAAGAGTGGCGGGTCCATGGGGGCGGTCAATGCTTCGACTACGGCGCTGCTGGGCCAGGATGGTCGTGACGGGGATATCTATCTCTCGGTTTCGGATTTGGGCAGAATGTGTTCTCCGGGTGAACTGGGTTTTATTGTCAGGCCTTTCCCGCATAGAAGCGGGAATCAGGACGCGGGAGTCGATTTCGATACGCACACACTTACGGATACGCCGGACCACGCGCATTTTTACCGCACGATCCGGCTGTATGACCATGGCGGAACAGGGGAAAATCAGAGGCGCGACCGGATTTTCGAATATTTCACTGAAGGGGATCCGCATGCCGTATCATCGGAAGTGCGGGTGAATCCGCTCTCGGATCTGCCGCAGGTGCTGGTGGCCGCGCTTCAAAACACGCCGGTGGATTGGTTCTGTGCCAACGAAAAGCGGGAAGGCCGGGATTTTCCGGTGTTCAACGACACGGACTTGATGTCCGCTTCTACTTGGCGGGCGTTCACGAACGGGTGGTTGCAATGTGTCGAAAAGGTCCGGAATAATACGACGATCACCACGGCGCGGGATCAGCACCTCTCCATCCACTACGGGGATCAACAGTATTTCGACTGGTACGCGGGCCAGAACCCTAGGGTGATTTTCGGCCAGACGCTCTCGGATCCGCTGCACGAGGTGGATCGCAAGATGCTGTTTTCTTGGTCGATCGCCAACTTCTCGGACCGGCAGCAGCTTTTCCTCTACGTGCTACGGGCCGAGGCCACGGTGCCCTCGTTCGGTGGCAGCGATATGGGCGGGGTTAAGTCCGTGGCAGGCGGCCGCGCGGTGGCGCTGGTCTGGCGTGATCCCTATCCCGTGGGATATCCCGATAACATGGTGAGTGACCCCGCGAATTTCCACGAGCACCGTGTCCTGTTCTTCAAGCAACTCGACAACTGATGGAATCCCTTTCACAGGGGGAGCGGACTTCTCAAACAGAACCGTTCATCCCCCGTGCGTGGAGGATCATGCGCCGGCCCGGATAATCAGCGCCAACCCCGCCACAAACAGGATAAACATGGCGGCATTCAATTGGTGCGCAACTTTCGGCGCACCCTTAAACTCTTTCCAGATCAGGATGCCCCACAAGGCAGCCACCAGCGTGGCGCCCTGACCGAGACCGTACGAAATGGCGGTGCCGGCTTTGCCCGACGCGATCAGGCTCAGCGCCATGCCGATATTCCAGATCGTGCCGCCGAGGATGCCGACCGCATGCAGCCGCGGACTGCCCAACGTGAAATAGGACGAGGGCGGCACCGGCTCCCCCCGTACCGGCTTGAGCGAAGCGATTGTATTCCAAAGGAAATTCGAGACAAACAGACCGACGGCAAACACCACCAGCGCCGTGTACGGCGTCATCAGACCCGTTTCGGGACACGCGAAATTTTTGACCATACCCTTTGAAACCAACCCGAAGAACCCCGCCCCCATCAGCACGCCGGCAATCACTGAAATCGCGACACCGAGACCGGCTCCTTCCCCTTGCGGGCGGCTCTCGTCTGCCGCGACACGCTTCTTGTAAGCCAGCGCGTTGAGAATGATGGCCAGCGTCACGAGGCCGACGCCCGTGAACAGCAGCACGGGATCGCCTTTGGGGTTGAACCAGTAAGTCTGGATCACGCCCAACACCAACGCCAGCCCGACGCCTATCGGGAATGCCACGGCGAGCCCCGCCAGATCAATCGCGATCACCAAGAGGATGTTCGACAGATTGAACAGCACGCCGCCGAGAAACGCCAGCGCGAGGTGATTCATCCCGGCTTGACGAATGTCAACGAGGAAGCTACGCCCCTGCGACCCCATGCTGCCCAACGTGAACGCGATCAACAACGAGCTGAGCAGAATGCCCAGGCCGTAATCCCAGTAGAACAACTGATACTTCCACGCCTTGCTCGCCGACAGTTTCTGTGTGTTGCCCCACGATCCCCAGCACAGCATCGTCACCACGCAGAAGATCACCGCCACCGCATAATTCTCAACGAAAAACATACCCACCTCCTTTTAGTTCATTAGTTAATTAGTACATTAGTTCATTAGTTTGTCTGGGAGTGCGCTGCCCCCAAAAAACCTTAGTGCCCTTTGTGCCTTCGTGTGAGGAAACAACTTGTTTTTTATCGCGCTTGTCGAGCCGTAAGGCACTAATGCACTAACGAACTAATGAACTCATGCACTAATGAACCAACTCCTCCCGTCTCGGCGCAGACGCCTGCGCCCCCATACGCGTCACTGAAATCGACGCCGCCTTCGAAGCAAAGCGCACCGCCTCTTCCAGTTCCAGCTCCTCCGTCAACGCCACGGCCAGCGCACCGTTGAAGACGTCGCCCGCCGCCGTGGTGTCCACCGCCTCGACCTTAAAGGCCGGGACCATGACGCCGTCCACCCCGTCGAAAACGTATGCGCCTTTGGCGCCCATCGTGATCACGACCTGCAACACATCCTTGTCGCACAGTACCCGGGCGGCTGCCTCGGCGCTCGCCTCGTCCGTGACCTTGATGCTTGTCAGCAGCTCCGCCTCGCTCTCATTCGGCGTGATGACCTCAAGACAGTCATAAAGATCCGCTGGCAGTTCACACGCGGGCGCGGGGTTCAAAATGACCGGTACGCCCAGATTGACAGCCATGTCGGCCGCGTACCGGACCGTTTCCAGCGGCGTCTCAAGCTGCATCAAAAGCATATCGGCCTGGGCGATGACGCCTTCCAGCCCCTCGATGTCCTCAGGCATCAGTGTCCCGTTCGCGCCCGACGCCACCGCGATGCAGTTTTCACCTTTGGCATCCACCATGATCAGCGCGACGCCGGACGGCTCGGACGGGTCGGTCAGCACATAATCCGTGCAGATGTTCTCTTTGGCGAAGAGCGCCTTCGCCTCGCGGCCGAACAGATCATCGCCGACTTTTGCGATAAAGACCACCTCGGCACCCAGACGCGCCGCAGCCACGGCCTGATTCGCTCCCTTGCCTCCGGGGTTCATCAGGAAGCGTCCGCCCAAGATCGTCTCGCCCGGAGCCGGGATCCGCTCCGCCTTCACCACCATGTCCGTGTTGGTGCTACCCAGAACAACAATCCGCTTCATCCTTCCCCCCGTCTGTTTTCAACGCCCGACGCCGACCCTTAAAGCTTGTTCAGCGTCAAGCATTCGGCGTTCACCGTTTAGCGTTCCTGATCTCCACTCCGCCCCAATATGCCGCCTCGCAAAACCAACCATCCGGCTGATTCACCAACTCAACCGTCACCGTCTGGCCGGCAAAGGCAGCAAGGTCGATCGAGACCGTCTGCCATGCGGGCGGGCCTTCGATTTTTTTGCGGGTGACCTCACGACCGTCAACCCGCGCGATAAAAGTGAAATCGCCGCCATCGTGATTCGCGAGCAGCACGTCGAGCTTGGACACGCCATCCTTCGGCACGGCGATGGCCTTCGACAGTGTGACGCCCGTGGTCTTATCAAGCGGGTGGGTCATCACCACATGCTGCCGGCCCAGATACCCGGCGCGGTAGCCAGGCTCCATGTCCTTCGCGTTGGCCGTACACGTCCAGCCGGGCAGCAGCGCGTCCAGCGCGCCCTGCACGCGACGGGTCGGATCGCCACCCCCCACATCCGCAGGATGCGCCTTGAAGCGGATTTTCGCGTACTCCTCCGCAGTAAAGCGCGAACCGGCGATCGGGCCGGGCGCCCAGCTCAACATCAACGGACCGGGCCGCGCCGGACGGACAGGGATCACGAACCACTCCTTGCCGTCCGCGTCGCGCTCGATCCGTCCGCCCTGCTGCACCACCGTCTGCCGTGCCAGACGCTCGCAAACATCCAGCAGCGCCGGCACGTTGTAGGCGGTGTAGGAAAACTTCGGTTCGAGCTTCAGTTCCTTTGTGTAGTGGGCGGGCAGCTTAGAAAAGCCGGCCATCGTGCCGACCACGCCTGCGGCGCTCGACGGGTTGCAATCTGAATCATAACCGCCGCGCATGGAGATCACCACCGTTTGCGCCATATCGCCGCGCCCGTACAGCAGTCCGAACAGAACCATCGCGCCGTTGATCTTCACATCAATCGCGCCGTTGGAGGCTTTTTGATACGCCGGGTCTTTGCGGTATTTCTGCAGGCAGCGCTGCCAAGCGAGCGTCCAATCATGCGGTGCCTCACGATGCCAGCTCACCAAGTCGCGCACCATCTCGGCATATTGGCTGTCGGCCGGGATACAGGCCAATCCCGCCTCAATGACCTTATGCAGGTCGCTCCCAAAGAACGCCTCGGCATACATCCCGCCCATAAACTGGCCCCCGTACACGCCGTCGCCATAGTTCATGAGCCGGCCGAACTTCTCGCCCAGCGCGATGACCGCTGCCGGCATTCCGGGCGAGATGAGTCCGGCGAAGTCCGCCTCGATCTGGTAGTCGATATCGTTTGCGCGGGAGTTGAAATGCGGATGCGACGAATCCGGCGGTGCGATGCCCCTGCGCAGATTCCTGCGGCCCGCGTCATTGGCGCACCAGAGCTGGTACTCGCTGTTGGCAAAATCGATGCCCGCCTGACGGATATCCACGTCCAGACCGTATTGCTCCAGCGTGCGCAAGAAGGTCATCTCCACATAGAGGTCATCCTGACCGAACGCATGGTTGATCATTTCCGGCTTCCAGACCGGCACCTTTTCCTGCGGAATGATCACATCGTTGAATTTGAATTCCGTCGGCGCGCCCCACGCCACACCGATGATCTGCCCGATCCAACCGCCCTTCATGCGGTCGCGGTAGTCATCAAGCGACAGCCTGCGTTCTCCCTGTCCCCACGCCGTCCCTGCCAGCCATACCCCACAGACGATCCATTGCAAAACGTTTCGCGTCACAACGACTCTCCTTCGGTAGTTCAGAAGTTATCCTTTCCCATGTACAGTAATATTATGCCGTATTTTCGTATCCTGAAACACATAAAACTGTAATCGGTTCGTGACAGGGGGGAAGAGTCATCGTGTACGGGTACGTGACGAGTACGTGTACGGGGAGGGGCCAACATTCACGTTCTCCAAATCGCTATCGGTATCGCTATCGGGTTCGGGTTCGGGAACGTCGACCCGCGACCCGCGACATTCGACCCGTGACGATCGACAGGGACGCCCGCGTTTCCGACACCGCAGGTCGCTCGTCGCGGGTCGCGAGTCAACCGCCCCGATCCCGATGGCGATAGCGATGGCGCCGCAATGGAACCCTGAAACGCATGACCTTGGAAATCCTTGATTCCTCCCTTGCTTCCCGAAACCGTTGCGGTACAATAAAACGCATTATGGATAACGCAACGATTCTCTCCCGCGCCCGGGAGGTGATGGAAACCGAGATCGAGGGGCTGCGCGCGGCGCAGGCCGCTCTGGGGGATGATTTTCTGGCGACCGTTCGTCTGCTGACGGAAACGCTCGACCGCGACGGTAAGATTGTGGTCACGGGTGTGGGTAAAAATCTCCACATCGCCGAGAAACTCTCGGCCACGCTGGCCAGCACCGGTTCGACCAGTGTGGTGATGAACCCCATTCAGGCCATGCACGGTGACCTCGGGATGATCGCGGCCCGGGATGTGCTGCTGGCGCTGAGTTTTTCGGGCGAGTCGGAAGAGGTCATCCGGCTGATCCCCGCTGTGCGGCGTCTCGAGGTGCCGGTCATCGCCATGGTCGGCAATCCGGAGAGCACCCTCGCGCGGTTAAGCGATGTGACGCTGTGTGTGCGTATCGGACGGGAGGCCTGCCCCTTTGGTATGGCGCCCACCACCAGCACTACCGCAACCCTCGCCGTAGGCGACGCGCTGGCTATGGTGCTGATCGATGCACGCCAGTTCGACAAAGCCAGTTACGCCCGGCTCCATCCGGCGGGTGCGATCGGCCGCGCACTGGTCCTGCGCGTGCGCGACATCATGCGTACGGGTGAACGTCTCGCCTCCTTGCGGTCCGATGCCTCGATCATGGATGCGGTGATGGCCATGACTGCGGCCCAGAGCGGCGCGGCCCTGATGACCGATCCGGAAGGACGGCTTGTCGGGATCTTTACGGACGGCGATTTGCGTCGGCTGCTTTCCGAAGGCCGGGCGGGTCTGCATGAGCCTCTGGCACCGGTGATGACCCGCAACCCCAAATCGGTCGCCGACGACGCCTTTGCGGTGGATGTGCTGCGCGTGTTCGAACGCTACAAGATCGACGATCTGCCGGTGGTGGATGCGCGCGGACTCCTCGTCGGGGTTGTCGATATTCAGGATCTGCCCAAAATGAAGGTGATGTGAACCGTGGGCAAGGGTGAAGCGTTTGAAGAGACGAAGTAAGAATTCACAGCCGGGATTACAGGACTCACATGATTACTGAGAATCAAAAAACCCTGTAAGTCCTGTAATCCCGGCTAAAGAATTGGGCTGCGGGTTGTCCCGTATGGTTTGAACGTGTGGCTGCTTTGGGTAGGGACGCCTCCCCAAGGCGTCAGGACGGTTCGGGGAACCGTCCCTAACGGTAAGGAACGTTGCATGATGTTTGGATGGGGCGTACAGATTATGGCGCAGATTACGGAGCCGCAGGGGCGTTTGGCAGCGGCCTTCACGCTGTTTGACCGCGGCGGTCCGGTGATGTGGCCAATCCTGGCGGTTTCGCTGATGGGGCTCACGGTGACGTTCGAGCGTCTCTTCGCCTTCTGGCGCTACAACACCGCGAATTTTTGTTTCCGCAGACGTCAGAGCAAGTTGATCGCCCTGACCCGCGAGGGTCGGTTCGAAGAGGCGGTCGCCTGTGCGCGTCAGACCGATTCGCCGGTGTGCCGCGTACTTGTCAAGGCATTGGAAAATCGCGATTCGGGGTTTCAGGAGACACTCGAAGCCGCCTCGCAGTTGGAGTTGGACCGCCTGCGCCGGGGGCTCTCGGTGTTGGACACCACCATCACGGTCGCGCCGATGCTCGGCATTCTCGGTACGGTCACGGGTATCATCAACACGTTCAACATGCTCAACCTTGAGGGTATCGAGAATCCGGCGGCCGCTACCGCAGGCATTGCCGAGGCCCTGATCACCACGGCGGCGGGACTGATCGTGGCCATCGCCTGCCTGTTCCCGTTCAATTTTCTGGTGTCCCAACTCAAACGCCGCACCCACGAGTTGGAGCAGATCATCCATCAGTTCGCGCTGGCCTTTAACACCGGTGTCCGCGTTGCGGAAAAACCGGGGACGGGGGCCGGGACAGGACGATGCCGCAATGTGACAGAAGAGTGACCTATGCGCCTGAATTCAGGATATGAGGACCGCAAGGCCCGGCTGGAAATGATCTCCCTCATGGATGTCATGTTCCTGATCCTCGTCTTCTTCGTCTATTCGATCTTCTCCATGGCGGTCCACCGCGGCCTGAAAGTGGAGTTGCCCGCGGCGCGCGGGGTGCCGGAGCAGGGCGAGCGGGTCATTGTCACTCTGGCGGCGGACGGCACGTTGTCATTGAACCGACGGCCGTTGGCTTTGGAGGACCTCGTGCGCGGCGTGACCTTGCTCTGGCGCGAGACCGGCACGCCGGTGCTGATCAGCACGGATCGGGCGGCGCCCCTTGGTGTCGGGATCGAACTCTTGGGCCGGCTCAAAGAGGGCGGGGTCGAGCGCGTCACCTTTCAGGTGAGTGGGAAACCGTGAGGGGAGGCCTCATCCCATGCGGGCGGTGATCCTTCATCTTCTCTGTTTCGCGCTTGCCGCGCTGTTGCATCTGCTGCTGCTGCTGTTGGTCGGGTGGCATTTGGTCGAGCGCGGGAAGGAGGTGTGGCCCGAGTTAGAAGTTGCCTCGGTGGAACTGACGTTGGAGGGTCCTGCGCCGGAAACACCCGCAGTCATGTCACGGCGTACGGTGCCGGAGGCTACGCCGCCTCCCGAGCCTGCCGCATTACCGGAACCTCCGCAGGATTTACCGCCGCTTCCGGAGGCGACGCCCTTGTCTCCGCCGGAATCTCTGCCGACCCCGCCGGAACCGCGTCCCCTGCCGGAACCTGCCCGCGCCCCGGTTCGGGAACTGCCCGAGCCGGAAGCGCGGCCCGTGCCGGAGCCTGTCCGCGTCCCGGTTCGGGAACAGCCCGAGCCGGAAGCGCGGCCCGTGCAAGCGGAACCGGGTCCGCAGGTGGAGGAGGCGGAGGCTGAAATCCGGGAACAAGGCGGAGCCGCGGTCGGCCAGATCATCGGGCATCCCTTACTCGAACAGACGATCCGGCCGACCTATCCGGTTGGCGCGCGCCGACGCGGCGAGGAGGGCACGGTGATTCTCGATGTGACGGTGGGGCCGGACGGCCGTGCGGTAACGGTGACACAGGTGGCTTCCAGCGGTTTCCCCGATCTGGACCGCGCGGCGGAACGTGCCGCGGCTCAGGCACGCTTCAAACCCGGCACACGCGACGGTAAACCGGTCACTTCCGCAGCCCGTCTCACGCTGATCTTCCGCCTGCGCGACCGGTAAACCTAAAAAGAGCAGCTGAACCTCCAACGCTCTTTGGTTTCAGGGTTTCGGGGTTTCTGGGTTTCATCCAAATCGGGGTCGGGGTCGCTATCGCTATCGCTATCGATTATTTAACCACGGGACACCTTCTTTGGTTTCATGGTTTCAGGGTTTCGGGGTTTCTGGGTTTCATCCAAATCGGGGTCGGGATCGCTATCGGGATCGATTGTTTAACCACGGGACACTTTCTTTGGTTTCATGGTTTCATGGTTTCAAGGTTTCTGGGTTTCATCCAAATCGGGGTCGGGGTCGGGATCGCTATCGCTATCGATTATTTAACCACGGGACACCTTCTTTGGTTTCATGGTTTCATCCAAATCGGGGTCGGGATCGGGATCGCTATCGGGATCGATTATTTAACCACGAACACACGGGATGGCACTGCTCGGGTTTTTTATCCACAGATTTACACAGATTACGCAGATTTTTTGGGGCATCGCTCGGTTTTTTTGGAACGCCAGGGGGAATTCCTGATTTTCATGAAGTTTCATGTGTTTCAGGGTTTCATCCAAATCGGGATCGGGGTCGCTATCGCTATCGGAATCGACTGTTTAACCACCGCCTCACAGTCTCACAGTCTTTGAGATTGCGGGCTCCGCCCGCATCTCAATACGTCAAAAGCCAATGTTTACGGGGCTTTGCCAGAATTCTACCCGTTCAACTGCTCCTTTTGGGTTCAATCCCGAAAATCCTGTCATCCTGTCAATTTATAGGCAAGAGTTTGTATACGGGGATCTTGAGGGTCTCGCCACCCTTCATTGCGCTCATGTGCGCGTAGATGCCGGAGACCGTGGTGTTGAGCGCCGTGGCGACATCCACGCAGGGGTTGCGCTTGAGCAGGATCGCCCGGATGAAGTCGTCCGTAAGGTAGGGGTGCGAACCGCCGTGGTGGCCGTTGTTCTCCACGCCGGGCGGCAGTGCCGTACGGATCAGCTTCGCGTCTTTGATCAGCCGGTTGTCTCCCACGTAGCGTTCGCGGAAACAGCCTAGCTGTCCGTAGCAGCGTCCCACTTCGCCGGAGTATCCCTTGAGATCCCAGGCGACGGCCATACGCGCCGAGCCGCCTTCCTCTGTTTTAAAAAGCGCGATCTCGCTTCCGTAGGGATTCTTGTAACGATTGCCCCCGGGCTGGTATGCCGGCTGGATGCTCGGCTTTCCGATGCAGGTCACTTCCGTGAATGCCTTGTGCGTCACGCAGGTGTAAAAACCGTTTGAATGCGTGGGGTAGTATTGCGGCGGCAAGCCGATACGCCAGCCCTTGTAAGAGTCGATGGGTTTTCCCGGCGGAGAGAAATGGAAATACTCGCCTTCCGTATACACCATGTCCCCAAATCCGCCTGCTTTGTAAATGTTACGCATCGCAAAGCATTGCGGACGGAACGCGGTCGTCTCGAAAAGCGCGTAGACGAGTCCCGTTTTCTTTACCGTCGCGAAAAGCTCTTCTGCGAGAGCGAGCTGATCCTCGCCGAAAACCGCCGGCACAGCGACCGCCACGTGGTACCCGCGGTTCAGCGCCTGGATTGAGAGGCGCGCGTGGCTCGGCGCGTCTGTCGTGATGAACACGGCATCCATGTTCTTCCCTTCCTTATCGACCATCTCCTCACAGGAAAGGTAGATGCGTTTCGCGCCCGTCACCTTGGCGAGCATCTCAGCCCGATCTTTGAAGAGATCGGCTGCGGCTACCACTTCCACGTTCGGATGGTCTTGGAAGGAGAAAGTCGCCCCGAATGCGCACACGCCATAGCCGGCGATGCCCACGCGCACTTTCTTGTCTGAGAACGGTTCCCACGGGTCTCCCGTTTTCGCATCCGGCGACTCGTCGAATCCTTGCAGCTTCCCTGCGGGTGACGGTACCGCGCCCTTGAGCCCGGACGTTGCCGCAACAGCGATTGATCCCCCGAAAAAACCTCTTCGCGTGAGTGTCATCAGTCCCTCCCTTTCAATGAATTTACCACAGAGGTGGTACGATAGCCATTGCGTATTGCTCGAAAGTCATTTCGCCGGTGGCCTTGCACACGGGTCGCGCCGCCAAAACTCGGGCTGTGGCGGTGTCATCCTGAGAGATTGGCGGAAAATGTCATCCACAGGCACGTAGTCGCTCATCGGGTAGATTCCTGCCCAGTCCTTCGGCGGCACGGGCACGAACCAGACCTTCTCGATAAGATTCGTCAACGGCTCTGTTGAAACGACCTCAATTTTCGCCTTAAAAAAGTTCTCCGCATTCGTCCAGACCATTTCGGACTCAAGCCTGTCCTTGAGGTCGAGTTCAAGCGCCGGACCATGTCCGCCGTAACTTTTGGCAAAACGGAAACGGACGGTGGTCGGCTTCTTGAGTTTCGCGCCGCAACGGTACGTCCAGCCTGGCTCCAGGTGCATGAACGATGTGCGCCAATAATCCTGCTGCAGCGGCCCCCAGTTGAAGAGCGGCTTCATGCGCCAGCGATCGGGAGACCTGGCGCCGTAGAGATCGCAAGTGCCAGTCGGATTCCAGACGAGGTTGCCCTGCGGAAGCTCCGTCTCGAGTGCCAGATCGATTCGCGTCACACGTTCCTTCTTCAGCTCGAACGGCGCGGAGAGCGCGTTCTTCGCGCCCAGACGCGTCGCCGCGAGGCGGTACGTGCCGTCCGGCAGATTCCGAAAGGCATAGCGCCCGTTGAATGCCATGGTCTCGAAATGCGTTGGCGCGTCATCCACCGTGCGCACATACACCTTCGCCGTGCGCTGCGCATGGACGGGATCGGGCGGCGCGTTGATTGCGCCCTCCAGCGCCGCGCCAGTGTTTTCCGCGAACTCGCGTCGCGCGTTCAGAAACGTGCACAACGTGTCCGCGGCGAGTTTCGCGACACCCTCCGCGAAAGTCATCACATACGGATCGATGCGTTCGTTCGTCTGGGCTTTGACGGCCGGGGGCTGTTTGATGCCGTTTTCGTCGATGATAAGCTTCATCTTCGGCCAGAGGTCATAGGCCCTCTTGTTCACCTCCGCAATCCGCCGGTCCAGTTCCTTCCTGAGAGCCGCCGGGTCGTATCCGCCCGCGAGCGGCTTCGCGACATAGCCGCCGATGTTGAACTTCTCCCAATGGGCAAACGCTTCGCACGGGCCATGCCATTCCCCCTGATATTCGTTGGGCAGGGCTGTGTGCGAAATGGACATCGAATCCTCCAGCGCATGGAAAAAGCAGCCGGCCCATAGAAGCGCGTTTAGAGGCGTCTCGGTCTTCACCGCCTGGAGAACGCGTTGGAACGACATGTCTTCTCCGCCGCCATTCGCGTAGTCGACGCGGGCGCGACGCTGCCACCACATGAAAAAGTCCCACAACTGGAAGTAGCCGAAATCACCCGCTGTCGCCATGCGCGGATAGTCGCTCATCATCGTGTGATAGCAGAACTCGTCCCGCTCAAAGTCGGTGTAGGGCGCCGTCAGCTCCTTCGGTTGCGCATCCCACGCGCATCGCGTGATATAGGGATGATCCCACCAGCCGAACACCACGCCTGCAGAAAGCAATACCGAAACGCAGACAACTCTTCGTGTTGTCATGTAAGTCATCCTTGTTTTCCTATGAACAATTCTTCCACCTCACATGCCTCCGCTCTCCGTTTCCCACTCGCCGTACGTTTCCGGTTCCTCGCGGACGTTGCTTTCACGGTGGGCTTTCAACACCAGCATGTCCCGTTGCTCCTTGATTTTGGCCACCCCTTCTTCGCGCTCCTTGCGCTTGGTCTCGTTAAGCGTCCGCTGCAGGTCCGTGATTCGCGGCGAGTATTCGTAAGAGGTATACGTGCTCAACTTCAGGTCGTAGCCGTCCAGGCGGACGAAGTTGTTCATCTGGCGGAGCTGTTCGGCCACGGCGGGCTTCAGGGCCTCCAGTTGCGCTTCGATCTCAAAGAGCTGCTTGCGCAGCTCGAAATAACGCATGGTTCCTTTTGAGTTCATTTTTGCCCTCTCCTTTTCGGACGAGGGGTGTGTTGCTCAACACGTCTCCCGCTGCACAAGGCCTAGTTTGGCATATGTGCGAGATGTCGGCAAGGTGAGAATGTCGTTCGTGTTGCATGGCTCGGGTTTTGGAAACCACGGAGGCACAGAGGCGCAGAGGTTTTTTGGGGGGCAGGGCAACCCCAGACAAACTCATGCACTAATTAACTTGGGTCGCGGGCTTCGTCCGCGTTGGTTTGTTTTGTATGGCCTGGGTTTTTGTTTGGATGCGATAGAGGCAGTCGGTGGCCGTAATGAACAGCACCGAGCCGTCTCCGCCAAACGCGCAGTTGGCGGCGGTCTTCTCGGTATGAATCCGGCCCAGCAACACACCTTCCGGCGAGATGATGTTGACGCCGCCCGGGCCTGTAGCAAACAGGTTACCGTGCTGGTCAACCCTTAATCCATCAGGGTTTCCGTGGGGTCGTGCCGTCCAATGCGTGGCATCGATAAGGATACGCCCGGCGCCGAGCGTCCCGTCGTCTTTGACGGGAAATGCGAACCAGACGGCCTTTTTCGGATCGGACTGCGCCACGTAGAGCGTTTTTTCGTCGGGCGAAAAGGCGATTCCGTTGGGCAACGTCAGTTCTTTTGTCAGTAGCGTCAGCTTGCCGTCGGCCGCCGAAAGGCGATAAACGCCGCAACAGCTCGTCTCTCGTGCGGGATCATTGCGTTCCTTGAGAAGGCCGTAGGTGGGATCGGTAAAATACAAGTCGCCATTCGATTTGAAAACCGCGTCGTTGGGGCTGTTGAATCGCTTGCCTTCGTAGCGTCCGGCCAGCGTTGTCCAACTGCCGTCCGGTTCCTGCCGCACCACGCGACGGTCGCCGTGCTGGCAAAGTATCAACCGTCCGGCGGCATCGACAGTCAACCCATTTGCGCCCATCAGTCCGCCGCGGGCCTCTTTGCCGGTGTACCCGCTGGGTTTGAGATAGAGTTGGACGGCTTCGCCATCTTTCCATTTGAAGACAGCGTTGTTGGGAATATCGGTAAACAGCAAATAGCCCGCGCCTGGCGATTGCTTGATCCAAACCGGGCCTTCGGCCCACCGGAATCCCGTCGCCAGTTTTTCTAAAACGGCGTCGTGCGACACGATCGCGTCGAGACGGGCATCAAGGCGCTCGACCGCGCCGGTTATCAGGGGGCGGGCGTTGTCGCCAACAGCCAAGGTTGACGTCATCAGTAAAAGGGCGACGTAAAAACGGTGGAGGCACTTGCAGACCCCTTTGTTTGCAAGTGCGGCACAGGCATCCTGCCCGCGTTTCATGGGCGGGACGCCCATGCCACAAAGGGTTTTGCAAGAACCGTGGTGGTTTTTGGTATGCATGCTATCCTTTTCAACCTAACTTAGGTTGCGGGCTTCGCCCGCATCGTTAGCGCGCGTCCTCGTCGTCTGCCTCCCACTCGCCGTACGTTTCCGGTTCCTCGCGGACGTTGCTTTCACGGTGGGCTTTCAACACCAGCATGTCCCGTTGCTCCTTGATTTTGGCCACCCCTTCTTC
>Ga0208694_1003712_pt1 | contig 14445 bp, 16 predicted proteins | sample AD_UKC078_MetaG_FD_184442 | JGI IMG/M metagenome (GOLD analysis project Ga0208694, IMG submission 184442) | Active sludge microbial communities of municipal wastewater-treating anaerobic digesters from USA - AD_UKC078_MetaG (SPAdes) (version 2) | ecosystem: Engineered > Bioreactor > Anaerobic >...
GGGCACGCCCTTCCCCTTCAGCTTGTCCAGCAGCGCCTGTGTGGCTTCATCGGCCAGCGACCAGCCGGAATCATCAAGAGTCAATTGATTCACTTTGTAGCCGTTCTCATTGACGTATTCGCCCAAATCATTGAAATTCAGGGTCTTGACCTGCGTTGCCTGGAAGCTTGACTGAGGTGGCCTCCTGACAATGCGTATTATGCATGGATAAGTCGTCGCCCCAAGGAATACGGGCAGATCTCCGAAGTCGGTTATCTCCTCAATGCACTGCTCCTTCAGCCATCTGCGCAAGGGCAGGCCGTAGTTCGCTCTCATCCATTTGTTAGCCACGATGTAAGAGAAGATGCCTTCATCTTGAAGGAGAGAGACGCCACGTTCCATGAAGTATGCATAAAGGTCAGCCGTCCCCTGATAGACCTGGAAATGCTTCTGGAAATAGCCTTTGAACTCTCCAAGCCCCTCTTGTCTCACATAAGGCGGATTGCCTATCACCACATCAAAGCCGCCTCTGCCGAAGACCTCCGGATATTCCGCTCTCCAGTCAAACGGATTGATCCTCTCGATCTCCTCCTGCCCGAGACTCGGATTTTCCTCCAGGATGTCCCAGCCGATCAGGGAATTGCCGCATTTGATGTTCCGGCTCAGATCCGGCAGCGCCCTTTCCGAAAAGAGCGTGAGCTGCTTGGAGATCGTCTCCTCGTTCTCCCCCTCCAGCACCTTCAGGAGAAGCGAGAGCTTGGTCACCTCCACCGCCTGGCGGTCGATGTCCACTCCATAGATGTTGTTCAAGAGAATCCTCTTTCTCTCCGCCGTGGTCAGCCTCCACTCCCCGCCCCGGCCCTGAAAGACTGGCAGCTCCGGCTCCCTCTCCTTCTTCCTGCCCTTACTCGCCCCCTCATTGGCCGGCAGCATATGCCTTATCTGGATGGACGAGGGCCTCAGGCCGCTCTCCAGCAACGGCACAAGGTTTTGCACATACCATTCTCTATGCCAGTCCAGCAGATGCTGATAGGCTACAATGAGAAATGAGCCCGAACCGCAGGCCGGATCAAGAACGCTTATCTTCGTTGCATCCGACGGCGTCTTCTCTTCCAATGTGGGCCCCAGGGTGTTCTTCACGATATAGTCCACGATGTAGGCGGGAGTGTACTTGACCCCGCCCGCTTTTTTCACCTCGGGTTTGTCCTCTACCACCGCCCGGTGGCCTTCGGTGAGGCGAATGACCTTTCCTAAAAACTGCTCATAGACCTGGCCTAAGATCTCCGCCGGCAGGACTGAGAACTCATAAGGGCTGTCCGGATAGTAGAGCCGCCTGATGATGTCCTTCAGAGGCTTGTCATCGATATTTAGCCGCAGGGTGAGGGTGTCCGGATTTTCCCTGCCCGATTCTTTTTCGAAATGGAATATGCCGGAGTTGTAGCGCTCGTCCGCCCGACGGAACAGCTCAGAGAGCCTGGGGTAGACCCGCTCCCCCTGAAGGAGGTCCTCCATCTTCATCAGCCTCTCAATCCCCCGGTCCTCGCATATCCTGAGGAAGACTATGCGGTTGACCGTCGCCTGAACGGCATAGTTGAGGTCCCTGGTGTCCAGCTCCGGATTTCGCAGGGCGATATTCCTGGCCAGGATCTCCCTCCAGCCGGCGATCTCCTCCAGGAAGGCAGAATCCACCTGGGCCGTGCCTCTCTTGCTCCTCTTATCTTGAGCATACTTGTCAAAAGAGCCCTTGAGGATGGCGTTCTTGGAGAATATGGCCGCAATCTCATCCCACTGCTCCAGATAATCCCTGCAAGTCAGATAGAGTATCCGCCCTTTGGAGGGCATATCCTTCTTGTCCGGCTTTATAGTGCAGTCGTAGACCGAGAACTCCTCAAAGTCTGTGAGGATGGACAGGGGCAGCTTTGCCGTCCAGGCATATCGCCGCAACTGGAAAGCAGGGTGAATGTCCTCTTTGATGTCCACCGAGGGCTTCTTGGTCTCCAAAAAGAACTTGCGCTGGCCGCCAATGCGAAAAGAGTAATCTGGGGCTCTGGTGGTCCCGCCTACTTTAATGGCATCCTCATGGATGACGTCTTTGTAAGCTTCGGCAAATCCCTGCTCGTTATCTATATCCCATCCCAGAGCCTTAAAAAAGGGATCAACAAATTCTCTTCTGACTTGGGTTTCGTTGTAGTGACCTGATTTATATGAAGCTAAGTTATTCTCAAATCGTTCCACCAGGTCTACTATCTCTTTAGGTGCTGCCAAATCCTCTCCCTCGATTGCCTCATTCATTTCTCACACAAAAAACTTTTGGATCATGACCAAGGCAAGAGTGGTGGATCTATGCCCTTGGAATTGATTACAGAAATTATTAAAATAAGATGATTAATTCTCAGATATCCCTATGGCCTCAGCCTTGAGCTTCCTAGCCTTCTGTAATGCTGTCTCATGGTCCACCTTCTTGCAGCTCCCTAGGTGGACATTTCGGACCTTATCCCCCTCCCTCCATGAGGCCATCCAGTAAAGATAGGTCTTTGCTCCCTTCTTGGTATCCTTAACCTTCCTCTGCTCCCATATCTGGAGATCTTCCAGCCTGGCAGCTCCCTTCAGGTCCTCAGCCTCAGCCTTCAGCTCACCGGCCCGGCTCACCATCTCCAGGGCCTTCCCCTTGGCATCTGGCAGGATCTCAGCCGCCTTCATGGCCATGCTTGCATCTCTCTCCAGCTCCAGGGCCTCAGTCTTCAGGGCCTTCCTCTTCTCTCCGGCGGCGGTCTTGTGCATAGTAAATAGTTCTATGACATTTTACTTAAAGCTTTCGATAATGTCATAGAACAATTCCCTTTGCATGTTTCAACGTTTCAAAATGTTTCAATCCCCTCTTCCTCCATGCCACAACGCATTTGCTACGTTGCATCCCTGGCAATATCGCCGGCTCGAATAGGGATTTGTACGCCGGAGCAAAGAAAGTGTCTTAAATCAATTTTAAAAGATCCGTGAATAAAAATAGTTTATTTCGCCGCCCAGTATGGTCAATTCCTGCAGAAGTGGTTTTGATTTCGATATGAGGATCAATCGCTATCTGTCGACTTTGCTCTGGTGGAAAAGTGCTTTTGAGGATACTTTCCAGCTCGATAATCATAGGGTTGCGCTCGGAGAAATGTGTATTCACATAGTGTCTGGAATGATCGAGTTAGCAGAAGAGAATTTCCGGCCAAAAGCAATAGTCAATAAAAGATGAGAAAGTTGGTGGTCAAAGGCTAATACAACTGGATCCCAAAGGACTGGGATGCTATGCCCAGCTCCCTCTTTTTTTGCCTTCGTACGTACGATTTTTGTTATGCAACGTTGCATCATCTCTTTTTTGCCTCCGGGCGTCCGGCCTTTTTTGCCATGCATTGATGCTTTTTTTGTAGGCGAACGTTCGCCTTTTGGTAGTGGCGCTATGCCATATGATATTGATTTTCCATCAACCCCCCCGTCCCCATAATGAACGTTCATTTTTGATGCAATGGCCCGCTATTCCACAATTTCCCACAATTAGAAAACGGTGGAAAATGGTGGAAGAATTCCTTTTTTTAGTGCCGATTGATCGATCGTTCCGTTATGTTCCAGTAAATCTTGACAATGTCCAGCTAGGGAAGGTTCAGGGCCATTTTGGGAAGGTTGCGAAGGTGCAACCCCTGGCCAGCTCCCTTTTAAGGATTATGATTAATACGGAAATATTGGAGAAAATAAGCATCTGGTGACTATGGAATGGAGGGAAAGAAAGAGAAAAGTTAATCTTCTCCGTCCTCACTCTCCACTGGATGTTGGGCCTTGTATCTCAGATACCTAGCCCGCCTATCCTCTTCCTCTTCAAAAAGGTTCTCCATCATAGCATCCTGGTGCTCCTGGAGAAAACATATCTCTCTCCAGTCAGAATTACCTACATGATTATCAATTGCCCTTATAGCCTCAACAAAAGGAACATCCGGCTTAATGGTAAGCTTATCTGTCCACTGCTCATAATCCAGCTCAAAAAGAGTCTCTCTGCCTTCATAAACATGAAATTCTTCTACTATCCAGGCCAGAGCCTTCTCTGCCTCATCCATGTTCTCATAGTCCACTATCCAGCCCTCTTTATAATGGGCTAGGACCTTCTGAATTAACTTTTTATATGCTAACTCAGCTTTGATTTCCTCCTTTCTTTCTGGATCCTCTGTCTTCTCAATGTCTTCTTCTGTAACCTCTACAGCTTCCGGCCCATGGACTCTAAGAAACATCTCCCACTCTAGCCGCTCACTGTTGGCCTCTCTCCAGGCCTTACGCTCTTCAGTCTCCTTCTGTTGCCTGAGCCGCGCCATAGAGTCCTCCAGTTTGGAGGCTCTGCGATCAAGGCCAGCTATCGCCATTGCTTCATCAGCTCCTTAAGCTCTTTACGTGCTCTCTGCATTTCATCAAGGCTCTCGTTTCTCTTTGCTTCATCATACCGTTTTAGCTCTTCAAGTTCTGCGATCCTGGCCTCCAGCTCCTTCATTTCAAGGAGGCTCATCTCTGTTTGGTATGCTCTAGTCCAAGCATTAGCTAACTGAGCGAAGGTCCCAGCATGATCTAAGGGAGCTTTCCCCATCAGAATCTTGTTTAGCATCCTCTGAATTGCCGTCCTCAGGTCCTGGGGTGTCTGGATTTTAACCCAGCCTGAGCCCTGCTTTTTACGTTTCTTTGTAGTCATTTCGCTATCTCCTGGTTAGTTTATTCGTTATATAGGGGAATATTTTTGAAAAAAAATCTTAAAAATAGACAGAAATTGACAAGGAAGGATTAGCCTTCGGAGAGATATTCCTCCAACTCCCTTTTTATGTGTAAAATTTGTAAACAATTAATCACCTCCCCAGCTATCTAAAATTTCAACTTCAGCATCTACAGGTACAGGTTTCAAGAGATCAGAGCCTATCCACCTCATAGTTGCCAGGAGGAGAGAGGCTATATCCTGGGCCAGAGCCTCTGGAGCTTCCAGGATAAGCTCATCATGGACTGAGCCTATCATCTTAACCTCATCAGGGAGGGAAGAATAGACTTCAGACATTACCACTTTTAGGAGGTCAGCTCCTGTACCTTGGGAAGGAGAATTATATAGCTCAGTATCTCTGGCCAGAGTTCGCCCGTCCTTCCAGCCCCAAACCCGTTTCCGGCCTGCTAAAGTGCTACTGCATACCAGAGGAGAGGAATAGAATCCCCTCTCTGAATTATGGAAGAAATGATTTTTAGGATACCTCTTTGAGGTCTTCTGCCATAAATGGAAAGAAGCAACTCCTGGATAAGTGGAGAAGAAGGTATCTCTCACCTTTTCCGCTTCCTCCAGGCTCATCTCTATCCCATATTCATTCTTTGCGTTCTCTCTAAACCTGGGAGCAGAGACTCCATAGATCAGGCCAAAATTTGCGCTCTTTGCGCTCTGTCTCTGGGCCTTAGTGACTTGATCTAATGGGACCCCAGCCAGCCTGGAAGCTGTCAGTTTATGGAGGTCCTGGCCGTTCTGGAAGGCCTCTATCATAGTCTTATCCTGGGAGAGCCTGGCCATGATTCTAAGCTCGATACCTGAAAAATCACCTTTGATAAGCTTCTTCCCTGGAGGAGCCCTAAACAATCTCCTCATAGCCTGGCCATCCTCTCCCCGCTTCGGTATCTGCTGGGCATTAGGAGCCTTAGAGCTAAACCGGCCTGCTCTGGTAGCTAACTGGAAATATCCAGGATGGAGCCTATCATCAACTGGGGAGAGCTTCAAAAGCCAATCCTCAATAAACTTCTTCTGCCTGGCCAGCCTGCGATATCGGAGAAGATCCCCAGCAAAGGAGCAGTCGGCCTGAGCCAGATCTTTGAGAGAAGCCTCTCCTGTAGAGCTGATATTATGGCCCTGAGACTGGAGGAAGGCTAGGACATCCTGAGAGCTATCTGGATTCAGAAGGGGAGAGTACTTCTTACCCTTCTTCCTCCTGGGCTCAAAGCCTGCATTCTGGGCCTCTGCCTGAAGGCTCTGGGCTATGGCTAGGGCTCGAGCTTTTTTCTCCTCCATCATGGCTCTACAGGCCTGAGCATCCAGAGGGAGGCCCTGAAGTTCCAGCTCGATAACAGAGGGAAGAGCCCTAAACTCCAGCTCTGCTATTCCTTCCAGCTCATTTTTCTGGAGTAGCTCCTGGAGGATAGCATGAAGAGGGAGAAGAACCGCCGCGTCTCTGGCCGCGTAATCCTTCTGCTCCTGGGAGAGTTCCCCAGCTCCCCAGTTTGAAGCCTGGAGATCTTTGGAGAGAGATAGGCCCAGATGCCTTTCTGCTAGAGCCTTGAGATTATGCTCTGGAAGCCTCGTTTTCCAAGGATTCTTAGAAGCCTTCTCAGCTCTCAGGAGATCGAAGTATCCGGCCCAACATACCTGGGAGGCCAGCATAACATCAAAGAGGTTCAATATATGCAGCCTTCGGCTTTGGGAGGCCTGGATAAAGGAGAGATCGAACTTCAGGTTATGACCTACCTTTTTTATGTCCGAACGTTCGGAAAGCTGGCCCAGGTCCTGGAGAGGAGCCTCCAGCTTCCAGAGATCAGCCACATAAACCCGCCCAGAGGGAAGAGAGAGCTGGGCTAATCTGGCCCTGCATGAAAGTGGATCCAGTCCTGTTGTCTCCAGGTCTAAGCCAAAGATCCCCGCCGCCTCTACCTCCTGGAGAGCAGAAGCCCAGGCTCCTTGAGTAGCGATATTGATTACATTGGACAAATGGACAAAATTGGACAAAGCAGGCTCTTCAGCCTCTGGGAGAGTCGCCTGGGAGGAAAGCCTCTTTTTTGATCCTGATTGATCAGAGAGAGCTCCATCCTTTGGCTGGGGAGCTGGAGAAGATCTCCCTGGGAGCCACAGAATTACACCGCTCAAAAAACTCCCCCCAAACTCCCCTTGCACTCCCCTTTAACTTCCCTTACACTTCCCTTGAAAATCAGGCTTAAGGGAAGAGAAAAAGCGTTATCTATAAGGCTCTTTTTTACTGCTCTTCCCTCCCTTCCCTTGAAAAAACACATAGGAAGAGATGTTGAGACTATTTTTATACCATATGTGTAGAAGAAAAATCTCCTTATTACACGCGAGGATATAGTGAGGGAAGGAAGGGAAGAAGGGAAGAATCTATCTATAGATATTGATTTATCTCTTCCCTTTTCTCCATTTCCTTCCCTCACTTCCCTTGGTTTAGACAGTTTACTCCTCATTCTCCCCCTCCTCAAAGAACTTAGCAGCTATAGCATAGGTTTTCCTAGTCTTTTTCTCCTCTGAATTATCCTTAATCCAGATTGTTTTCTGATCTCTATTTTGTTTGGTTGCTTTGTCTTTCTCTGCTAAAAGCCCATTTTGATCAAGATAGCTGATAAAATCGGATTTAGAAAGATAGATGTTCTCTCCCTGGCCTCTAAGATGCTGGGTTACTTCCTTAAGGAGAGAGCCCAGGTTTGTGTAATAGATGCCTCTCCCCTCATCCTTCCAGCCTACCTTAACTAATCCTGGCAAAAAACCTGGAATATCCTCCATGTCAGCCCAGTAGATTCTCCCCTGGGCCTCCAGCTCCATTGAAGCCTCTGCTATCTTCTTAGAAGGCTCTCCAGCCTTTTCTAACTGGGTTTGCTCATCCGCTATTTGATTGAAGATTTCCCAGCCTTCCTGGAGGATTGTCTCTCCTTCTTCTTGAGATAAGGCCCCTAAGGATACTGCAAATTTAATAAAAGCATTCAGGCCTATATGGAGATGAGAGATAGACTCATTCAGCCTGCTATGCCTGTTTTTAGCAGGGTCTTTTCTAGCGGCCTCCTGCCTGAGATGAGTAAAGGCCTCTTCAAGCTCAGAAGGAAGATCATCCAATTGGGGAGCCAGCCATTCCAGATAACCCTTCATTGCCTGGGAGAGGAGATCCTTCTGGGCCTGGGCCTGAGTAAGCTTTGCCAGGTCTATATCCCCTCTCTGGAGCCTATGGATAAGGCCCCTGGCCAGAGAGGATCCAGTGAGAGGCATTACTTCCCCAGAACAGAGAGTCAGGCCTCTTGGTGGGAGGCCTTCCCTCAGAGAGGTATCTGCTTTCATCCTCCCTTTGCCAGTCCTATCTCCCTGATTTCTGGAGAGGTGCTCCAGTACTCCTTCCAGCCTTTCCTTTTCTTTAGAATTTTTGGCTGGGTATAAATCGTCTATAGATAGAACCGTATCCTTAGCTAGGAAGGCCAGCTTTTCAATGGAATTAGCCGTATCTCTGAAGCTAGCTGGAAGACCTTTAGGACCGAAGTTTCCATAATGAGAGAGGAGGAGAGCTATCAGTGTGCTCTTGTTTGTCCCAGTAGGACCCCAGATATACATAAGGAGACTAGGCTCTATTTCGGCCTGTCTCAGAGGTTCACAAAGGGGAGCCAGATAAACCAGAGCCAGAAGGGAGTACATGATTTTTTTAGGCCCCAGCTCCAGAAGGGAGAGATCGGCCAGTACAGCCTTTTTTATATCCTCAATAGCCTCAGGAAGGGAGTATCTCCTGAGCCTGTCGGAGATCTCCACTTCCACAGCTTTAGAGCCTATAGCTCCCCCAGCATGGAGGTAAACCCATTTTCCATTTTCCTTCTTCCATCCCAGATGGGTATGGACTGTAGTCATTGGGATCCCTCTGGCCATGAGCTGAAGGAGATATCTCAAGTCTTGATCTTTCTTGGGTTTGATAGCTGCATTAACCCCCCAGGCTTTGCCTAAACAGGAGGAGGTTTTGTCTAGAAATTCAGTAAGGGATACTGGGATGGGCCTAAGTGGTACTCCTCCAGGAAGGAGGCCCTGGAGTTCCAAGAACTTTTCAGGCTCCCCTAAACCAGGGTCTTTGAGTATTTCCCGTACTGGCCAGGCTGCAAAGTTACAGAAGTGCTTATGAATTAGTTCTTTTACTTCCTGGCCATTTTCGTAATAGGTTTCCCATTCAAATCTCCCTAAACGCCCCTGCTCATCTAGTCCGTATTGTTCTTGAAGGAGAGGCTGGAGCAGGGTTTTAACCTGTTCATATTCCGGCCCCAGCCCTGAAGGAGGCTCCTGGGAGCTGGAGGCCTTAGGCCTAGATTGAAGCTCCTTCAACCTCTTTTTTGCTTCGGAGATGAGAGCTTTTCTTACATCGCTCTGGAGGCCAGCCTGATGCTTCAACCAATCTAAAGTGAATACTTCCCCTTTGGTCCCCAGATAAGCCACTACAGCCTTTTGCTTATCCTCCAGGCCCTGGGATTTGATCAGCCTCTCTGCAAAGGCCAGGCCCCCATCTCTCCAGGGAAGATATGGCTCTGCTTTGCTCCTAATGGCCTGGATGTCCTGAAGAGCCTGCTCTGGGCCTCTGGCCAGAATAAAATCATCTAAGCCTACCTTCTGGGATTTATCTCCTGGAGGGAGAGTAAGAATCCTTACCTCTTCAGCTCCCAGCCTGTAAAGTTGCTCTGCCAGCCTGGGGAAAGCATCTCTAGCCTTATGGCCAGGGACTATGTCACTATCATAGAGGAGATTGATTCTCTTCCCCGCCCAGCTCACCTGGGCCAGCTCAGGGAGGAGACTCTCCTTATCCTTCAGCTTCTCCCCTTTGGCCAGAAGAGAGGCCTCCTCTCCTGCTGTTTTCCAGTTCCAAACCCCTCCTAGAGCCACTATGGGAAGGCCCTGGAGAGAGCCAGCAAGAGCCTTTAGCTCCCCCTCTGTTATCCAGAGATCCTGGGCTTTGGCTAGGTCGAAGCCTGGAGGAATAAACAGATGATTGGGCTCTCCCCTGGGATGGATGTATTTAGGCCCATCAGGAAGAGGAGTATCTGGCCGAATAACAAAGGTCCCATTCCCAGGGTATCCAATGTAAAGGCCTGGCCCGTCAACTCTCCAGCCTGAAAGCTGCTCTATCTCCTCGGAGCCAACGGTCTTAAGGAGGCCTGTTTTCTCCAGGTCCTGAATCTCTAGCCGCTCTGGATCTATCGCATAACGAAGGGAGAGCCTTGATTTATGAGCCTCACAGAGCAAGATTACTCCCCCTGCTCCCTGTAATAATCCCGCTCTCCCTGGAAGAAGAGGGCCCGTTCTCTCGGAGTTGTGCCGGGATTCTCAGCAACGCTCGCTCAAAGGCGGGATCCATCCTCACCACCGCCCGGACTCGGACCACTGCCAGCTATCACACTGGCAGTAATCGGAGCTTGAATAAAGCTCTTCTAGGTCGTCATCGGCTATTCGTATTGCCCTTTGGCATTTAGAGCAGTAAGAACGCTCTGATTGCTCTAAGATAGGTTTAAATATCATCGATGTAGGATAGTACATAATTTAGCTCCGTGCTTTTGGAAGAGGCCGTAGCTGAACCACGCCCGCCGGACGACGCTTGCGACGACGTTCGGCACCTTACTATTTTCGTTTACCATTTCTTCGCCTCAAGGCCCGCAGCTATAAGCATGCGAACCGCTTCGCCCACACTCACTTCTTGATCATCTGCGAACTGCTCAAGTGCTGCCCTCTGTGGGGCCGGCATCCTGGCGGTTAACATTGTCGAATATTTCTGTCTCATTTCTTTTTCTCCTATGCCCACAGTGGGCATATAGTAATACAGTTCTTTACTATTTTATATAGTTGATCACCGGAGAGAATGTATTCGGGGTGAAAAGTGTCTTTGCATACTTATTTCTGAATCAATAATCTAGATTAATAATTCATAAGCAATCGAGAACAGGGAGCCCACCGGGTCAGAGCGCAGAAATTCGTCATGATGTAAAAAAAGTACTTTCAGTTGCTATTCAAAATAACTTTTGAAAAATAAGGATCATCGCTGCCCGGCACATCCTCGCGAATCAGAGAGGGAGCACCGGACCGCTCACCCACTTACACGGTCCGAGAGCATGGTGGGACTGTTGAGGCATGCATTTTCATGCGGGCCGCACATATCCCGAGAATGGAAGGGAGAGCCTTCCACCTGCTCAGGCTTGGCGTGCCGGTCTAGGAAACCGTGCCGTCAAAAAGGAGGTTAGCCCGGATAAGGGCCTGCCTCCAGCGCCTTTTTACTTTTTCGCGGTTGGCCTCGGATCGCCGGTGGTGCCGCCTTATGGAACGGGTGGGCATGGATCAGCCCTCCATCTGCCCGAGGAGTTCATCAGCTCGGGCTAGAGCCTCCTCCAGCCTAATCATCTTAAAAGCAAGATAGCAAAGGATAGATTTAATACGAGTCAAATGAATTCACGAGATTAATAGTAATAAAAAAACTAGGTCCATCCAGGGTTGCCGCCCTGGATAGAAGACTCCACTTAGGGAAGGAGTTTGCTTATGACAGAAGTAGCTATAGCTAGGATAAATACCTTTGGGCCTTCGCCCAAAGCCGGTTTTGAATCGCCTTCAGATCAGCTTATCGTTTTGACCTATGCCCAGCTCCAGGATCTCATCAAAGGAGCCATAGAGCAGGCCATCCAGCCCTTGCAGGATGGGATTGCCCAGCTCAGAGAAGAGATAGACCAGGACCGCCAGGATATAGCCGCCTTGCGCCTAAAAACGGCTTCCCTAGAGAAAGACAGGGATACTCTTTCTGAGAACCAGCTCATCCAGCTCCGGCTTATTCATGAACTGAAAGAGAAGGTCAACCAAGAATTTCCAGCTCCTACTAAGAAGACCACCAAGAAGACTGAAGACCACATTCAGAGCATTGTCAATGCTCTCCATGTCAAAGAAAAGAAGCTGATCGACTGCCAAGCTCCTCCAGGATACTTAAAACGGTATAGAAGCGAAGGAATGACCTTTTCTGACATAGCCGGCCTGCTCGGGGTGACTGTGGACAGGGTTCGCCAGCTCTCCAGGATTGCAGCCACAGATCAGAGACTGGTGGTCTCCTGGCATCCCCGGAAGAAGAACACCAAGATCTTCAGGTTATCGCGATGGGATACTCCTGGCCTTTGAACTTACTAAAATATTACAGCGGCAAAAGCCTAAATTTAGGGTTTAGGGCTCTTAGGAGATGAAACGAGAACGGTAAGCAGGATAATAATTATCTAGAATCTATAAATGAATGAAGATCTGAGATATCAGATACTTCTAATATTACCTTAGTTTAAGAAAGAGAAAGAATAATGAGTAATGTATATAAATCAATATTTGTAAAATAAAATAATTCTCGCGAAATTCTTGGTTTTCTCGGAGTATATAAAGACAGGGTGGAAAGCCTAAATCCTAAATTTAGGTTTATTAGGACATCCACAAACTACATAAACTTATACTGTTATGTCCTCAATCGGCCTGAAGGTCCTTAGTTTGCTATTCATTCCTTCGGGCTTCACCTGAAACGCTGAAAAATTGCCTCTTCAAGGTGGATGGCATATTTTACAAGGAACATAGCCAGCTCCCCTAGCTTCTGCAGAGCTTGAGAATGTAACAAGGTTGCTAGACTTAATTTTCTTTGCTGCAGAGCATGAAGGGTAATGATACTTATCGCTCTTTGCGGATCCCACAAATGGACCGTTATTACTTGAGACCTTTTGGCTATTCGATGAACTAGTTTCTTGGCTTATGTAATCCTGGCTTCCTGTACTGATCTTTGCAGCACTTCCAGAACTTGTCAAACCAGGGATTGACCCAACAGTGGATTGAGGTAAATCTGAATCGCTGGATTTAATGCAGGTATCTGCAGGTATATACCCGTTCCACCATGTAGCGGGATCAAATTCATTATCATCGAAGTCCCAGATACATGCTTGACCGGAATCGACCAGCATTCTGTTGAAGTTCTCCAGGGTTCCATCTGGCTTCAATAAGTAGACCACCGCTATCCATCGATCATACGGATCTTTGCCAGTCTTATTATCGAGGTCCAGATAGACCGTATTGCCGTTTAGTTCTTGATATGTGAACTGTTTAGCGATTGGTCCGGTAGGCGTGTCCATTTCAGGGGTATCAATATCCGCAAGCCGAACTCTGATTATGTCCTCATAGATCCTATAATCTTGACCTTCAATCCGGACATCTATGGTATCGCCGTCTATAACATCTGTCACGGTACCAAAAGCTTCAATTGAAGTTGCTGAAGCGAATGAAGGCAGCAGCAGCGCCAATAAAACCAAAATGGATATTATTTCTTTTTTCATTATTGAGATCTCTCCATTGTCGAAGCTCTTTGCTGGGGCAAATAAAAAAATGTTTTGCTTGTAAGCCTATCTTTATTTAGTTTTTTCTATCTTATCCATACTTTTTATTATGTAAAAATGGTCTATTGATATTGTTTTCCGGCCAAACTACTTAACCTTGCATGTAGTATATGCCTATCATGGCAGGAGTCTTTGAGCAGCTAATCAGGCCACAGAATAAGGCAGTGCACCGCGATCTGAAGGCTATGGAGCTGGAAGCCGCCAAAGAGATCCTGGCTGAGGTCTTCAGGGTCAGGCTCTCGGAGGTCGATGAGATGATCAGGTGCCGCTTCGAAGATGAGGATATGGGCTCTATGGGCTCTGAAGATGGCCTATGGCCTCAAGAGTTCTGCCTGGAAGCATGAGCTGGATCCAAGCTTACCATATCGCCTGAGATCCTTATATGGCCTTCCTTTGCCAGTTCCTCAATGATATGATCCAGATCTGAAAGCTTCATACTCACGCGCCGCCTCAAGTCGCTTCGCTTCATCTTCCCACTGCTGTTGGAGAGGGCCCATAGGATACGATCATGCTGCGACTGAGATTTCATTTCCTGAATTGCCACTTAAAAAAACTTATTGTGTCTTCTAGATCTTTATCCATCGCAGGTATGAGTGAGTTATCAATAAACCTTTCTCTGGCATCTAAATTCTCGAATTTTTCTTCAATTAGGGTATCTGCGATCTTTTTAATTTCCTCGTTACTTGAAAGTGCCTTTAGAAGTTTAGCCAATCTAATTCGCTTTTTAAGAATTCTTGTATCTGAAGGCTGCCCGTTTTCTAATTCAAGAATGGCATTATAGGTGTTGAATTTCGTTTCCCATTTCATCATAGCTTTGGTTTTGATATGCCCTAGATACGCAGTAATGAGTGAGCCGATTATAACTCCTATTAAGCCACTTATTAGGCTGCTAACAAGGATGAAATATGGAGAGCTGGGAGAAATAGACAAGATCATGGCCGTTGTGTTGTTCATCCTCTCCTCCAGAACGGCCACCAGTCCTTTCTCCTGATATCCTCATCACAGCACTTAATAGATAGCTGGCAGTCGCTCATTTCTTCAGCCCTTCCTTTACCTTCTGGAAAAGCTCGGGATACTTTTTCTCCAGGCCTTCCTCTAGGATCGCTCTGGCTTCTTCTGAGATAGAGAACTCTGGAGTTGTCTTCTTCAGGTACCACATTACAGCAGAGATCTGGACTGCACCCCTGATAATGGACAAATAGTTAAGCAATGGTATTTAAGGCAACCTCCACTTCGAACTGAACCGGAGATCTGTAATTGAGAGCTGAATGCAGCCTCTTATGGTTGTACACATTTTCA
>Ga0208694_1003713_pt1 | contig 14445 bp, 15 predicted proteins | sample AD_UKC078_MetaG_FD_184442 | JGI IMG/M metagenome (GOLD analysis project Ga0208694, IMG submission 184442) | Active sludge microbial communities of municipal wastewater-treating anaerobic digesters from USA - AD_UKC078_MetaG (SPAdes) (version 2) | ecosystem: Engineered > Bioreactor > Anaerobic >...
AAAAGGGGTACAAAATCAGCCGTAAAAGGGGGGTAACAATGAGCAAATTGGGGGGTAACAATGAGCAAATTGGGGGGTAACGGTGAGCAAATTGGGGGGTAACGGTGAGCATAACTTTTTGAAAACCCTTGTAAATAGGGCGTTTTCAGCCCCTCAAAAAATCTAATATAACTAATATAACTAAAATATTTAAGGACGCACACAGCCCCGCCTGTTAGCGGGCTGTATGCTAAAATATAGTAGACGCTGGAGAAAGCCTATAAAAGAAAATCTGGGAGCGGGCGGGCTTTTCTTCTTAAAGGCAATATATAGCCCCAGAAATCAAAGGAGCTTTTTATATGGATAGAGAGACAGCAAGAGAACAGCTTAAGGGAGACCTTAGAAGCTATGTAGAGCAGATAACCCGCAAAAGCAAAGGGGCTAATATGTATGTATGCCCGCTTTGCGGAAGCGGAGAGGGACACAACGGAACAGGGGCATTTAGCATTAAGGACGGTACAAGCTGGAAGTGTTTTAGCTGTAATAAGGGCGGGGACATATTCGACCTTATAGGAGAGTATGAGGGAATAGCAGACCATACCGAACAGCTTAAACGAGCTGGGGAGATATTCGGTATCACCATAGACAGCTACAGAAGCTCAGCGAGAGAGGACTTTAGCCCCGCTCCAGAGTACCAAAAGCAAGACAAAACCGAACAATATACACATAGCAATATACACACAAACACATACACACAACAGCCACAGACAGCCGGAGCAGATTATACGGACTTCTTCTTACAGGCACACAGCCACATAGCGGAGACGGACTACCCCAAGCAGAGAGGGCTTAGCAAGGCTGTAATAGACCGCTTCAAGCTGGGATATGTAGCGGAATGGAGACACCCTAAAGCCCCTAACGCTCCGGCAAGCCCCCGCCTTATCATACCTACAGCAAAGGGGAGCTACTTAGCCAGAGACACAAGAGCCGAGATACCAGAGGAACAGAGAGCTTACAGCAAGAGCAAAGTAGGAACTATACAGCTCTTTAACCGTAAAGCACTACAGGAAGCTAAGAAGCCTGTATTTATCGTAGAGGGAGAGCTTGACGCTCTCAGCATTATAGAAGTAGGCGGGGAAGCTGTAGCTCTGGGAAGCACCACAAAAGCTAAAGCCCTTGTAGAACTTCTCAAGACACAGAAGCCGAGCCAGCCCCTTATTATAGCTCTGGACAATGACACAGCCGGACAGAAAGCCAGCGAGGAGCTTATAGAGGGCTTAAAAGGGCTGAGTATTCCTTATTACAGGCTTAACCCTTGCGGAGAGTATAAGGACGCTAACGAAGCTCTCCAGAAGAACAGAGAAGCCCTTAGCCAAGCTGTAGCGGACGCTGAACACATACAGGAAGAAGCGGAACAGGCACAGCGGGAAGCCTACCTAAAGAACAACACAGCTAACTACTTGCAGAGCTTTATAGACGGTATAGCGGACAGCGTAGACACGCCCTTTATACCTACAGGCTTTAAGAAGCTGGACAGCGTTTTAGACGGTGGATTATATGAGGGGCTGTACATTGTAGGAGCTATTAGCTCTCTGGGTAAAACTACCCTTATAACCCAGATAACAGACCAGATAGCACAGAGCGGGACAGATGTACTTATATTCTCTCTGGAAATGGCAAGGAGTGAGCTTATAGCTAAGAGTATCAGTAGGCACACGCTCCAAAGCGTTTTAGCCACAGGCGGGGACACAAGGAACGCCAAGACCACCAGAGGAATAACCACAGGCAAACGCTATATAGACTATAACCAGACGGAGAGAGACCTTATAAACAGCTCCATACTTGCCTACAGCAAATACGCCCAGAATATCTATATTAGCGAGGGCATAGGAGATATAGGAGCAGAACAGATAAGGGAGACCGTTAAACAGCACATTCTTTATACAGGCAAAACCCCTGTAGTAGTTATAGACTACTTGCAGATATTAGCCCCTTACAGCGAGAGAGCCACAGACAAGCAGAACACAGACAAAGCCGTAATGGAGCTTAAGAGGATAAGCAGAGACTATAAAACGCCTGTTATCGGTATCAGCTCTTTTAACAGGGCTAACTATAGGGAAGCCGTTACTATGGAAGCCTTTAAGGAAAGCGGAGCTATCGAGTATTCAAGTGATGTACTGATAGGCTTACAGCTCAAGGGAGCGGGCAAGAAAGACTTTGACGCTAACGAAGCAAAGAAGAAAACGCCCAGAGAGATAGAGCTTGTTATACTTAAAAACAGGAACGGAAGCACAGGGGACAGAGTAGAGTTTAAGTATTACTCTCTCTTTAACTACTTTGAGGAAGCGTAAAGGGGGCTTAGTATGGAGCTTAACTTTGACAAGCTAAACGGCTTACGCTTTGTAGACTTCCAAGAAAAACAGCCCGCTAAAACGCCCACAGACGAGCTTTTAGGGGCAGAGGAATATAAAACCTCAGCCGAACAAGAGAACGCCTTAAAACGGCAATTAGAGGGCTTACAGGGGCTACAGCGTAAAGCAGACCAAAACAAAGCAGAGAAAGACCGCAATTTAGAAGTATACAGGACTTACCAAGAGAATATTAAGCGGAGCGGACAGCTCCAGACCGATATACTCAAGGGAGCGAGAGCCGGAGAGGATATATACAGCTTATTCTTAAAGGCTGTACAGGCTATTAGCTGTATGACCTCTAACAAGACCTTTTATAGCCAGCTTGAGGAAGATATAAAGACCATATACGGCAGAGGGCTACAAGAGCCAGCCCCGCTACTTCTGGAGATCCAGCAAGCACAGACACGCCTTAGCAAGCTGAGGGAAGCGGAGCAGAGGGAGACAGAGCCGGACAGCCTACAGCGTATACGATCAGCAATAAAGGCACACGAAAGCAAGATAGCAGAGCTGAAAGCCCTTATAACAGGAACGCCGGAAGCACAAGAGAAACCCGCCTAAAGAGCGTGCTACTTAGGGATTTTCTGAAACAAGAGAATTTTTGACCGGCACTCTTCAAGCGGAGGCACAAACTAAAGACCACACCGAAGGATAAAACCTTTAGTGTGGTCTTTTGCTTTATTCATTATCCGGTTTCTTCTCGTGCTTTTCCCAGTATTCTTTGTTACGCTTAGTGTATGGTCTGGTTGTTTGGCGCTTTGGCTGCTGCTCCTTGTTGTCTACGGATTTCTTTTTTCTCTCCGGAGGGCCTTCCCAATAGAATATTGATCTTCCTTTTGGAAAGCCATAATAAACACCGTACACTTCTGCGACAAAATTGTAATCCTCGTCATCAAGTCCACCTCGCATATACAGTTCATCGACTATGCTCATTGCCAAGGCATAATCGACTCTACGGGCATTAAGTTCCTTACAATTTCTTTCAACCTCATCCAGCGGCCTGTAGAATGGAGCCAATTCAGCTTTGAATATTAACGGGGATCGCGGTGGCGGGTATTGCTCTGCCGGAGCTAATTTTTTATAGGTAGCAAGAGCTTCTGCCGCCTCTGGTCGTGTGCCATCCGATAATGCCTCCTCAATCAGTTGCATCCAGTTTGGAACTGTCTCTTCCAAACGGCCACGCAGCTCGACAATTTTCTTAACCCTCAAATCCGGAGCTTTTTCGTGCTGGATTCCATTTGCACAGAACGCCATTAGTAGTTTGATTTGTTTCTCGTTCAACATAAGTACCTCCTAACAGAAAAACATTAATTCCATTCAACATTATTTCGTAAGGTCTTGCGAAATCGATATATAAATGCTATAATACTTCACAATAGGATAGGAGGAATACAAATGGCTGTTTCGTATAATCGTCTTTGGAAACTGCTTATTGATAAAAAAATCAGTAAAGCCGATCTGAGAAGAATGACAGGTATATCACCGAATACTATGACCAAGCTTAATCGTGATGAGAAAGTTGCCCTCTCTGTCTTAACAAAAATCTGTGATGCAATAAATGTTGATATCGGAGATATAATCGAATACACAGGGCACACGGAGAATGCAGTACAGGAGGGGGAATAATGGCCAACACAACAACATATAAAGGTATTTATGCGATGCATAAGTATTGGGGAAAGAAGCCATTTAATGAAATATCAAAGTTTATCGAGCAATATACTGATCCCGGCGAAGTCGTTTTGGACAGTTTTTGTGGCTCTGGAGTAACATTAATAGAGGCGCTCAAAGCAAATCGCCAGTGCGTTGGGGTAGATTTAAATCCTATAGCAATCAAACTTGCAAAAGTATCTATGACGGCGGTTGATTCCAATTCTGTCAACGAGACTTTCAAACAGATCAAAAATAAGCTTAAGGAAAAAATAAACAGTTTATATGAAGTCGATGAAGATGGAGAAAAAACATTAGTTACTCACACGATATGGAAAAATGGCAAACCTATAGAAGTCTGGTATTCTGCAGGAAAGGACAAAAAAAGAATACGTACAGGCAGGGACATTGATGTCGAAATGTCAAACCACCCTGCGATAGCACCAAAGTGGTTTCCAGAAGCTCCTATGTTTGAGAACTCTCGGATTAATGTCGGAAAGGAGCAAACGGTAGCTGATCTTTTTACTCCGAGGGCATTAGTTGGATTGTCCTTGATTCTTGATGAGATCAACAACATTGAAGATAAAAGCATTAGGGACGTATTTCAACTTACTTTGACCGGGACACTATCACAGGCAAGTAATCTCGTGTTCGTCATACGAGGAAGGAAGAAAAATGAACACGAAGAATCTCGCGCCGAAGTTGGAAGTTGGGTTATCGGATACTGGGTTCCAGAAGAACATTTTGAGATCAATGTATGGAATTGCTTCGAAAACCGGTTTAAGCGCATCCAAAAAGGAATTGAAGAAATAAATGGGTTGTTTGCGTCTCGAAGCGAAGACTATTTCGATAAAAATGTTACGCTTATTAACAGTTCCGCAACAGATCTTCCTCTTGAAACAGATTCTGTTGATTATGTTTTTATTGACCCGCCACACGCCAACCGTATTCTATATATGGAGCAAAGCTTAATGTGGAATGCTTGGCTTCAACTTGATCGTAACATAGACTGGGACAGCGAGATAATTGTCTCTGAAGCGAAGCAACGCAAGGAAAAAAACACAGAGAATTACAATGCGCTTTTGAATCAAGCCTTTGCTGAAATTCATCGAGTATTAAAACCGGAGCATTATTTCTCGCTGGCATTTAACTGCCTTGATGATAATACATGGATTGATACATTAAATCTTTTCATACAGCATGGTTTTGAAATAGCTGATATTATCCCGCTTGAGTATTCGGCAACATCCGTTATTCAAGATAATAGAAAGAATGCTCTAAAGACAGACTTTGTCTTAACCTTTAAAAATTCTGATAATATGGCACTCTCAAAAATAATATTTAAAAATGATGAAACTATATTAGAGGAAAAGATAAAAAATCTATTACAGGAGCATCCGGAATTCGAGGTATACAATATTATGAATGCCTTGTTTGAGGAAACCATCCCCCAAGGTTATATCTTCAAGGTATCACATATAGTAAAAACCTGCGCAGAACTAATGTAAATGAAAACCGAGGAACAAGTCATCTCAAATGTTCCTCGGTTACTTTTTTATTCTGAATAAATTGTAGACAATGATAGTGCTGAATAATCTCCAACGAGGCTGGCCTCTTTGTCATAATGATACTTGACAGTATGAATGGCCTCCATTGTTAGATTATCCAACAATGTGTTAATCTTCATTCCGATCTCGGCTGTTTTTCCTTTTAATTCTCGACCATCTACGAATTTGTTTTTATAAGCAAGAAAAACAAATAGGCGGTTATTATTACAGAAAAGTCTTTCCCCTTGGTATTTGTAGTTCCACCACTCTAACGGATAGAGCTGATCGGATGTTGCGGGGACAAACGTACTATGGTCACGCTGCATTTCAACGACAAAACTATGTGCATCGGGATCGCCGGTCTGAATCAGCAAATCGCAAAAATCACTTTTTTCAAGACCGCTTAAATTTGGTAAAGCAAGATCCCGATGTGATCTTTTGAATGCGCTATAGTATGCTTTGATTCTCTTTATTTCACTGTTTTCAGATGCTTCATCGACATAAAAATCGTCATGCGTCTCTATACGCTCATCTCTTATGATGCCCTGTGAAGCGAGATCGAAATAACTATCCGAAATATGAGTGAACTTCAAGTCGAACGGCACAATATCGTTTCCAATTTTTATAAAAAAATCAATATCGTGAATCTTCCGCAATGTTGGAATAACAGAAGGATGTTTCAAGAAGAACAGCTCAATGATATCATTGGATGTCTGATTGTAATAGGACCAAAGGCTATATTGACGAATACGAGGTAACATCGAATTGTCAAGTTCATCAAAAAGAGCGTCCATGCTCTTAAGGGATTTATTCCGCACAAAAGCTTTTACAATATCATCAACTTTATCATTGCGAACGCCACAATTGACAACAGGGAAATCAGTAAGAACTTCCGGAAGTCCTTCGAGTTCCTGCTCACGCTGCTGAATAAGTTCTGGACGCTTCCCAACAATGTAATCTACAAGCTGATCAATCGTAATAGAAGAATAATAAGCTTTTTCCGTTAACGCTCTCACATTACCTTCAGTATTCTCGGTTGAATAAGCCATAATAATATCTTTAAGATTATTCTTATCCAGAGATCTAACAAGCAAAAAACGTGTAGCAACATTGTCTTGCCGGTAATCTTCGCAGAATTGGCATACATTATTTGTGTGTTCGTATTCGTTATACAGAGTAGTAAAGTCTGGCATTTTTATTTCCTCCTCATAATTCTTCAAACAATTCACTGAGCGTTACGCCCAGCCCGTCAGCAATTTTCTTTATGTTGCAGATCGCAATGTTCCGCTTACCGGCTTCAACGGATGCGAAGTACGTTCTATCCATGCCTATTTTCAGTGCAAACTTTTCTTGGCTCAGTCCGAACTTGACCGCAGCCTCCGGGACGGAAAGCGTGAGCTGGAACAGGCACAGAACCGCATCCGCAAGCTGGACGAGATTATTCAGCGGCTTTACGAGGATAACATTGAGGGTAAAATTTCCGATGAGCGTTTTGCCAAGATGAGCGCCAACTACGAGGAAGAACAGCGCACACTCAGTGACCGGGTAAAAGAGCTGAAAAGGCTCATTGATTCTGAAAAAGAAAGCTCCATCAATGTTGACCGCTTCCTCAATCTTGTGCGTAAGTACACTGATGTCAAAGAGCTCACAGCCGAGATTATACGCGAGTTTGTTGAGAAAATCTACGTTCACCAGATGGAGCGCATAGGTGGCCAGAAGGTACAGCGCATCCGAATCGTATGGAACTGCATAGGCGAGTTTACATCACCAGCTATTACAGAAAAGGAAAAATCGGCATAGCCGGTAAATACATACCAAACTATGCCGATATTTTTTCCGGGATTATATATCCCTAATTTGCACCCACAAACAAGCGGGCTTTTCTTTTACCCACACCAGAGAGCGGGGGTAAATGCTAATAATGTACTGATATATGAAAATAATACTTGACAAACGGCAGATAATGAGTATAATATATAGTGTGAGCTGATACAGTTAGCAATATACACATATCAGTATACACATATCACCATAAGCAAAGGAGCGGGAGCTATGAATGAGCTTATAACCGTGCAAGAGAATACCGCTATAGTAGAACGGCAGACGGTAGGGGCTGAACTGTTCGACCGCTTTATAGCTTATCTGGACACAGCCCCCAAGACCATACAGACCTACACCAGAGCTTTACGCCAGCTCTTTAACTACTTCTATCTTAACGGCATTAACCAGCCCACAAGAGAGGATATTATAGCCTTTAGAGATGAGCTTAAAGCCAGCGGACACAAGCCCACAACCGTACAGAACTACATAACAGCTACTAAGATCTTCTTTAGCTGGACGGAGCAAGAGGGCTTATATCCTAATGTAGCGGATCACCTCAAAGGGGCAAAGCTGGACAGAGACCACAAGAAAGACTACCTCACCAGCAGACAAGTAAAGGAAGTATTAGCCGGAGTAGACCGCTCCACAGAGCAAGGGCTTAGAGATTATGCAATACTTCTTTTAATGGTAACAGGCGGGCTTAGAACTATTGAAGTATCAAGAGCGGATATAGCAGACCTTAGAAACGCCGGAGACAATACCGTACTGTACATACAGGGCAAAGGCAGAGAGGAAAAAGAGGACTTTATAAAGCTCTCAGCTCCGGCAGAACAGGCTATAAGAGCCTACCTTAAAGCCAGAGGAGAGAAAGACGAGAAAGCCCCGCTCTTTAGCTCTACCAGCAATAACAACAGAGGATCAAGGCTTACTACCCGCTCCGTTAGCGGGATCGTAAAGACCAGACTACAGCAAGCCGGATATGACAGCTCCAGACTTACAGCCCACAGCCTTAGACATACAGCCGTTACCCTCTCTCTCTTAGCGGGCAAGGACATAGCGGAAGTACAACAGTTTGCCAGACACGCAAACATAGCTACTACAATGATCTACAACCACGCTATAGACAAGGCTAAGAATAGCTGTAGCGAAGCAATTACACAGGCTATTTTAGGCTGATACACAGCACAGCATACACACATACACAGTCTTTTAGCTGTATACACAGCTTTAATATAAAAGGAATGGGCTACCGCTTCCCCGCTAAAGAAAGACGATAGCCCAAAGTACCAGCCGGAGCGGGAGAGGGAAACCTTTACCCGCTTAAAGGCGTTAGAGAGGAGCTATTATAATGCAGAACACAGCTTTTAATTATGAGATCGTAGAGACTATAGCCACGCTGAGCCAGAACGGAGACACCAGCAAAGAGCTAAACAGAGTGAGCTACAACGGAAGCCCCGCTAAGTATGATCTTAGGAGCTGGAAGCGGGCTATTATTCAAGGGGAGACGCTGGAAGCTCCAGACTTCCCGCCGGAAGTGTTAGAACAGGCAGAGGAAGCCAGCAGAGCCTTTAACGCACAGGCAGAAGAAGCTACAAGGGCTATGCAAGACTACATAGAGAGAGGAGAGCGGAGACAATGAGCAAAGCTATAGCCGTTATCAATCAAAAAGGCGGGGTAGGGAAAAGCACCACAGCTTTAGCTATTGGAGCGGGCTTATCCCTTAAAGGCTATTCGGTACTCTTTATAGACCTTGACGCACAGGGAAACCTAAGCTATACGCTGGGAGCTACTACAAAGGGCTATAACGCTCTGGGAGTATTGCGGAGACCAGAGACCGCTAAAGAGGAAATACAGCACACAGAGCAAGGGGACATTATAGCAAGCTCTCCAAAGTTAGCCGGAGCTGATAAGCTCTTAGAGGAGACAGGCAAAGAGTACAGGCTTAAGGAAGCTCTGGACAGCCTACAAGGGGCTTATGACTACATTATAGTAGATACCCCGCCAGCTCTGGGAATACTCACTATAAACGCTCTCACAGCTTGCACAGGGGCTATTATTCCGGCACAGGCAGACATATACAGCCTACAGGGAATAGGACAGCTCAACAGCACGATAGAGACCGTAAAGAAGTATTGTAACCCCAGCTTATCTATTATGGGCATTGTAATAACCCGCTTTAATGGACGCTCAATTATCCGTAGAGAAGTAGCGGAAATGCTGGAACACACAGCGGATCAGCTCCACACTAAGCTATTTTCCTCTAAGATAAGGGAGTGTACCGCTCTGGTAGAAGCCCAAGCCACAAAGCAGAACATATACAGCTATGCACCCAGAAGCAACGCTACAGCGGACTATAAAGCCCTTGTAGACGAGATCATAAAAGGAGAGTAAAGACTATGGCACAGAAGAAAACCTTTTTACAGGACATAGAAAACCCCGCCGAGCTTTTTATAAGCAAGCCAGCAGAAGCACCCGCTCCGGCACAGACAGAGGAAGCACCAGCGGGGAAAGCTCCAGAGGGCTACCACGCTAACCCGCTCTTTATTGAGAACAAGAGCAAACGCCTACAGCTACTCACCAAGCCCAGCACAGCGGAGAAACTGAGAGCCAAAGCCCAGAGAGAGGGCAGAAGCGTAAACGATATTGTAAACACTATCTTAGAGGACGCACTTAGAGAGGAGTAAAGAATATGGCAGATCTTAAAGTATATACCCTTGAGGAAGTATGCGACATTCTCAAAGTAACCAAGCGGACAGTATACAGCTACATTAAAGCCGATAAGCTCCACGCTGTCAAAATGGGGAAGTATTGGAGAGTGAGCGAGGAAAACCTTAAAGCATTTATAGAGACAGGAACGCCTGTACTTAACGAGAACAGACGCAAGGAAAACCAGACCGATTAAGCCCAGCAGAATATACCCGCTCTTTTAGCTCTACTTCCGCAAATATACATTAGCAGAAGTTAAAAAGAGGGGTAGAGAGACCTATAAAAAGAGAGCATTTAGTACCGCTGTATGAAGATACCAGCATACACATATACACATATTACAGAGAGGGGGCTATAACGCCTTGAAGCCACAAGAGACTAAAACAGAATTTATAAGGCTTAGAGCTGAGGGACGGAGCTATAGCTATATAGCCGATACTCTCCATATCAGCAAAAGCACTTGCACAGAATGGGAGCGTGAGCTTAAAGCCAAAATAGCCGAGCTTAAACAGGAACAGCTTAACGAGCTGTACAGCTCTTACGCTATGACAAAGGAAGCCCGCATAAAGAAGCTGGGGGACACGCTGGAGAGCATTAACACAGCCTTAGACGGAGCAGACCTTAGTATGATACCCCCAGAGAAGCTATTAGACTTTAAGCTGAAATACACAGAAGCCCTTAAAGAAGAATACACAGGCACAGACACGCCTTTCAAGTTTAGCGAGAAGATAGAGCCTAAAGAAATAGTAAAAGCTCTGGGAGACCTATTAGAGCGTATTAGAGCCGGAGAGATAACCACAGAGCAAGCACAGCGAGAGAGTACCGTTATAGCTAATCTCTTAAAGGCGTATGACACAGTAGAAGTAAAAGCCAAGCTGGACGCTCTGGAAGCTGTAATAGGGGGTAGGGGATAATGGCAAACAACATAAAGAGCCTGTTATCTAAAAAAGGCTGGACAGGGGAAGAAGTAGGCAAAGCCCTTATAGCCAGCTTGTTAAATGATATTCGGTATCAAGGACAGGAACACGAACAGTTATTTACACAAGCGGACTTTGACAAAATGGAGAGTAGCCTTAGCACAGATAGGGACTACTTAGCTTATGGAGTATACAGGGATATTTACAGCTCCATAATAGACGCCTACAACAGAGGACAGGGGCTTTACCAGCAATTCTATAACGGCTACTACCGCTATATTATGCACCTACAGGGAGCTATGAAAGCGGATCACGCCTTAAAGGAAGCGGAAAACTACCCTCTAATTATGACGGAAGAACAGTACCGCAAGGCAGAACAGGACACCTTAGAGCGGAAGAAGAATTACGGAGAGAGCTTTTATAGCTTAGTATTCTCTATGCTTAATTACTTCCTTAACGCTCTGGACAATGGCGAGACGGATAAAGTACCCGCTGATATTCTCAAGGCAATAGAAGCCACTAAGAAAGAGCCAGCCAAAGGACACGCCCTTTACAGCTCTTATAATGAGCTTATGGGAGAGGGCTACTATACTCTGCCGGACGGTACACGCTCCGACAGTATGACACTTGAGGAATGGCAAGAAGCCCTTAAGAAGCTCTACCTATCCTCTCACAAGCTCACCATAAACGGCAGACCGACAACGGCAGAGGAGACCATACAGCACTACAACGGAAACAGGCTACTAAAGGGCTGGGAGCTTTTCTTTAGAGGAGCGGACGCTATAAAGGAAGCCTACAGGGAGCGGACAGGCAAAGAGCTACCAGAAGCCGGAGAACAGGAGATATTAGACGAGCTGGAGCTTGTATTAGACGGTATCGGCAAAGCTCCGTATAACCCGCTTCGTAATAGCTTGTATGAGCTGTATACGGAAGAAACGCCTACAGAATGGCACTACTATACAGAAGCTCCAGAGGGGCTTACAGCTTATGACCTCTTAGATCTTATCATAGACGAGAGCGGGAGCTATGCGGATCTGGCAGAGCAGAAAGCAAAGCTCAAAGCGTTTAAGACGGAGTACAAAGACCTTTATACCGCTCTGGAAGCCTATATAAAAGAGAATGTACCGAGAGCCGGAGAGCTTAAGCCCGCTCAGCTTTACAAGGATTTTATAGGCTGGGGAGAGCTTGCAGAGCATAAAATAGGGGACTTTGAAACCCTGTTAGCTCCAGATAATGCAGAGATCCTACAGTTATTAGAGGAACAGGGCTTAAAGTTTACGGATAAAAAAAGGGCTTTTCTTAGGGGCATAGCTATTATACAGAAGCCCAGAGAGTACCAGCTTACGGAGAGCGGGAGCTACAAAGAGACCGCTAACCCTCTGGACGAGCTGGACAGCATAGAGAATATAGCAGAGGACAACCAGAAGCGTATAGAGATCGAGGAGCTACAGCACCACCTATTTATACCCGCTCTTAGCTACCTTTACGCCTACAACGCCCTTATAGAGCTTATAGGGGCTGTGTATGACATAGACGGAATAGAAGTAGCCAAGTTTGATACTTCCTACTTTGAGAGCCAGCTTGACGCTTTTAATAATCTACTGTACAGCTTTTACCACTCTGTATATGGAGACAAAGAGGAGAAAACCAAAAAGCGGGAGCTGATAAAAGAAGTATTCAGCCCTGTATATGCTGAGGAATACAAGCCCACAACGGACGCTATAGAAACGGCAAGAGCCGAGCTTATGAAGCTGGGTATATCCTCTACAGCCCGCAAGAAGCTAAAGGACTTTGACAGCCTTATAGCCGATCTGGACAACGGAGAGGGGGCTAACTAATGGGAGATTATAAAAGCGTTTACTCTCAGTTTGCTATGCACTTCTCCACGCCGGAAGAAATGGAAGCCTATAAAAGAAAGATTGCAGAGGAGCGGAAGCAACAGCTCTTTGAAGTAGATCTACAGCTATTCAATGCAGAAGTACAGGAAGCACAGCCGGAGAGACCTAAACAGGCTACCATTAAGCCCGCTATTAAGCCTACAGACAGCCCTATAGAGTGGAGAAAAGACTTTAGCACCATAAGACAGGGAACGAGTACAAACGCCCTTACAAAGCTGAGAGCCACAGAGGGCAAGGGGCTTACTATAGACCAGATCACAGGGGACGCTACTATAAAGAACGGCAATTTTATATTGACCATTCCTAAGTATGAACAGCTCACAGGCTTAAAGACTTCCACCTACCAGCTCTTAGACGCTATCACAGTAGCCCTTACAGAGAGCGGAGCTAAAAGCCCTACCGTTATTCTTCCTTTAGAGGAGTATATGAAGCGGAGAGGGCTTAAGGATCGCAAGGAAGCCAAGACACAGGCTAAAGCCGATATGGAGATATTGCGGGGAGCAAGTTTTAGCTGGGAAGAAAAGCGAGGAAAGAAAGTAGAAAGCTATGCCTTTGTAAACCTTGCAGACAGCGGGGAAATAAGACGGAACGGAGACATAGTATTTACTTACGGTAATACTTTCTACAATATCCTTTTAGGCTACCCTGTTATGCCTTATCCGGCACAGCTCCAAACGCTCAACAGCAAGAGAAACCCTAACAGCTATTACCTCTTGAGAAAGATAGCCGAACATAAGAATATGAATATCGGCAAGAAGAACGAGAATATTATAGCCGTTAAAACCTTGCTAAGCGTAGCTCCGTTTCTTCCCACTTATGAGGAAGTAATGGAGACAGGCAGACAGTTAGACCAGCGTATTATAAAGCCCTTTGAGCGGGATATGGACGCTCTGGAGACTACTTTAAGCTGGCACTATTGCCACAGCTTAGAACAGCCCTTAACCGATGAGGAGCTAAACACTATGAGCTATGCTACCTTTGAGGGGCTTTTAATCCATACGGAATGGAGAAACTACCCAGACCAGACCGCAAGACTTGAGCGGAAAGCGGAAGCTATAGCACAGGCACAGCAGAAGAAAAAGCGGACAACCTCTAAGAAGAAAAAGCCCGCTGAGGAATGAGAGACGGAGCGGGAAGCGGGAGACCGTAACCCGCTCTTATCTTAACGGCATTGTCTTAACAAGCAACGGATCGTGTACCCACGCTCCAGCAAGGGAAGCCCCTTTAACCCTCTCCGGCTGAAACAAAAGTACAACAGAATGACTACAGAAACAGCCATTTATTACGCTGAGAACAGGGAAAGAACAGGCAGAAAAAGGGGGGTAACTCTGTGCCTACATATAGCCGTTAAAGAAAGAAGCCAGCACTACATAGCCCTATATCTGCCCTATTTACGGAGCTTGCAAGCCGTAAAACGGATAGAAAACGGATAGAGCCGGAACGCAAAAAAGAGGGGGTAACGGTGTGCAGATTGGGGGGTAACTCTGTGCTAAATGGGGGGTAACGGTGTGCAGATTGG
>Ga0208694_1003716_pt1 | contig 14439 bp, 8 predicted proteins | sample AD_UKC078_MetaG_FD_184442 | JGI IMG/M metagenome (GOLD analysis project Ga0208694, IMG submission 184442) | Active sludge microbial communities of municipal wastewater-treating anaerobic digesters from USA - AD_UKC078_MetaG (SPAdes) (version 2) | ecosystem: Engineered > Bioreactor > Anaerobic >...
AAGTAGAATATATGCCCGATATTGTATACGAGGGACTTAATTATATCCTGGAACATAATTCAAAACAGATTCCGGATAAATATAAAGATCATTCTTAATTATATGGTTATCAAATCTTGCAGAATAATCAGCCTTAAACTTATAATTTTTACAGCTATAGTATTTTCGCTTATTGTCTTATCATGTGAAAGAAAAATTGAAAAGATCCAGAAAAGCGAGATAGCTACCCTCCCGGCATTTACTGCAAAAGGGGCAAAAGCTGTTTTTACCGATTCGGGGAAAATGCAGCTTGTATTGACCTTTCCGATTATGGAAACCTACAACAAAGAAGAATCACAATATTCCGAGTTCAGATCAGGTATTACTGTGAACTTTCATGACGGACAAACTGAACCAGTCGGATTTGCTTCTTCAAAATACGCGAAGTACACTGATAAGAAAAAACTATGGGAGTTGAAAGACTCAGTGGTAATTGTTAACGAGACCAATGACAGGCTTGAAACTGACCAGCTCTTCTGGGATCAGGAGAAAGATCTGATCTACACCGACAGGCTGGTGAAAATAACCAACGAAGACCAAACGGTCATAGGAACCGGATTTGAATCCGACTCGCGGCTCGAAAAACGAAAAATAAAAAATGTATCTGCCACAATTTACCTGAAAGAAGAATAAAACAGTTAATTTTAAGGCATGGAATATATAATTATCATTCTGGTGACGATGGTATTTTCCGCCTTTTTTTCAGGAATGGAGATAGCCTTTGTATCATCAAACAAGCTCCGCATTGAGCTTGATAATAAACAGGGCGTTTTCGGCTCCAAAATAATAAAGTTCTTCACAAATAATCCCGGACAATATATTGCCACAATGCTTATTGGCAATAATATAGCCCTTGTCATCTATGGCATGTTCTTTTCAAGGCTTCTGAGTCCTGTACTAACACCTGTTCTGGGATCCGATGCCCTCGTTCTTATACTTATCACACTGATATCAACCGCCCTTATACTGATCTTTTCGGAATTTCTGCCAAAAACAATATTTATTATCTCCCCGAATTTTTTTCTGAAATTATTAAGCATTCCGACAATATTTTTTTACTGGATATTCTATCCTGTGAGCAAACTGATTCTTGCCGCCTCAAATCTTTTTATAAGAATCTTCTTCAAGAAGAAAGAAGGGGAAAAGACAAAAGAGGATATCGTATTCAGCAAGGTTGATCTTGATCACTTTGTCAATGTTAATACAAAGGATCTTGAAGGGATGGAACCTGTACAGCATAATATAAAAATATTCCGCAACGCTCTTGATTTCTCAAATGTCAAGCTCAGGGAGTGTATGGTCCCGAGAACGGAAATAGAAGCTGTTGAATGTAACAGTCCTGTCTCAGAACTTAAAGAGAAGTTCATCGAAACCCAGCACTCCAGGATACTGGTTTATAAAGAAACAATTGACAATATTATTGGTTATTTCGAACTTAAAGACATCTTCAAAAATCCTTCGGATATTATTTCAAATATAAGAAAGCTGGCAATTGTACCTGAGACAATGACAGCCAATAAACTGCTTAAAATTTTTGTCGAGGAAAAAAAGAATGTGGCACTTGTTGTTGATGAGTTCGGAGGCACATCCGGAATGGCCACCATTGAGGATATCCTTGAGGAGATTTTCGGTGACATTGAAGATGAGCATGACGTAAGCGAGTTTACTGAAAAGGTAATAAGCAGTAATGAATACATTTTTTCAGGCAGGCTTGAAATTGATTACCTGAATGAAAAATATAATCTGAATCTTCCGGAAGAAGACGACTATGAAACGCTTGCCGGGATGATCCTTTTTTTCCACGGCAATATTCCTGGATATAATGATGTGATCCGAATAAAGAACATAACATTTAAGGTTCTGAAGGTTACATCAACAAGGCTTGAACTTGTTAATATGAAGATTGAGTAATCAAGTTGTTCCGTAACTCCCGGCTATCTTTTACCTCTTTCTTTTCTTTTTGACTGATAAGCTTCAGATCAATCAATGTAAATTATGGCTCAAAGCAGAGTAATTCAAACCGGAATTAAACAAGCACTTTCCCTGTCATTTCCTCCGGTATCGCAATACCCATTATAGTAAGCAGGGTAGGTGCCACATCGGCCAGAATGCCTTCCCTGATTGATTTGTACTCGTTGCTTATAAGGATACATGGTACCGGATTCAATGAATGGGCAGTGTTTGGAGTGCCATCATCATTGAGGGCATAATCGGCATTGCCATGATCGGCTATTATGAGAACATCATAATTCTTGTTTTTTGCAGCTTTCACTACTTCGCCGACACACTCATCAACAGTTGTTACTGCTTTCATTATTGCTTTATAAACACCTGTATGTCCAACCATATCACCATTTGCAAAATTCAGGCAGATAAAATCAAACTTCTCTGTCTCAATAGCTTTTATTACAGCATCTTTTACCTGATAAGCGCTCATCTCAGGCTGAAGATCATATGTTGGAACTTTTGGCGAATCAATTAGTATTCTCTCTTCATTTTCAAAGGCCTCTTCCCTTCCTCCTGAAAAAAAGAAAGTAACATGAGCGTATTTTTCAGTCTCAGCTATCCTTAACTGGCGTTTACCCGCCCGTGCAAGCACCTCGCCTATTGTATTATCTGCATTTTCCTTTGGATAAATAACATGAAGCCCTTTAAAAGTAGCGTCATAAGGGGTCAATGTGCAATAATGAAGCGGCAATGTCTTCATTCCAAACTCCGGCATGTCTTTTTGTGTAAGGACAATCGTAAGTTCTTTGGCCCTGTCATTTCTGAAATTAAAAAAGACAACCACATCACCTTCCTTTATGGTTCCAACAGCTTCATCATTATCATTGACAACAACGAGTGGTTTCATAAATTCATCTGTTATGCCTTCATCGTATGATCTCTGCATAGCATCGAGGATGTCTGCAGTCTTTTCCCCCTTGCCATGAACAATCAGATCATAGGCTTCCCTGATCCTCTCCCATCTTTTGTCCCTGTCCATCGCATAATATCTTCCAATAAAAGAGGCTACCTTAACATCAGAGCCTTTCAGATTATCAAGAAGATTCTTCATATAACCCTTACCACTCCGCGGATCAGTATCACGTCCGTCTCCGAAACCATGAACAAAAACATTTCTGAGCCCGTAATCCTTTGTAATATCACACAGGTAATAGAGATGCTTATCCATTGAGTGAACCCCTCCGTCAGACAATAAACCCATGAAATGGACCTGCTTATTATTGTCACGTGCATAAGTAAAGGCTTCTGTCAGCACCCTGTTCTTCCTTATCTCGCCTGTCTTGCACTCCAGGTTTATTTTAACAAGGTCCTGGTAAATGATTCTACCTGCTCCTATGTTCAGATGACCCACCTCCGAATTACCCATTTGTCCGTCAGGCAGACCAACATCCTCACCTGAAGCAAAGAGTCTTGAATGAGGGTAACCATCTCTCAGAAGATCAAGATTTGGTGTTGGCGCAGTGCTTATAACATCCGATTTTGAACCATCACCGATACCCCAGCCATCAAGTATCATCAATAATGTTTTCCTGTTCTTCATATAATCATGTTTTTTTGAATAAACACATAACTAAGTGCTCTTGTTCAGAGCATCCTGAAAGTCTGCAAATTTAGGGAAAAATCAAGCTCTGGCAAGAAGAGTTTTATTTTATCTCCTTAACCTTTATATTATACTGATTTTCAGTACATGTTGCCTCGTAAGGAATATCCCTTCCCACATAAGAAATCCATTCATCCGTTGTGAAGTTTCTTGTAATAGCTGAACAGACATCTTGTGCAAGAAGTTCATTATTTGTAGCACGGCCTTTAAGATTATTCGATTTCCCTGTACTTCCTGACACGATAACCTGGCCGTCAGGACTGAATTCGATCGATATTACCAGTCCCTCATTATCTTCAAGGCTTATGGGGAGCACCGTAAAATCCTCTGAGTTCCAGAGTTTAATTAAGCCATCGTTTGATGCTGTTGCTATCTGTGAGAATTTACTGTTGAAACGGATATCATTAACTTCATCTGTATGCGCTTTAATTCCCGAGAGCTTCGCCTTTGACGATATATCCCATAATTCGAAGAATCCGTCGGTATATCCAATTCCAAGAATATCATCGTCAGGTTTGAATCTGACTGTTTTTATCCTTTTACCCTCCGCTTCAATCCTGAAGTTATCAGTAATTTTTACCGGATCCCATACAATTACTTTCCCTTCATTGTTTATACCTGCGATATACCTGTTGTCGGATGACAGGTCAATGGATGTAATCTCGCCCAATCCTTGTGATATATCAGTAGATGTCCTTACTGACAAATCCCATTTAAGCACCCTGCCATCGAGTGATGCTGAATAAAGATAGCGCCCGTCATAGGAAAATATAAGGGACTTTATAGGCCCGGTGTGACCTTTAAGCTCATATCCGATACCGTTACCCTTCAGAGGTATCATTTTTATTCCGGCATTCTGACTGCCTGAAGCCAACCAGTTCTGATCAGAACTTATTGCGAGAACATTTATGATCTCAGATCCTGAATAAATAACCTGCAGACTCTGATTCCTGTTGTCCAGTCCCCATTTGATTATCTTTCCATCTTCTCCGGAGGTATAGAATTCCCTCTGACCGGGTACAAAGGCGATACTTGTTATTGCATCAGTATGTCCGGAAAAATTCCTATAGTTCTGGTTTCCATAGGTTTTTGTAATATTATAAAGTCCCTGATAAATATCTGCATCGTTACTATTGCCTCCATTGCGCTTGTTAAAAAGATAGCCCTGATAAGCCAGAAGAGCCTGTAGATCTTTCTGCTCAGTCATAAGCAAAGATTTAAGCGCCAGCGATTTACCAAGCGATACCATCCTTTTACCAGCAACCAGGTTTTTTTCGTCGATTGCGTTTTTAACAGCGGTTTCAGCATTAATTATCCGGCGTTCTGCAACAAGGCTCCGGTTTTCAAATATTGCTTTCTGCTGTAATGCCTCCGCTTCATTCTTTTTTGCTGCATCGGCAACCGAATCTGCAGATGCCAACTGTATCCTTGAGGCTATTGCAACCCGTTCCGATGCAGTCGCATATTCCACGGCAGCAGCTTTCTGTTTTAATGCTTCCGCGCGCTGCTTGTTTATTGCATTCTTCTGGGTAAATGTTACAAGCATCAGGCCCAGGAAAATTACTGCAAAGATTCCCAGGATTGAAGCAATTATTCTTCCGGTCCTTATCTTCTTTTTCTGGAGTATCGATTTGCGCTCCTCCTCATCTATCAATGCCTTTTCGCTTGTACGAAGATATACAATGGCTCTTTCAAAAGCAGGATCGTATCTTTCAGCCCACTCTACTGTTGGTTTTTGTTTCTCTCTCCAGTTAATTGCAATTTGCAGATCCGGATTTTTCAGAAGTGTCGTTTTTCCCTGCTGATACATGGCTGATGCTTCAGAAAGCCGCCTGTATATTCTCACACTTGCCGCTTCGTCATCTATCCATTCCTTTAACCTGCCCCAGAGATGCATAATACTCTCGTGAGAGATATCAATAAATGTATCATCGTTTATTGGAGTGTCATAACGTGGCACGATAAAAGATCTTTTGACAGCCCGGAACTTTTCGATAACATTTAACAGATCCTTCTCATTACACTGTACTACTGATTTTAAAGCTCCAAATGTCATGGGATGCCTTATATCCCTGTTATCGCTCCCCTTTCCTGTTATAGCCTTAAAAAATCTTTTGCAAATATCCTTACCCTCATCGCTAAGTTCATTAAAAGCCTCATCGGCATGGCGTGACATGGCACCAGTTATTGTACCGACAGCAATATAATCGGTTATTTCAATAGGTCTGCTCCCGGCTCCATGCTCTTTCCAATAGTCAAAAGAACGCATCATAAGATGCTGCAGCACAGGAAGCTGATCAGGCTGATCCCCCAGATCATTAAGGATAGTATCAACAAATTTGGGATCTATCTCTGCTCCAACAGCTTTAAGAGGATTCTCAATAACAGCTTTGCAATTTTCCAATGTCATGCGAGGCATAAGGAAATTACTGTTATTCATCATTTTAATAAGACCATGAAATCCGGCACATTCACCAATAAAATCCGTACGCACAAGGATAATAACATATACCTCGAATGACTCCTGTTTAACGGCATTTTCAAGCAATCCGGCAAATCTGACAGCATCTTCCGGTTTGTTGTAATGGTTATCTTCAGAATTTCTTGTAAAGAGCTCTTCAAACTGATCAACAACAATAAGAACCTTTTCTCCCGATCCGGCAATTATATTCTTCAATGATGATATCCAATTTGGATTATCCCTGAGATGCGATATCTCCATATCATCAGACTCGCCAAAATCATTATTATTGTTAAGGATAGACCTTGCAAAAGCATCTGAGAGGTTCTTAAGAGGATTGCTACCGGGGCGCAATGAAATTACCTTCCATGCTTCTGCATTCTTATAATTAAGTAAGCCTGGAATAACACCTGAATTCACCAGTGATGATTTTCCGCTACCGGATGACCCGATCACAGCAATGAACCTGTTTTCATACAGTTTCCGTATTATTTCCCTGGTCTCATTTTCCCGCCCAAAGAAAAACCTGCTTTCTTCCTGAAGGAATGGTCTCAGCCCGGGAAAAGGATTGTTCCTGTCTTTTATTTCTTCTGCTACCATGTTCTTCCTGCAATATGATATATACTATAAATACCGGATTATCTGATTATTCATTTTCATCAATGTACTTCAGAATTTCAAATGAGTGCTCAGGAAAATGACGATGAAATACATCAACCGACTCAAGAGATAAAATATATAAGTCGGCACCCTTTATTTTACCAGAAATATCGCTCTGGTTACTGTGATTTAATATTATCACATCCGGATTGATGTTGCCTGGAAACAAGGTCCATACCAGGCATTTACTCTCGATAAGCGGCTTTTCACTATTCCTTATAAACTTCATCCTCGAAGCAAGCATTAACAATTCATCCTCAGGTATTCCTCCGAATAATTTAGCAAGAAACCTGGTCTTCTCAAAAAGCATTGCTTCGTTATCATATACCGGAAAACCGATCTTCCCGATTCTCGATCTTGTATTTTCAGGTATCCTTTGCAAAACTGAGCTATAATTTTCAGACCCTGATGCTGAAAGTAATCTTGCTGCTTCTTCCTGAAGTAATTCTTCAGAACCAAAAAGAAGAGCAATTACCGAATCCTCAATAGCTTTATTCCTGGGGAAATCCAGTTCCCGGATTAAACAAGCCTTTGTCCAAACACTTATTGAATTATAATTATAGTTAATTATCTTCTCGCACAATTCATCATAAGAGGGTAGAGTGAGATTGAAGTAGTGATTCAGCTTTCTAAATTTTCTTTCTTCAGTACTTTTTCCTAAGGAAATCAAAGGGAAATTTCTTTTCCTACCAAGAATTATAGCAGCTAAGTTATTAGCATGTTTGTCAAAATCAGGCATTTCAGTATTCGTTTTGTCCTTTAGCTCAATAATACTATCCTGATTATTCATCAATGAATAAATCCCCGCAAAGAAAAACTTCCACCTTGAACATTCTTTATTGATCACATCGGCAAGGTGGTTCTTATTATTCTTTCTGAATACAATGTCTGCTGATATAAGGTCAGCAATTATACCTGCTGTTTCAAACAATAATTTAAAAAGACGGTTTCTGTCCGCTGATGATGGTTTATATTTGTTATCAAGGAGTAATACCAGGGCCATTTCTCTTACCTTCCTTGAAGTAGCCCATAGCATTTCAAAACTGAACGAAATGCTTCTTGCCGAAGCGTTTTTGTTAAATATCCAGAGGATATTTGTACATACCTCCGGATTACCGGAGTATTTAAAATAGCACTTAAACAATTCACTTTCAGCTTCGGTCCCAAATGACTGCAGCACTGAAACAGCATTTCCTTCCAGCCCTTCTGTTGTAAGAGCCTCGCATACTTCAGGGATCAATGATATGATTCTGAACTTTCCAACCATAAAAAGCGCGATCCTGTTGACCGCAATTGAGTTGTCTTTCAGAAGGCGGAGTATTTCAGATGTCCGGGGCATCCTTATACCTACAAGCATCCGTCTTGCTGCAAGAATCTTCTTTTCCTCATTAAGATCGGGAAATTTAGCTTCGGTTACGGAAAAATCAATCTCTTCAAGATTTTCAGATATCTCAGATGCCCTCTGGCGCAAACTTTCATTAAGTGAAGTATCTGCAACAATTTTTTTAATCACAGGCAGCAGATTCGGATCACCTTCTGAGCCGGCTTTTAGAATATATTCAGTAAACCATTTGTTTTTTGTTGTTGTGACAGAAGAAAGATCGCCACATATTATGTTGAAATAGTTATATTTAAAAAGCCTTTCACCGGAGAATCTATTAACCAAAGACCCCCAATCGTTTGATTTACCTTCATTTAGTGTTTCCGATTCCCCTGATCTGACTGTAAATTGTCTATTGCTCATTACAGTTGCGGTATTTACCTTACTAAATTAAGAATTAAATCAATTCAAATTTCCCGATAATTAAATTGTTTAACAAAGAAGAATCAACAAACATTCCATCAACAATAAGACTTGCCCTTCCATACCATTTTTCTCGTTTTGTGAGCATTTTTTCAATGAATGTCTCAAGATGCTCATCTGGCACGTTCTTTATAAGCGGCCTTTCTCCTGACGATTCCAGCAAACGTCTTGCAAGCTGTTCCGGTGTCATTTTCAGGTAAACAGTTAATCCAGTTGAAAGCATATACTCCATATTATCATCATGGCATGGGGTCCCTCCTCCGGTTGAAACTATTGTCTCTGTAAATGAACCCACCTTCTGCAGTATTTCCGATTCTATCATCCTGAAATGACTTTCTCCATCCTGTTCAAAAATATCGGTAATTGTTTTTCCGGCAAATTCTTCTATTTTCCTGTCAAGGTCTATAAATTTCCACCCAAGAGACTGAGCAAGTTTTCTTCCTGCAGTCGATTTTCCGCTACCCATGAATCCAATAATGTATACAATTTTATTCCGGGGCATTATAATTCAAGTTTCATTTGAGCGGGATCGTCTCTTAGCTGTTTTCGTGTTTCAACAATATCTTCCTTGTCTTCCCGGGATACATTTTCTTTCTTTACAACCGGCTCAACTTCATGGATATTATCAACAACGTAGTTTGTAAGTCTTTTGCCTTTGGCCTTATAGCTTTTCACTCCGATGAACTCTTCAACTTCAATTATCTCATTCTCCCGGTTTTTATGCTTACCCCCGAATTTAATCTCGAACCGCGGATATTCAACTTCAGTTATACTTATCAGTTTTGATTCGGGATTCTCGCCAATGAAACATAAAGGCCTTTCGGATTCTTCTGTCATAAACCTCTTTACATAATAATAATGCTGGTCAGCATCCCAGTAGATCACGGAAAAGACCTTCTCTGGCTTGTATTTTTCTATTAGAAGTATGTTCTCCTCAAAATGATTTGAAAGATCAAAACCAGTATGTCTGAAATATCCGTTCTTTGTTATAACCAATAACTTGTCATCGGCGCTGAATTCTCCCAGGTAAATTCCTCTTCCATCTACATTGAGCCTGAATACTGCATCGTCAAACCAAATCTTCCTGTCGCCAAGAGTAGAAAGCCCTTTTTCCTTAAGCACGATTTTCTGAACAGGGTTTTTTGTAAGTATATTTCCCATTGACGACTTGCCTTTAATTGCCAACTGCCCGAAATCAAATTCAAAGACGAGTTTTTTAAGACGCGCTTTTGGCTTATGATGTACCCTTATCACCTCAGCTTCACCATTTGGATTGGCGCTGAAATAAACGATCCGCGAACCCGGTGTACTCTTTGTAAGATTATATTCCTTATCGCGTGTAAGTCCGGTTATCGCACATCTCTTGGCAAGCAGCGGACCGTCTTTCCCATCCTGATAGACGATATTATAGATTGTACGTTCATCGTTCTTAAGAAAATCATTTCCGACAAAGATCTTATCGGCAACCTTTGTTACCAGGTAAGCTCCATCTCTCCTTATAACTATTATGTCGTCAATATCCGAACACTCACATACAAATTCATCTTTCTTCAGGCTGGTCCCTATAAATCCTTCTTTTGCATTGATATAAAGCCGGGCATTATTTGCCACTACTTTTGTTGCCTCTATTGTATCAAAGCTTCTTATTTCTGTTTTTCTTTCCCTGCCCTTACCATATTTTTTCTTTATCTGTTTGAAATAGTTTATCGTAAAGGGTATAATATTATTAAGATGATTTTTTACCTCTTCCATTTCCAGCTCTATATCCTTAATATGCTGGTTTGCTTTTGCAGAATCGTATTTGGAAATTCTTTTAATCTTTATTTCAGTCAGCCTGATTATATCCTCGCGGGTCACTTCACGGAAAAGTTTCTTTTTGAAGGGTTCGAGTCCTTTATCAATTGTTGTTATGACAGACTCCCATGTCTCACATTCCTCTATATCACGATAGATCTTTTCCTCGATAAAGATGCGCTCGAGTGATGAATAGTGCCAATCATCCTGAAGTTCAGCCAGTCTTATCTCAAGTTCACTTTTTAACAGAAAAACGGTCCTGTCGGCTGAGTGCTTCAGTAAAGAGCTGACACCCATAAAAGACGGTTTATTTTCCGTTATCACGCATGTATTCGGTGAAATCGAATACTCGCAATCTGTAAAGGCATAGAGGGCATCAATTGTCTTATCAGGCGAGACGCCGGACATAAGGCTGATGACAATCTCTACATTGGCTGCAGTATTGTCATCTATTTTTTTGATCTTTATCTTTCCTTTATCATTGGCCTTGATTATTGATTCAATAAGGGAGGATGTTGTCTTTCCAAAAGGTATCTCAGTTATAACAAGCTCTTTTTTGTCGACTTTTTCGATCCTTGCCCTTACCTTGACAACTCCGCCTCTTTGTCCGTCATTATATCTCGAAACATCTATCATCCCTCCTGTTGGGAAATCGGGATATATACTAAAATCATGGCCTTGCAGATAATTGATTGTAGCATCTATCAGTTCGTTAAAGTTATGCGGAAGGATTTTTGAAGCCAGACCTACGGCAATGCCTTCAGCTCCCATGAAAAGAAGAAGAGGAAATTTAACAGGCAAGGTTACAGGTTCTTTATTACGGCCGTCGTAAGACGATTTCCATTCAGTTGTCTTTGGGTTGAAAATTACTTCGAGAGCAAATTTGGAAAGCCGGGCTTCAATATATCGTGGTGCAGCTGCAACATCGCCTGTAAGGATATTTCCCCAGTTACCCTGTAAATCGATAAGCAAGTCTTTTTCTCCGAGCTGAGTCAGGGCATCTCCTATTGAAGCATCACCATGCGGATGAAACTGCATGGTATGCCCGATAATATTGGCCACCTTATTGAAGCGCCCGTCATCCATTCTTTTCATCGAATGGAGAATACGCCGCTGAACAGGTTTAAAGCCATCATTAAGATGCGGCACGGCACGTTCAAGGATCACATAAGAAGCATAATCAAGGAACCAGTCCCGGTACATCCCCGACAATGCAGTTCCTGTATGCAGCGCTTCAATCTCCCCGCCTCCCTTGGCAGAAGTCTCGCCTGCAACAGGTATTTTATTATCAAGTTCAAATTCTTCCATAGTTAGCCCAACCACTCCCTGAAAAACATTTTATCTTTCTTCTTCCTCAACGTCTTCCTCAACCCTGAGATTCTCAATAATAAAATCCTGACGCGCCTGGGTGTTCTTTCCCATGTAAAACTCAAGATAACTGTTCACAGTATCGTTTTTCTTCATTCTCACAGGCTCAAGGCGCATATCTTTGCCGATAAAATGACCAAATTCATCGGGAGATATCTCTCCAAGTCCCTTGAAACGCGTTATTTCAGGGTCAGGACCCATATCCCTGATAGCTTTCAACTTTTCCTCAATGCTATAACAATATCTTGTTTCTTTCTTATTCCTCACCCTGAAAAGAGGTGTCTGAAGTATATATACATGTCCCTTCTTAACAAGTTCAGGGAAAAACTGAAGGAAGAAGGTAAGCATAAGCAGCCTTATATGCATACCATCGACATCGGCATCAGTCGCTATTACAACATTGTTATAGCGGAGATTCTCGATGCCGTCTTCTATGTTAAGTGCAGCCTGAAGAAGGTTGAATTCTTCATTCTCATAAACAATCTTTTTAGTCAGCCCGAAAGAATTAAGCGGTTTGCCTCTCAGGCTGAAAACAGCCTGAGTCTCAACATTTCTGGATTTGGTTATCGAACCACTTGCAGAATCACCTTCGGTAATAAATATTGTTGAATCGAGCCTGTTCGGCTCATTTGTGTTATAGTGCACCCTGCAATCTCTCAGTTTTTTATTATGCAGACTTACCTTTTTTGCCCGCTCCCGGGCGATTTTCTGGATTGAAGAAATAGCTTTTCTTTCTTTTTCCGATTCCTGGATTTTCTTCAGCAGGATGCCTGCAGTCTCATAATTTTTATGAAGATAATCATCGAGGTGTTTCTTTATAAAATCATTGATGAAGGTCCTTACCGATGGCCCTTCCGGACCCATATCCTTTGATCCCAGCTTGGTCTTTGTCTGTGATTCAAATATCGGCTCCTCAACTTTAATGCTTATGGCAGCTATTATAGATGAACGTATGTCGGCAGGATCATAATCCTTCTTGTAAAAATCCCTTATTGTTCTTACAAGTGCTTCCTTGAAGGCCACAAGATGTGTACCTCCCTGTGTTGTATTCTGACCATTGACAAAGCTGTAGTAATCTTCTCCGTACTGAATATCATGAGTGAATGCCACCTCAATATCTTCTCCAATAAGATGAATAAGCGGATAGAGGCCTTCCCTGCTCATGTTCTCGTTAAGGAGGTCTGCCAGTCCGTTCCTGGAAAAGAATTTATTACCATTAAAGTTAATAACAAGTCCGGAATTCAGATATACGTAGTTTTTCATCATTGTATCTACGTATTCCGACATATAGGAATAATTCCCAAACATGTTCTCATCAGGCTGAAATATTACTTCAACCCCATTTTCCTCATCTGTCGCGCTAATAGGATGGTCTTTTACAAGCAGTCCGTGTTCAAACTCTACGATCTTCAACTGTCTGTCACGAATCGATTTTACAACAAATCTTGAAGATAGAGCATTAACAGCTTTAACGCCAATCCCGTTAAGCCCTACTGATTTCTTGAAAACCTTTGAATCGTATTTGGCTCCGGTATTCATTCTAGAAACAGCATCGAGCAGCTTACCAAGAGGGATGCCTCGGCCATAATCCCTCACCCTGACTTCACTTCCGTTTATCCCGACATCCACTTTCTTCCCGTAACCCATCATAAATTCATCAATGGCATTATCCATCACTTCCTTCAACAGGACATAGATGCCGTCATCCTGTGAGGCCCCATCACCCAATTTGCCAATGTACATACCGGGACGAAGCCTGATATGTTCCCTCCATTCAAGTGTTTTTATATGCTCTTCAGAATACCCGACAGACATTTTCAGGAAATTTTGCGCAAATATAGTTAATTAGAGGTGTCTCCGGTTATCATTTTTTCAACAATTAAATCTATTTATCCTCTGGCATCTGCAGATAAAGAGCTGAAAAAGAATAAAAAGTGCTGCAGGCAGGAGCTTGGAAATAAAACTGAAAACTGCTAATTGTATTCAGGAAATTATACCCATTTGTTTCATTAATAAAACTGCATTCTTTTTACTTGCAATTCCATCACGCAGTTTATAATCGAAATGAATTATCTCTCCATCTATCTCAACCTCAATGCATTTATTTATTATCACTTCAGGGTATTCTTCTTCCAGACGACCAAGTGTGGTGTCGTGTGTGGCTATAAGGCCGGTCCCGCCGAGACTAATTATTTTATTCAGGAATAGCTTCGATCCCAAGCTTTTATCTTCTGAATTGGTTCCCTTAAGAATCTCATCAAGAATAAAAAGGATATTCTCTCCTGTAAGCACCATCTGTTGAAGTTGTCTGAGTCTTTTAAGCTCAGCATAGAAATATGATTCGTTTGACGTGAGCGAATCAGTTGTCCGCATACTTGTAAACAATCTTGTCGGCAGGAATTTCATCTCAAGGGCACATACCGGGGCTCCGACCATTGCAAGTATCATATTAACAGCAACAGTCCTCAGGAAAGTGCTTTTACCTGCCATATTAGCTCCCGTTATTATGCAAATCATGCCCTTTGAAGGGAGCACAAAATCATTACAAACCCTTTTACTGTTATCTATAAGAGGATGCCCAAGTTGCCTGGCTTTAAAAGGCGTCATATCATCCGAAGGAAGGGGATAAACAAATTCAGGATTATTATATGCATAGTTACCCAGACTTATAAAAGCGTCAACCTGCCCAAGCATATCGAGCCAGGC
>Ga0208694_1003730_pt1 | contig 14395 bp, 7 predicted proteins | sample AD_UKC078_MetaG_FD_184442 | JGI IMG/M metagenome (GOLD analysis project Ga0208694, IMG submission 184442) | Active sludge microbial communities of municipal wastewater-treating anaerobic digesters from USA - AD_UKC078_MetaG (SPAdes) (version 2) | ecosystem: Engineered > Bioreactor > Anaerobic >...
TCATTGACGGAACTCCTTCCCCCTCTTGCGCGGAAAGGGCGCGCACCCCGCTCCGCGCCTCAATCGAGGTACCGGCAAGCACCCTTGGAGAAGCCCGGGGACGGGGCCGCGCCACGAGGGCGCGTCCCCGTGCATCCCGCTTCTCCAATAAAACTGCCGGTTTTTTCGATTGAAGCGTCATGCGCGAAAGCGCAAAAATCAGCGTGTCGAGGGGTCTTTTTTATCTCATGCGTTCGTTGCTCAGGCTGGAACGTTCACCGTGAACGATCTGCCCCGGATCATACCCTTTTCAGGCCATGACCGCAACCGGTTTTTTGAGCGGTTTTTGAGTGATCGCGTAGTCGCCGCCGCATCCCGCCATAACCCCTCTCAGGGACGAGAATGAAAACAATCTGCTTTTTACCGCGCTTGTCGATCTGTAACGCACTAATGCTATTGCCACCGGGCGCATTTCTGTCGTAAACTGCGTCCATGATTAGACATAGTTTCTTTTGTTGTCGGGTCGGGTTCTGCGTCCTGTTCGCAAGCGGTTTTTCCCTGTTTGCTTCGGATGCAAAGCCTTCGGTGCGTGTCGTGTTTCCAGCGTCAGGCGCATGGGTGTCAACCTCCTCGCAGACCTATCTGATCGGTTCTGTCACACCGCCTGACACGCCGCTGACGGTCAACGCGCAAACCGTGACCCCGTGGCGCACCGGCGGCTTTATCTGCATGGTCAAGGTCGTTCCCGGCACCAATACGGTCGTCCTGCGTGCCGGTGCCACTGAGCTTCGCCACACGTTCCGTACACCTGATTCCGCCGCTCGTCCTGATGACGAGGTCGGTCTGCGTGCGCTCGAACCGGTGCAGCCGCTCGGCGTCTATACCGGCGAAAACGTGCGCCTCGTCTGCCGCGCTCCGGCCGGCCGCCAAGTCTTTGCTGCCGTCGGCGAGCGCACGGTGCCCTTGGTGCCTGATGGCGCGACCCCCTCCCGTTATACTGCGACGATCTCCTTCCCCGCTCCAACCGAGGACGTGCCGGTGGTTTTCTATGCGGATGGTCTCGCGGATGCCCCAGCCGCCTCGATCACTGCGTGTGCGGCGTGGCCCGCGCATACGGTGACCGGACCGCTCTTTGCCGCGCGCGCCCGTACAGAACCGGGCGGGGGCGATACCGCCGCCTTCCTGACGCCCGGCCTGCATGTGCAAGGTGCCGGTTTTGTCGGGGGGCATACCCGCTTCTGGTTGGAAGGCAAGCGGTGCTTCACCGACAGCGGCCACCTTGCCGCGGCGCCAGATGTCCCGCTGCCGCCGCGGGATCTCGTCCCGCCTGACCTGACCGCCGGCTTCGCCATGCGCCCGCCGGCCGGCCGTCCACCCGCCGAGATTCTGATCGTGCTGGACCCCGGCCACGGCGGCCCTTCCACCGGTGCGATCGGTCCCACTGGCGTGACCGAGAAAGAGGTCAACCTGAAACAGGCCCGCCTGATGCGCGAGGTCCTTGAACGCGCCGGTTTCCGCGTGCTCATGACACGCGACAGCGATGTTGATGTCGATCTTTACGAGCGCGTGCGTATCGCCTACCGCGCCAAGGCCGACGCCTTCATCTCAGTGCATCACAACGCGACAGCCGCGCACACCGATCCGCGCAACGTGCGTCACATCTCCACCTATGCGTGGAATGCGATCGGCCTGCAACTGGCGCGCGCGCTCCACCCCAAACTCGCCGCCGTGACGCCAATCGCCGACCGCGGCGTGATGGCCGCGAGCTTCGCCGTCTGCCGTAACCCGGCGATTCCCTCCTGCTTGCTTGAGTTGGACTTCATCAACTGCCCCGAGGGCGAAGAGGCTATCCAACGCCCCGAACAGCAGCGCCGCGTGGCCGAAGCCTTGTTGGAGGGAATCCGCGCGTGGCTGGCGTCGGGTGAAAACTAATCCTGCCCATGCATCACAAAAATGTGGCGTGAATGGCATATTTTTTCTATGCTTGGCGGGGTGTGAGATAGGTGGAAAAGTCAATTGTCGGCCGTACCCTCGCGGGAGCAGCCGTGATGTATGGAGGCGTAAGGATGAAGATGGATATTGTTACACGTCGGTGCTTGACTGCGGTTATCGCGGCGATCTGCATGAACGCGAACGCCACGCTCGTCTGTGACGGCTTCGACACGGCACACAACTTTCTGACGAACGGTGTGACCGGGACGATCTGGGACGGCTTTCTCGTCAACTTCACTAACGGCAACACGGTCGTCACACTTGCGGACGCGAACACCAGTTCAGAGCAATGCCTGACCTTCCAGTCGGCCAAGGGCAGATGGGAGCATGGTAACGCCGACGGCATCCTGCTTTTCAAGATGGCTACCGGTGATTTTGACGCCCAGGTACGGGTTGTCAGCATGAACAACGTGCAGTGGCACGATGCGGGGCTCATGGCGCGTGTGCCGGAACCGGACGATGCGGGGCCCGGCGAAGATTGGGTCACCATCAAACATGCAGCGTTTAGTAATCAAAACGGCCATCGTAGCGTCGACAACGGCGTGACCAGCACGAAGGAGGCCGCCGGTCTGCAACCCTGGTTGCGCCTGGTCCGCAGTGGTAATCTCTTTACCACTTATCGCAGCCAAGATGGCGTGACGTGGACGCCTGTCGGCGAATCCGTGCGCAACGACATGGACGGACTGGCCGTTCAGGTCGGCATCTGGCACGCCACCTTCAGTGACAACTCAGGCACCGCCGTGTTCGACAACTTCACGCTGCGGAGCCCCACAATCTGGCTCAGTGCCACCAACAGCAGTTGGGCCAGTGCCGCCGACTGGAGTCTGGGCGTGCCAAGCGGACAAGGCGATTGGGCGATCCTACCCAGCAACTTCATTGGAAGCGCCGCCATCACACTGGACGGCGACCGCCTCCTGGGGCGTCTCGCCATCGACAGCCCCGCGCTGTATAAAATTGATCCCGGTGCCCTCACACCCGACGCCGTCCTCGCTCTGGATGACACCGCCGCAGGCGCTCCAGTACAGCCCAGTATTGCTGTTCTGCGCGGCAACCACGCCGTCAACGTGCCGGTCGTCCTGTCGAACGGGATCAACGCATCCGTGTCGCTCAACACCGGCCTGACCCTCAACAAGAGCGTGTACGGCACCGGCTCTCTGATCAAAAGCGGCGCAGGCTCGTTAATTCTCGCCTCCACCAATCGGTATGACGGCGACACCGTGGTCAACGGCGGCTTACTCAAGCTCGTGCCCCTGCCGGACGGCACGCAGGCGTACTACACCTTCGATGATCCAAACCATCTGGGCGCGGACAGCAGCGTGCGCGGCAACCACCTTGTTGCCGGCACCGGTTCGCCAACTTACTCCGACGCCGGTGTCTTCGGCGGTGCCCTCTACGTGAACGGTTCAAGCACATTGATCCGTCAAACATTCCCGGCCGGTGTACCGACGGGGAGCACGCCCTACACCATCGCGCTTTGGATGCGCGACGACGGCTCGCCGAACACCGGCGGCTTCTGCGGCTGGGGCAACAACGCCAACAACCAGTGCAATAACCTCCGTCTTGCAGGCGCACACGGTCTCAAAAATTACTGGTATGCCAACGACTTTGAGGTAAGTGGCCTCAGCACCAACCTCAAAGATGGTGAGTGGCACCACATCGCCGTCACATGGGATGGCTTGACTCAGACCATGTATGTGGACGGGGTGCCGGTCAGAACCACGTCCCGTACCGGACTGAATGCGCAGGGTATCAATTTCGTGGTCGGCAAGACCACCAGCGATGTCGGTTTCAAAGGATACATCGACAATCTCCTCATTGCCGACCGAGCCTTCACTGCGGCGGGGATTGTGGCGATCATGCAGACCCTGATGCACAGCGGCAGCAACGGCCTGTTGCCACCGGAGGGTGCCCTGCATCTCGCTACCGGCGGTGTGCTTGATCTCAACGGCGCTGATCAATCGTTCAGCAGCCTGAACGGCGTGGGACGCGTCATGAACAGCTCGCCCGCTGCGGTCACTCTCACCGTCGGCAGTGGCAACACTGACTGTACCTTTGGCGGCACGATCGATGGACCGGTCACTCTCGCCAAAATCGGCTCCGGCAGCCTGGCGCTGTCGGGCATCAACGGCCATCAGGGCGGTACGACTGTCGCGGCCGGCACGCTGGTGCTCACCTCGCCCTCCATCGAATCGCTCTTGGCGACGAGCCACGCTTGGTTTGACGCGGCGGACTCCGCCACGCTCACCACCAATGCGGCCGGACAGGTCACATTGTGGGCAAACAAAGGGGCGGCTGGTGCCGCGCTGGATGCGGAGCAGATTGTACCCGGTGCGGGCCCCACGGTGACCCAAAACGCATTGAACGGCCTGCCGGTACTCTCGGTTGACGGCACCACGTCCTTGAAAACCAAAACCAATCTCGGCATTGCCGGCGCGGCCAACCGGACGCTTTTCGCCGTCGGCAACCGTCGCAACAACAGCTCGAATTTCATCGCGCATGTTGGCGGAAATACCGATAGAACCGCCTTCGGCCTGGCCAGCCAGCGGGAGCTTTTCTTCGCCTACACATGGGGCCCCAAAAACGATATGACCTTCCCCGCGCGGCCGAACGGAGTCTCTGAACTGTATGACTTCGTGATCGATAACGGTACGGCCACCGCCACTGTGATCGGTCCCGACACGTTCCTCAGTAAATCCATCACCCTGACGCCCAACACGACCGACACACCGATGACGCTCGGCTCGCGTTTCATGGCGACGTGTTGGGGCGATGTCGCCGAAGTGATCCTCTTCAACCGCGCGCTCACACCGCCTGAGATGATGGGTGTGAGCGCCTATCTGCGTGCGAAGTGGCTGATCAGCGGCGCACAGCCTATGCTGTCGGCGGGCAACTTTGATGTGGCAGCCGGTGCCTTCGTGGACTTGGGCGAGACTGCCCAGACCATAACCAACTTGAGCGGCGATGGGTGTGTCTCCAACGGCACACTCACCGTAAACGGTCTGCTGACGCCGGGCGGCATTGACACGCTGGGCACGTTGACCCTTGCGACTGACACCGTCTTGGATGGCGCGACGTTGCTGTTCGACGCCACTCCCGAAGGCGCGTGCGACCGACTCGTCGTGCAAGGCAGCCTGTCGTTTGTCCAAGCCACACTCACCTTCCAGAACGAAGAAGCGCTCGTCCCTGGCAAACGCTACCTGATCGCGACCTTCCCGCCCGGTATGCTGTCCGGCTCTCTGACACCCGCTTTCACAACAGCCAACAAATGGACGCTTAGCGCCAACGCCGAAACAGGAGAGCTTTCGCTGATCAGCCGTGGCCTCTTGTTCATACTCAAATAAGGAGTCTCGTCTAATGAAAAAAGTATTCGCCGTTTGTGCGCTCAGCGTAACCGTCTGCTGGGGCACCGTGACCCCGGATTACCCCTATCAGCCCGTGCCGCTCAACCAAGTTGTGATTCGCGAAGGCTTCTGGCTACCGCGCTTCGAAACCAACCGTCTGGTCACGGTCTGGGCAGACTTCCGCAAGAGCGAGGAAACCGGACGCATCTCCAACTTCGCGCGCGCCGGGAAGTTGGAAGAAGGCCCCTTCCGCGGTATTCCCTTTGACGACTCAGACGTCTTCAAAATCGTGGAGGGCGCGGCCTATACACTCGCGACCCATCCCGACCCCAAACTGGACACCTATCTGGACGGACTGATTGCCAAGATGGCCGCCGCTCAGGAGCCCGACGGCTATCTCTACACCGCACGCACACTAGGCTTCACAAACGGCATGACCGGCCCGACACGCTGGAGCAATCTGCCCCACGGCCACGAACTTTACAACGTCGGTCATATGTACGAAGCGGCGGTTGCCCTCTTCACCGTCACCGGCAAGCGCGCACTGCTCGATGTAGCCCGTAAAAACGCTGACCTGATCGATAAAACCTTTGGTCCCGCCCCCGACCAACTCAAGGGTGTGCCGGGCCATCAGGAGATTGAAATCGGCCTCTGCAAACTCTACCGCGCCACGGGAGAGACGCGCTATCTCAACCTCGCAAAATTCTTCATCGACATGCGCGGGCGCAACGATCTGCGCGGCAAGGTCTTCGGCCCCTACTGCCAAGACCACATCCCCGTTGTCCAACAGACGGAAGCCGTCGGCCATGCGGTCCGCGCCGGTTATCTTTACACCGGCATGGCGGATGTCGCCGCACTGACCGGCGATCGCGCTCTGATTGCCGCCATCGACGCGCTTTGGGAGAATGTCGTTTCGAAAAAGATGCACCTCACGGGCGGCATCGGCGCGCGCCGCAGCGGCGAAGCGTTCGGCGACAACTACGAACTGCCGAATGAAACGGCCTATCTGGAGACTTGTGCCGCCATCGCCAACGCCCTCTGGAACCAGCGCATGTTCCTGCTGCACGGCGACGCCAAATATATCGACGTCTTGGAACGCGTGATCTACAACGGTTTCCTCTCCGGCATCTCAATCAGCGGCGACGAATTCTTCTATCCCAACCCGCTGGCCAGTCGCGGCGGTTATGCCCGTTCCAAGTGGTTCGGCTGCTCCTGTTGTCCCGTGAACGTCGTGCGCTTCATCCCGCAGATCACTTCGTTTACCTACGCTCAACGCGACGAGACGGTTTACGTGAATCTCTTCGTCGCCAGCCAAGCCGCGCTCAAAACACCCGTCGGCACCGTCACCTTGATCCAGACGACCGACTACCCTTGGAACGGTCATGTGCGTATCGAGGTGAAGCCGGACAAGGAGCGCCTCACGTTCCCGCTCAAGATCCGTATTCCCGGTTGGGCCATCGGCACGCCGGTACCCTCCGACCTCTATGTGCAAACCGAGCCCGGTTCGCTCAAAGATGTCTCCGTCGCAGTCAACGGGCAGTCGGTGCCGATCACGCTTGATCGCGGGTATCTGACGCTCGGACGTGAATGGCGCACCGGTGATACCGTCACGTTGACTTTCCCGATGCCTGTCCGCCGTATCCGCTGCCATCAGGCTGCCACCGCCAACCGCGGGCGGCTGGCGGTGGAGCGCGGTCCACTGGTTTACTGCGCCGAAGCCGCCGACAATGACGGACGCGTATTGAATTTAGCGCTCGCGCCGGACACTGCGTTTCGTGAAGGCACTGTGGAGGTGCTGGGGCATCGGCTCGTCTCACTCACGGCCGATGCGCGTGCGGTTAGCGCAGACCTGCGCGGGAAGCGTTCGTCGCGGCCAGTCACCGCCACACTGATCCCCTACTTCGCTTGGTGCCACCGTGGTGCCGGCGAGATGCAGGTCTGGTTCCCGACCGATGACGAACACGCCGAACCCGGCAGCGACCTTGCCTTCACTGCGTCGCATTGCTATGAGAACGACACCCTCGCTGCGCTCAATGACGGCTTGCTGCCGAAGTCCTCGAACGACCACAGCATCCCCCGCATGACTTGGTGGCCGCGCAAAGGCACACCGGAGTGGCTGCATGTCGATCTGGGACGTCCGGAAACACTAAAAGGGTGCTCCGTGTATTGGTTCGATGACACCGGTCGCGGCCAATGCCGCCTGCCGGTCTCTTGGACAATCCAGATTCCCGACGGACAGGGCGGCTGGCAGGATGTCCCCGGCACATATCCCGTGGACAAAGACAAGCTATGCGAAGCGCGCTTCACCACACCGGTGACTGCGCGTGCCTTGCGCCTCCGCGCCGTGCTCCAGCCCGATTTTTCGGGCGGTGTGCTGGAGTGGCAGATTCACGTCAAGTGACGCGATCAGCGTAGCTTGCCGAGCACCGCCATCGCAAAGCTGCGCGACAGATCCTGCTCACGCCACGGCAATTTAGAGTAGAAGATGCCGAAGTGGCGGTAGAGTTCAATCTCGTTACGATCGAGCGTCTGCAAGCCCAAAACGATCACCGGCAACCGTTTGGTCTTCGCGCCTTCGCGCAGTTGCAGGATGATCTCGCGCACATCTGCGCCCTGGATGCGCCGGTCGAGCACCAGCACCGCCGGTAGCTTGCTGCGACAGGCCTCCAGTGCCTCTTGGCCCGACTCGGTCAACAACAGACCGTAACCTCGGTCGACCACCTTCTCTTGCAGAAACTGTGCGGTCTCCGCATCTTGCGTCACCGCGACAACCAGCGGCTTGGGCGCAAGCGGCAATCCCACGTACACCGCCGTACCGCACGTGCTCCCCGGCACCGGACTGGCAAAGGACATGCTGCCGCCATGCAGGTCGATGATCTCGCGCGAGATTGCCAGCCCCAAACCGGTGCCGCTCACATGGTCGCCGACCCTGAAATAACGCTGAGAAATCTTGGGCAGCACATCGGGCGGGATGCCCGCGCCTGTGTCACTGACCGTCAACAGGGAGAGCTTGGGATTTTCTGGATGCTGCCGGAGCGTCAACGTGATCGAGCCGTTGGCCGGTGTGAACTTGACGGCGTTACCCACGATATTCAAAACCACCCGCTCAATCTTCTGTGCGTCACACAGACAGAACAACTCGCGTTCCCCCAAGTCAAACGTCATCGTAATCCGCTTGGAATCAGCCTGTACCTGAAGCGTTTCAGCGCCGTCGCGAATCACCTGACCGAGCGGCACCACCGTTTTGGTCAGCACCAGCGTCTTGTTCTCGATCTGACGCAAGTCCAGGATGTCATTAACAGTCGCCAGCAGGCGCTGGCAATCGGACTGCAACCGATCCAAGTAGTTCAGTGCCTTCTCCGGCATGGGGCCGACCACCCCGCGCAACATGTTGTTGACCGCATAGATCATCGAGGTCAACGGCGTGCGCAGTTCGTGAGAAACGTTGGAGACGAACTCCATGCGCATGCGGTCGTGCGCTTGCAGTCGTTCCACCGCGTCTTCGAGTGCCTGCTGTGCTTGTCGCCGTACCGTGATGTCGCGCACAAAGAAACAGAGCTGACCGTGCGTGTCGAGATCCACCTGATTCACCGCAATCTCCGCCGCGAAAGAAGTTCCGTCGAAACGTTTACAGCGCGCTTCGACTAAGGTGTATTTTTTGCTGACGAGGTTCTTGTTGATGGTATCAAGCAGCGCATCGGTCGCGCCGGAAATCAGTGTCACTGCACTCAGCCCGATCAGCTTTTTCGCTTCAGCCTGAAAGAACTCGCAGGCACGTTCGTTACACTCGATGATCTTGCCGGTGCGCGTGGTGATCAGCACCGCGTCATAGACACTTTCCAGTAGCTTGTAAAATGGGGTGTCGCGTTGTTGATGTTGCGTGTGCCATGTATGCGCCTCTCCCCGCGCAGGTGAACGGGATGTCGTTGCCGCTTGTTGATCCACGGTAGCCGGATCGATCCCGATCCTCATGGTCCGCTTCGCTCTCTGTTTTTCTGCCATCACACGCCCCCTCTGAAAACAAAAAAGCGTCCCGTTGCCGGGACGCTGCGTCGTTTTTATTCGCGCGATTTATTTTTGGCCTCATTCACGCGCAACTTGCGTCCGAGCACATCCTTGTCATGGAGTGCCCTGATCGCCGTTTCGGCTTCTTGCCGATCGGGCATCTCCACGAACCCGAAACCCTTGGACTTATGGTTGAACCGGTTCGTGATGATACGCGCAGACTTCACCGTGCCGTATTTCTCGAACTCCTTACGCATCTGCGCTTCGGTCATGTCATAGCTGAGATTGCCGACATAAATCTCCACGCAGTCACCATCGCCGCCCGCATAGCAGCGTGAACCGCCGCCGCACATTTTCGCCACAATAAAACCGGCGATGAATCCAATCACACCCGCCCCGATACCTATCGCAGCCGGGCTCGACATCAAACAACACTGTGCCAAAAGGAACCTCCTTGATCCACTTGACGGTTACACACGACTCTGCCAGAGGGGCCGCACTGAATCCCTGCACACACGCCCAATCGGTGACAAGACCCGCGGCCGGCGCCCCATCGCATGCGACGGCACCGGACACGCTTCAGCGCGTCTCCAGAAAACCCTCCAGCTTGCGCAGTCGTGTGGGGTGACGCAACTTGCGCAACGCCTTGGCTTCGATCTGGCGGATACGCTCGCGCGTCACATTGAACTGCTTACCGACCTCTTCCAGCGTGCGCGAGTATCCATCGGTCAGCCCGAATCGGTTATCCAGCACCTGGCGCTCACGGTCGGTCAGGGTTGTCAGCACTTCCTGCAGACGCTCCTTCAGCATGCTGTAAGCTGTCATCTCTGAAGGATTCTCTGCGGATTTATCCTCGATGAAATCGCCGAAATGCGCATCATCACCGTCTCCCACCGGGCTTTGCAGCGATATCGGCTGCTGGGCCATGCGGTACACGGCACGCACACGCTCAACGGGAATATCCATCTCCTCGGCGGCCTCTTCCGGCGTCGGTTCGCGTCCCAACTCCTGGACAAGCTTCTTCTGCACGCGCAGCAGCTTGTTGATCGTTTCGATCATGTGAACCGGGATGCGAATGGTGCGGGCCTGGTCAGCGATTGCCCGGGTCGCAGCCTGCCGGATCCACCACGTGGCGTACGTGCTGAACTTGTAGCCACGGCGATACTCAAACTTCTCCACGGCTTTCATCAAGCCGGTGTTGCCCTCCTGGATCAGGTCCAGGAAAGAAAGTCCGCGGTTCATGTACTTCTTGACGATACTGATCACCAGGCGCAGGTTGGCCTCGACCATCTCGGTCCTGGCCTTCTGGCCGGAACGCAACACATCGCGCAACTCCTCGAACCGGGCGAGAAACTCATCGGGGTCCATGCCGAACTCCTGCTCGAAGCCCGCGCAGCGCACTTCGATCTCCTGGAGCGCCTGATCACGCTTTTTGGTCTGGCGCTGCTTGAGCAACTTGGCGCGCTCATTCAGCAGGTGTTTATATGGACGGTAGATCTTCTCATCGGCCTCAGCGCAGAGGCTCTCGAGAATCTTCTGTTTGAAATTCAGGGTATAAAAAGCGGCGAACAGGTCCTGCCGTGCCTTTTCCAGATTCTTGACGGCGCGCTTGCGCTTAGGCCCCGCCTCTTCGCCGCAGGCGGCCACCTGATCGTACGCCTTGAGTATCTTGGCCTGCACAGACAAGAGGTTCTTCTTGATCTTGTCGACGCCTTCCATGTAAACGTCGCGGCTCTCCGAAAACTTGTCGGTCACGACCCGGTCGAAACGCTCCATGCCGGTTTCGAGACGGTCCAACAGCTCCAGATAAAGCCGGGGCGTGAAAGCAAACTGGTTAAACATCTCCCGCTCTTTGCTTTCAGCCACTTCGATACGCTTGCAGATCTCGACCTCCTGCTCGCGCGTCAACAGCGGCACCTGACCCATTTGATGCAGGTACATGCGGATCGGATCGTCAAAGAAATCCATCCGGCTGCTGCGGGTACGTTGCTCCTCCTGCTCGTGCTCGCTACGGAAACGCTCGACTTCCGACGCATCGATGATCTCGATGTCCATGCCGCGCAAGATCGCCAGATACGCCTCGATGTCGGTGTCCTTGATCACCGCATTCGGCAGAACTTCATTGATGTCGTCATAGGTCAGGTAACCGCCCTGAGCCTCGGCACGCTTGATCAGCGTCTTGATCCGCTCGCTGCGCTCTTCGCGCTTGGCCTTGGCCTCAAGGTGGTCTGCATCCAGCGCCAGTTCAGACTCGAACCCCACGCTGAAATCGGCCCCCTCAATCACGTCGAAATCGACGCCGTCCTCGGCATGCTCCTCGTCGTCGCCATCGCCAAAATCATCCTCCTCGTCGAGGTCGCAACTCAGCTCGTCCAAGACATCCGTATCGCTCAAATCCGCGTCGATGTCAGCAGCGATGTCAGCTTCAAGGTCGGCATCTTCCATATCGAGCGGTACGTCGTCGGCATCGAAGACCAATTCACCGGCAGCGGGCTCGACCGCTCCTGTCGCCTCCACGAGTTCCGCCCCCCGCTCTTCATCGAGGTTCTTCGGCGTCGCTGAAGCCCCGGCGGTCTTTTTCTTCTTAGATTTCGCGGGAGGGGCCTTTTTCTTCGCGGTCTTTTTAGCGGGGGAGACCTTTGTCGCCGCAGGTTTCTTCGCTTTTGTTTTAGTCGTTGCCATCGGGTCTTAGTTCCTCGTACGTTCCACCATCACGGCAAAAACCCATCGTTCCAAGATAGACTTCACCTATTATACGCAAGAAACGAGGGATGACTGTACTAAATTTGGCCCTGAAAGTCAAGGAAGCCGCTTTGTTTGCGCGCTTCCAAGTGTGAGCCAGCCTACACGGTCGCGATCCTGATCGCTGTTGGCGAAGCGAAGCGGTTTTCCAGTCTTGAGCGGATTAGGCACACCGAGAAGCACCTTGATCTCCCCGCCGGAAAACTTCGCAATATCCAGCGTCTGCGACTGGGTGTCTGTCGTCCCAGGCAGTAATGTCTTCAAGACGAAAGGCATTTCTGCGGAAACTTCTTCACCTGCAGACCCGGTGGCTAGAAGCAACACCGGCCAGCCCGCATAGAACGGTGCGACCCCGCGATTCGTAAGGGTGACCGACACGTCGAGCGTGCGCCCCTTCACCCCTACCGTCGCCTTCACCACCTGCAATTCATATCCCAAACTCCGTGCCACCGCAAGGGCACGCTCCCGTTCTTCAGCCGTGAGCGCACGGGATGTGCTCGAGTCCATGAGCCACGTAACGTGGGTTTCGCTAACGCAGCGCGCAAAATCCTGCCCCTCCTTGCACCCTTCTGTCTTCCACAAAACAGGCCAGAGTTCAGGCCGGATCTCGCCGCCGATCGGCGCCGTGCGCCAACGTTCCATCGCAGCGGGTCCGGCTTTGCGCAACCGTGCGAGATAGAACCAGTCCTCGTTCTTGCGTCCCGTATCGAGCGTAGCCCAAGCAAAGGAATCGTCGTGATAGCCGAAGTCACGCCGGTCATTTGGAGCGTACGAGGAGTCGTTGTCGCCCGCCGGGTAGCGCAGCAACACCGGCGTCTTGCGAAACGCCGCCGCGTATGCATCCATGACTTCGGTCTGGACTGTTTTGGACGCGAACCATTCCTCATGCGGATAACAGTGCCATTCGCCCCACGTACCGAGCAATCCGGCCGTGATAAAGCCGATCCGCGGATCTCCGTCGTACCGTGCGCCGAGGGCGGCAATAAAGTTGGTGAGTGCCGAACGCAGGCGCGGGTCTTCATAATCCGGCGTATGGTCGAGCGCAGGTGGAAAAGGCTGGGTGTTGGTATTAGTCCACGCGCGCACCTTCACGCCCGCTTTTACGAGATATTCCGGCACGCCGCTCGGCCTGCGAGGGTATTCCAGGTAAATGCGGAAGACACTCTGGCAACCACGTGAGGCGACGCTGTCGAGCATCTCTTCCAACGGTACCCAGTTGAAGGTTGTCGGTCCGATCATCAGCGAGGCCAGCGGCAGATAACTAAACTCCAACGCGTGAGGAAACTCCCGCCCCTGACCGACATAAGGAACAAAACCTTTCAGCGGATTGTCTGCCGGGCTTGGCGCATAAGCCGGATGGAAGACGAGAGGGTTTGCTTTCGCAGCCAGCGCAAGCACCGGCACCGACAACAGGGCAGCAAAAAGTATGGAGTTGTTTTTCATTATGCCGAACATCATTCACACCTCAAGAAAATAGCCATATTCGCAGTGTATATGACGCTTCGCCAGACTGTCAACGGATCCCTTTGAGAATCGACAAAAACCGGCTTGACTGTCTTCCTGCTCCCCTCATAATGGACACTTACTGTGGGGGCGGTAATGAATTTGTCTCGGATTAGGTGCACGAAAAGGGCGAACAGAGAGGAGACACAATGAAGTGGATGTGTGAAAACGAGGAGGGATGGGAGATCGCATGAACTCGACCCAAAAAACTTCACGACCGAAGCTGGAGGTCTTGGATGCGCTGCGTGGATTCTGTGCGTTGATCGTCATCGCCCTTCATTTTTCGGAAAATTATATACCGCGTTATGGCCTGCATCTGATACCCCACGGATGTCTGCCGGTGGAGTATTTCTTTATCCTCACCGGATTCACGCTCGTCTATGCATACGACCACCGGTGGGAACAGGGAATGACGCTCCGTAGCTTCTTCAAGCGCCGCCTCATCCGGCTTCATCCGCTCGTTATTATTGGCTCGATCATCGGCGCGGCTTGCTATCTCCTTTCGGCCGAGCAGTATGTCAATCTTCTCCCGCGCGCTACCCCATACCTTAACCTCCGGCAACTCGGTCTGCTGACGCTTTGGTGCTGTACGATGCTTCCTGCGCCGAGTCTTTTAGGATGGCGTCTTCTTCACCCGCTTCAGGGACCGCTCTGGACATTGTTCTACATCTATCTTGCCAACATTCTCTACGCGCTTGTGTTACGGCATCTCAAGACTTGGATGCTCTTTGTGCTGGCGTTGGCAGCGATTGCCTTCACCTATCACTTCGGACTACTTTCAGGCGGTTTTCACACGGCCCGAGTTGGTCCTGCTGGAGCGGAGGGGGGAACTG
>Ga0208694_1003786_pt1 | contig 14267 bp, 12 predicted proteins | sample AD_UKC078_MetaG_FD_184442 | JGI IMG/M metagenome (GOLD analysis project Ga0208694, IMG submission 184442) | Active sludge microbial communities of municipal wastewater-treating anaerobic digesters from USA - AD_UKC078_MetaG (SPAdes) (version 2) | ecosystem: Engineered > Bioreactor > Anaerobic >...
TGGCCTTCACCTTCACCATGGTCACCGGCGGCAACGACACCACCACCGGATTGCTCGGCGGCGCAGTGCAATTGCTGCACCGCAACCCGGACCAACGACGAATGCTGGCCGCCGAACCGGATCTGATCTCCGACGCCGTCGAGGAGTTTCTGCGACTCACCTCACCGGTTCAGGGCCTGGCCCGCACCACCACCCGGGAGGTGACGATCGAGGGCCGCACCATCCCGGCAGGCCGTAAGGCGCTCCTGCTCTACGGTTCGGCCAACCGCGACGAACGCCAGTACGGGCCGGACGCCGACTCGCTCGACATTCGCCGCCGCCCGCGCAACATCCTGACCTTCAGCCATGGAGCGCATCATTGCCTGGGCGCCGCGGCCGCCCGAATGCAGTCGCGGGTCGCGCTGACCGAGTTAATCACCCGGTGTCCCGATTTCGAGGTGGACGAAGCCGGGATCGTCTGGGCGCCAGGCAGTTACGTGCGCCGACCCCTGACGGTGCCGGTCCAGACGGGCTGACCGTGGACAGCGCGCGCATCCTGCACGCCGCCGGGGAACTGTTCGCCGAACGCGGCGTGGATGCCGTGGAGATGCAGGACATAGCCCGCGCGGCCGGCTGTTCCCGCGCGACGCTGTACCGCTACTTCGAGAACCGCGCGGCCCTGCAGGGCGCGTTTGTGCACCGCGAGGCCCGGGCCGTCGCGGCCCGGCTGTCCGAGCGGATGGCCGGGATCGCCGACCCTCGGCAGAAGCTGCTCACCGGCCTCACCGAGTCGCTGCACTCCGTACGCGAAAGCCCAGCCCTGTCAGCCTGGTTCAGGAACACCTCGGCGGGCGCCGAGGCGGCTGGGTCCTCGGTGGCGATCCACGCCCTGACCGCTGCCTTCGTTCGGTCGTTGGGTCCCGCCGAACCTGAGAAGGCGGACCGGCGGGCCCGCTGGCTGGTCCGCGTGGTGACCTCCCTGCTCATCTCCCCCGGCCGCGACGCCGACGACGAGCGGGCGATCCTCGAAGAATTCGTCCTCCCAGTACTTCTACCGGCCGGACTCTCACCTGCCGAGCAATCCGGCCGGCGGTAGCGTGACATCCGTGCGAGCCGAGAAGCTGCATGACGAGACGTGGTCATGGACGCTGTGGCGAACCGAGGACTACCTGCTGCTGCTGGATGTGGTGTGCGGCACAGTGGGGATCTATGAACGGTCGCTGTTGCTGACTCCGGAGGAGGCTGACCGCTGGGAACGCTCCGGACCGGCCGGGCTGGAGCCCTTCATCAAGGAGATCCGCAACGACGTCACGGGCACCCGGTTCGGCGAGCGCTACCTCCGGTGAACGACCCCGGTCTCGACTCCCTACTGGCCCGGGTATCCCGATCCTCGAACCGGCTGCGGGTGGCGATGGGCGTCACCGCCGTGTTGTGCCTTCTGCTGGTCGCCGGTATCGCTGCGGACCCGGCGATGTGGACGGGTGGCTGGGGGTGGCGGATCGGCGGTGCCGTGGGCATGGCGTTCTTCGGCGCGGTCGCGGTGCTGCTCGCCTATGCCGTCTTCTGGCGCCAACAGCGGCACGTCAGCCGGTTGCGCCGGACGCTGACCGAGGATCCGCACACCATCCGCTCGATCCGGCTACTGGTCGCCCGGGCCGTCCCGGTCGCCTCCTGGTCCCCGGACGACGGATCGGCCCGGACCGGCCTGCACATCGTCGTCGAGGACGACGCCGGCCGGAACTGGGTGCTGCCGGTATCGCGCGCCGACGCCGACACCGTCGTCGACACGCTGCGCAGGCGCTGCCCGCAGGCGGCCGCCGGACCCTAGTTACGAACCCGGGTGAGGCGGTGCAGCAGCCAGGCAGCCGGCACGCTCAGCGCCATCGTGACGGCGAACAATGCCGGCATCGATCCGGTGTAGACCCGCCAGTGCAGGATCTCCACCATCGCGACTTCCATCAGGATCAGGTGCACCAGGAATATCTCGTAGGAGATCTCGCCGAGCCACACCATGGGTCGGCTTGCCAAAACCTTTGAGTACCAACCTGTGTCACCGCATACCAGCGGAGCGACCACAAGGGTTGCGATGACCGCGAAGAACACCGTCTTGGTGACCGCCTGGGCCAGTCCGGTCGGCGAGGTCGTCGGCTCTCCCGCGATCGGGGTCGCGGCGATGAAGTAGCACACCACCGCCAAGGGGACGGCGATGAACCCGTAGCAGCGCACACCCATCACGGCGAGCACCGTGAGCATCATGCCGCCGATGAACCAGGCCAGATAGCCGGGCAGCCATAGTCGGGCGCCGTCGGGCAGGCCGTGCGCGGTGTGCACGAACGCCATCCACGCCGGGCTGATCAAGGCGAGCGCGAACAGTCCGGCCAGCAGCAACCGGGGCTGCCACCGCCGTCGGCACAGCACCACCAGGAGCACGAACGCCAGCACCGGAAGTGCCACGTAGAAGGCCACTTCCACGGCCAGGCTCCACATCTGGGTGAGGCCCTGGTGCAAGTGGGAGAACATGTAGGCGTCGGTGTAGATCTGGGTCAGCGACAGGTTGCGGAGCAATCCGTACCAACTGTGGCCGGGATTGGGGCCGGCCTCGCGGAAGTGATAGATCACGTAGGCGACCAGAACGGTCACCACGTAGGCCGGCATGATGCGCCGCACCCGATGCCAGGCGTAACGGCGCACCGACGGCGAGGGCGACCCTGCCGCAGCGGCCCGCACCCACGGACCGAACAGCAGGTACCCGGACAGTACGAAGAAGATCGGCACGCCGATCTCCATGCGGGAGTAGACGAGTCCGGCGTACCCGTGGGTGTACTTGCCGGTGGTGTACGCGGCGTGGGTGGCCACCACCAGGAGGGCCGCCAGCGCACGCACTCCCGTCAGCGAGGCGACCCGGTCGACCGTCGAAACCGCTTCCAGTCCGCCCTGATCGACCTCGCCGGCGGCGGTCATGCCGTGGGGCGACGGGGCTTACCGGAGCGGTCGGGTTTGAGGTCGATCAGCACACCTGAGATCCGGGTGTTCTCCAGCTTCTTCCAGGCCTCCCGGGGGAGCCTGGCCGGCAGTTCCACCAACGAGTGGTCGGCCTTGATGGTGATATGCCCAAAGTCGCTGCGGTGCAGACCGCCCTCGTTGGCGATCGCCCCGACGATGGAACCCGGCCCGACTTTGTGCCGCTTGCCCACCGCGATGCGGTAGGTGGCCAGGTCGTCGCGCACCTTGCGGGGAGCGCGCTCACGATCTGGCCGGTCCTCGCGGTGTTTACGTTCGGGCAGTGGCGGCGGTTCGGTCATCAGGAACTCCGCGCCGTCGCGGGACAGCACCGCCAGCGCGGCGGCGATATCGGCCATCGGGACGTCGTTGTCGCGTTCGTAGGCCTCGACGAGGCGGCGGAAGGTGTCGAAACCCGGTCCGCCTATCGCATCGTTGATCGAATCGCGGAACTTCGCGACCCGCTGGGCGTTGACGTCCTCGACCGACGGCAGCGCCACCTCGGTGACCGGCTGGCGAGTCACCTTCTCGATGCTCTTGAGCAGATGACGCTCCCGCGGCGAGACGAACAACAAAGCGGTGCCCGACCGGCCCGCCCGCCCGGTGCGCCCGATCCGGTGCACGTACGACTCCGGGTCGTGCGGTATGTCGTAGTTCAGGACGTGCGAAATACGTTCCACGTCAAGGCCTCTGGCGGCCACGTCGGTGGCCACCAAGATGTCGACACTGCCATCCTTCAACGCCGCGATGGTCCGCTCGCGCACGGCCTGCGGAACGTCGCCGTTGATCGCCGCCGCGGCGAAACCCCGCGCCCGCAGCTTCTCCGCAACCTCCTCGGTGGCCTGCTTGGTGCGGACGAAGACGATCATCGCCTCGAAGTCCTCGACCTCGAGGATCCGGGTCAGAGCGTCCATCTTGCGCGGGCCGGCCACCTGTACGTAGCGCTGGGTGATGTTCTCCGCGGTCGCAGTCTTGGCCTTGACGGTCACCTCGACGGGATCGTGCAGATACTTGCCGGTGATCCGGCGGATGGCCGGTGGCATGGTCGCCGAGAACAGCGCCACCTGCTTGTACTCGGGGGTGTCGGCAAGGATGCGTTCCACGTCCTCGGCGAAGCCCATCTGCAGCATCTCGTCGGCCTCGTCGAGCACCAGATAGTCCAGGTGCGACAGGTCGAGCGTTCCGCGTTCGAGGTGGTCGATCACCCGGCCCGGGGTGCCCACCACGACATGCGCACCGCGGCGCAGGCCGGCCAGTTGCACGGTGTAGGACTGCCCGCCGTAGATCGGCAGCACGGCGATGCCCGGCAGGTGCGCGGCATAGCGGCCGAACGCCTCGGCGACCTGCAACGCCAATTCCCGGGTCGGAGCGAGTACCAGAGCCTGGGTGTTCTTGCTGTCGGCGTCGATGCGAGAGAGCACCGGGATGGCGAACGCGGCGGTTTTACCGGTGCCGGTCTGGGCGAGTCCCACGACGTCCGAACCGGCCAGCAATGCCGGAATGGTGGCGGCCTGGATGGCCGACGGGGTCTCATAACCAACGTCGACCACCGCCTGAAGAACCGCGGGGTGGATGTTTAGGTCTTCGAAGGTCTGCGGCGCTGTCATTGGGTCTGCAGTCTAGTCGGCCGGTACCGTGGCGCGATGTGTGGCAGGGACAACAGGCCCGCCCGATCAGGGGGCTGACGCGCGCGGCGGTCGCCGCCGCGGCCCTCGGCGTGCTGGTGACGGGTTGCGGTTCGGGTGACTCGACGGTGTCCAAGACGCCGCTGCCGACCTCGATGCCGGCGACCGGCGCCCCCGGTCCCAGTCAGGATGCCGGCCTGGCCGCCCCGCCCGGTCCCCCGCCGCCGGACCCGTGCGCGGTCAACCTCGGTGCGCCGGCGATCGCGAAGGCCGTCTCCGAACTCCCCCGCGACCCGCGCAGCGGCCAGGCCTGGAACCCCGAACCGGTGGCGGGCAATTACACCGAGTGCGCCCCACTCTCGGCGATCATCATCAAGGCCAACACCAACGCCGAGAACCCCAACACCCGCGCGGTGCTCTTTCATCTCGGCAAGTTCATCCCCACCGGGGTGCCGGATACCTACGGGTTCAACGGGATCGACCTCAGCCAGAGCACCGGCGACACCGTCGCGCTGAGGTTCGACGGTGGAATGGGACTGTCGAGTGTGGTGCGATTCCGGTGGAACGGCACTGGCGTCGAATTGATCGGGAGTACCGGCTGAGGACCCCGGCGCTGAACACCACGGGGCTGAACACCACGGGGCTGAACACCACAAGATGGAGGAGTACTGGTGAGCGAACACGATGTCCGGATGGTGATCCTGTCCACCGATGATCTGGATGAGTCGATCAAGTTCTACAGCGAAACCCTGGGAATGCCGGTGAAGTTCCGCGACGGAGCCCACTTCGCCGCCCTCGACGGCGGGTCGGTCACGGTGGCACTGGCCACCGCAATCGACCACCCGATTCCCGGCCAGGTGGTGGTGGGAATCAAGACCGCCGACGTCGACGCCGCGGCCGCGGCGGTGGAGGCCAGCGGCGGAGGCATCGTCAAAGGCCCGTACGACGACGCCCACGAGCGTCGCGCGGTGGTCTACGACAACAAGGGCAATGGATTGGTGTTCTACAGCCCGCTCAAGCGCTGACCGGACGTGATCGACCGGCTGGCCCGGATCGTCGGCGCGGCCCATGTCAGCACCGACCCGGATGTCCTGGCCACCCGCAGTGTCGACTGGACCGGCCGCTACCGCGGCACCGCCGCCGCGCTGGTGCGTCCGGGCAACGCCGGAGAGGTGGCCGCGGTGTTGCGGGCCTGCCGCGATGCCGGCGCCCCGGTGACGGTGCAAGGTGGGCGCACGTCGCTGGTGGCCGGGACGGTCCCCGAGCATGACGACGTGCTGCTCTCGACCGAACGGCTCACCGACGTCGGCGAGGTCGACCAAGCCGGACGGACGCTCACGGCCGCATCAGGGGTGACGCTGGCGGCGGCCCAGCGCATGGCCGCCGCGGCCGGGCTGCGCATCGGCGTCGACCTCGCCGCCCGGGAATCGGCGACCATCGGCGGCATGGCCTCGACCAACGCCGGTGGGCTGCGCACGGTGCGTTACGGAGACATGGCCGAGCAGGTGCTCGGTCTACAGGTCGCCCTGCCGGACGGGTCGCTGCTGCGCCGACACGCGCGAGTCCGCTGCGATAACACCGGATATGACCTGACCCGATTGTTCGTCGGCGCCGAGGGCACGCTGGGGGTGATCACCGAGGTGGAACTGCGGCTGCACCGCATCCCTGCGCATCGGATCGTCGCGTTGTGCGGCTTCGCCGACCTGCCGTCCCTGCTGACCGCGGCGCGGCGGCTGAGTGACCTCGAAACGGTCGCCGCACTCGAACTCGTCGACGGCGGGGCCGCCGCATTGGGCGCGGAGCGGCTGAATCTCGAGGTGCCGGTGACGGGGACCTGGCTGCTGCTGGTCGAGTTGGCCGGCGACACCGATCAGGGTGATCTGCTGGCCGCGAGCCTTGACGGCGCCGCGCTGACGGGCGAGCCCGCGGTGGGACTCGACACCGCCGGGATGCAGCGGCTCTGGCAGGTCCGCGAGTCGCTGGCCGAGGTGGTCGGACTGTTCGGGCCGCCGTTGAAATTCGATGTGGCGCTTCCGGTTCCAGCTGTCGCGGCCTTCGCCGCGCGAGCCGCCGCGTTGACGGCCCGGGTGGCGCCGAGCGCCAGGGCGGTGTTGTTCGGCCATATCGGCGAGGGAAATCTGCACCTCAACCTGCTCGGGTGTTCAGCCGACGAGGAGGCGGCCATCTACCCGGAGATGATGGCGCTGATCGCCGCTCACGACGGGAATGTCAGTTCCGAGCACGGGGTCGGCAGCCGCAAACGGGCTTACCTGTCGATGTCGCGGGAGCCAACCGATATCGCCGTCATGCGCTCGATCAAGGCTGCGCTGGACCCGACCGGCTTCCTCAACCCGGCGGTGCTATTCGACTGAACGGCTCGCGTAGTGGGGAGGGCAGATGGCTGACGCCGACCGGACCCGGATCGCCCGACCGGGCGGGCAGTTCGGCGGTGATGCGGGCAGACATCAACGCCGCCATGCCGGCGCTGCCCAGCACCGACCCCACTTGGCGGGTTGTGTTGTAGACCCCAGAACCCGCCCCGGCCAGTCGCACCGGCAGGTTGCGAGTCGCCGTCGCCCCCAACGGCGACCAGGGGAACGCCATCCCGGCGCCCATCGCTCCCAGCGGCAGCAGCAGTCGCCAGATCGGAGTGGTCGTCGTCATCTCGATCGACAGCCAGGTCAATGCGATCGCCAACAGCAGGAAGCCGAACCCGATGATCGGCCTGGGATGGGACCGATCCACGATCCGCCCCACGATCGGCGCCAGCACCCCGGTGGCCACCGCCATCGGGGCGGTCAGCAGCGCGGCACGCGTCGGCGTCAGCCCGCACACCCCCTGCGCGTAGAACATCAAAGGCAGGATCATCGCCGTCACCGCGAAGGCGATCGCCGCGACGCCGACGTTGGCGAGGCTGAAATTCCGGTCGTTGAACATCCGCAGCGGGATGAGCGGCTCACCGCGGTTCCTCGCCTGCCACCCCACGAACACCGCCATCAGGACGAACCCGCCGGCGATTGACATCCAGATCCAGGGCTGCCAGTCGAAGGCCTGAGCCTCCTGCAACCCGAACACGATCAGGAACAGTCCGACTCCGGACAGCGCCACACCCAGCCAGTCGAACCGATGCGGATGGGTCGGCAACGGCGGTATCAGCCACACCGCCAGCGCGAGCCCGATGACGCCGATCGGAACGTTGACGAAGAAGATCCACGACCAGCCGAGACGGTCAACCAGCACCCCGCCCGCCAGCGGGCCGACCAGCGTGGCGACCCCGGCCGTCGCACCCCAGACACTCAGTGCCACCCCACGCCGGTCGGCCGGGAAGATCCGGGTGATGGTCGACAAGGTCTGCGGGGTCAGCAGGGCCGCGCCGACACCCTGGACCACCCGCGCGACGATCAGCATGCCGACACTTCCGGACAGCCCGCACCACAACGATCCGGCGGTGAACACCCCCAACCCCAGGATGTAGAGGTTTTTCGGCCCGAACCGGTCGCCCAGGCGGCCGGGCTGTCAGTCACGGCCTGCGATGCTGCCACCGGCGACTTGTAGGGTCTGCAACGGGCCTTCTGCGCCCCCATCGGTGAGGAGAGAGCATGCATTCGGAACGTTTCCGCGGACTTGTCGACGCGGTGCAGGCCGCAACAGGCCCGTTCGTGTCGATCTACTTCGAGGACTCGCACGACACCGCCGACGCCGCGGCTCAACTCGACGCGCGGTTGCGTGACGTTCGCAAACACCTCGAGGACGAGTCCGTCGACACAGCGGTGATCGAGGCGATCGACGCCGTCGTTCGCGCCAGCCATCCGCCGGTCGGGCGCAGCGGACGCGGCGTGATCGCGCACGGGACTCGGATCGTGCTCGACCAGCACCTGTCCGTCCCGCCGGTCAGCACCGTCATCCGGGTCTCCGAACTGCCTTACATCCTCCCGGTGGTCGAGCGCGGCATTCCGCACGCCTCGTACCTCAAGGTGGCCGTGGACCACACCGGCGCCGACATCTCCCTGCACGACGGCGGCCGGTCCGGCGCCGAGACTGTCGAGGGCTCGGGCTACCCGGTGCACAATGCGCACAAGGCCGACACCGCCGGCTACGGCGGGCCGCAGGGACACGTCGAGGAGGCGGTGCGCAAGAACATCCGCGAGGTTGCCGACCGGGTCACCCACCTCGTCGACGAACGCGGCGTGGACATCGTGTTCATCACCGGCGAAGTCACCGCGCGCTCCGAACTGCTGGCCGCGCTGCCCGAACGGGTGGCCGACCGAGCTGTGCAACTTCAGGGCGGCGGCCGCGCCGCGGGAACCGACGAGGCCGAAGTCGCCGCCGAGATCGACGAGGAATTCGCCAGGCTGCGCCAAGGAGTGCTGGACGACGCCGCGGAGCGGTTCGCGGCCGGCCGTGGCACCGGCCTTGCCGTCGACGGCCTGGCCAATGTGACCGCGGCCCTGCGAGACGGCTCGGTGGACACCCTGATCATCGGTGAGCTCGGCGCCGCGACGGTGGTCGCCGATCGCGACCAGCTGATGATGGTCGGCGCCGACGCGGACACCGTGTCCGCGCTGGGTGGGTCACCGGATCGGGTGCTGCCGGCCGATGAGGCGCTGCCGTGGCTGGCGGTTGCCATCGGGGCGTCGCTCGTTCGCACCGACGAGCGCATCGCCCCGGCGGACGGCGTCGGGGCGGTCCTGCGCTACGCCGACCCGAACATCGGCTGACCGCGACATCGACCGACCACGCCGGGCACTCGACGGTAGGGGTGTTCGTTAGCCTGGCGTGACACCGATAGAAAGGCCGGCCATGAGGTTTCGCCGCAAGCAGAAGGCGGACAACACACCGGCGCTCACTGCGGACTCCCCCTACGGCGGGGCCGCTCCCGATCCCGGAACGTCAGCCGCTCCCGACGCCGGGATGTCGGCCGCTCCCGACGCCGGGATGTCAGCCAGGGTGCTCTCGCATGTGCTGGAGTCCAGCGCCCGATTACAGGCGCCCGCGGTCAAGGCCTACGTGGCGCGTCTGCGGCGGACCCACCCCGAAGCGAGTCCGGCCCAGGTTGTCACCCGGTTGGAGAAGCACTATCTGGCCGCTGTGATGGCGAGCGGAGCCGCGGTCGGTTCGGCAGCGGCATTCCCCGGGATCGGCACGCTTGCCGCACTGTCGGCGGTGGCGGGCGAGACCGTCCTTTTCCTCGAGGCGACGGCGGCGTTCGTCCTGGCGGTCGCCGAAGTGCACGGCATCCCGGTCGAGGACCGCGAACGGCGCCGCACCCTGGTGTTGACGGTTCTGGTCGGCGAGGAAGGCAAGGGGGCGGTCAAGGACCTGCTCGGGCCGGGCCGCACCAGCGGCGCCTGGCTGGCCGAGGCCGAGTTGCTACCGCTGCCGGTGGTATCCCAGCTGAATTCGAAGCTGATGCAGTACTTCGTTAAGAAGTACACGATCAAACGCACCGCGATGGCCTTCGGCAAGATGCTGCCCGTCGGCATCGGCGCGGCCGTCGGCGGCGGCGGGAACCGGCTGATGGGAAAGAAGATCGTCACCAATGCGCGGATGGCGTTCGGACCGGCGCCCGCACGGTGGCCGGGCACCCTGCAACTCCTGCCGCCGGTCACCGACACCTAATACGCCGCCAAACCGCTCGGACCGACCCGCCTCGCCGGGCACCTGGAAGAGATAGCCTTACCGGGTCGTCGTCGTGACGACCGAACCAGCAAATCACATGGGCACAGGATCGAGGCGAACGAGTCCTTGAGCAGCACGAATTCACCTTTCGGCCAGAACGAGTGGTTGGTCGAGGAGATGTACCGCAAGTTCCGTGACGACCCCTCGTCGGTCGACCCGAGCTGGCACGAGTTCCTGGTGGACTACCACCCTGAGGCGGCGGCCCCGGCCGCGCCGGCGGCAGCACCCCGTGCGGCCACCCCGGCCACCGCGCCGGCCGCAGCCGCTGTCGACAACAGCGCACCCGCCGCAGCCCCTGCTCCGGCGGCCACACCCGCCCCCGCGCCGGTCTCGGCGGCTCCTGCCCCCACACCAGTCTCGGCGGCCCCCGCACCGGCCCAGGCTGCCCCCGCACCGGCGGCCCCGCCCACCCCGGCGCCCGCCGGCGATGAGAGCCAGGTGCTGCGCGGCGCCGCGGCCGCCGTCGTCAAGAACATGACGAGCTCGCTGCAGATCCCCACCGCCACCAGCGTGCGGGCCATCCCGGCGACGCTTTTGATCGACAACCGCATCGTGATCAACAATCACCTGAAGCGCACCCGCGGCGGCAAGATCAGCTTCACCCACCTGCTCGGCTACGCCATCGTTCAGGCGGTCAAGAAGTTCCCGAACATGAACCGGCACTTCGCCGAGATCGACGGCAAGCCCAACGTCGTCACCCCGGAACGCACCAATCTCGGCCTGGCCATCGACCTTCCCGGCAAAGACGGCAAGCGGTCATTGGTCGTCGCCGCGATCAAGGGCTGTGAGAACAAGCAGTTCGCCGAGTTCGTCGCCGCCTACGAGGACATCGTGCGGCGCGCGCGCGACAGCAAGCTCACCGCCGAGGACTTCGCCGGGGTGACCATCTCGCTGACCAACCCGGGCACCCTCGGCACGGTGCACTCGGTGCCGCGACTGATGGCCGGGCAGGGCGCCATCATCGGCGCCGGTGCCATGGAGTACCCAGCCGAATTCCAGGGCGCCAGCGAGGAGCGCATCGCCGAACTCGGGGTGGGCAAGCTGATCACACTCACCTCCACGTATGACCATCGCATCATTCAGGGTGCGGAGTCCGGCGACTTCCTGCGCACCATTCACCAGTTGCTACTCTCCGACGATTTCTGGGACGAGATCTTCTTCGACCTCGGCATTCCGTACGAGCCGGTGCGCTGGCGCACCGACAACCCGGACTCCATCGTCGACAAGAACGCCCGCGTCATCGAACTGATTGCGGCTTACCGCAACCGCGGTCATCTGATGGCCGATATCGACCCGCTGCGCCTGGACAAGAACCGGTTCCGGATGCATCCCGACCTCGACGTGCTGACCCACGGACTGACGCTGTGGGACCTCGATCGGGAGTTCAAGGTCAACGGATTCGCCGGCAAGGAATACAAGAAGCTTCGCGATGTGCTTTCCGTGCTGCGCGACGCGTACTGCCGGCACATCGGCGTGGAGTACACCCACATCCTCGAGCCCGAGCAGCAGAAATGGCTGCAGGAGCGAATCGAGGTCCGGCACGACAAACCCACGGTGGCCGAGCAGAAGTACATCCTCAGCAAGCTCAATGCCGCCGAGGCGTTCGAGACCTTCCTACAGACCAAATACGTTGGGCAGAAGCGCTTCTCACTGGAGGGCGCGGAGTCCGTCATCCCGATGATGGATGCGGTGATCGACCAGGCCGCCGAGCACGGTCTCGATGAAGTGGTCATCGGCATGCCGCACCGGGGTCGGCTGAACGTCCTGGCGAACATCGTCGGCAAGCCCTATTCACAGATCTTCAGCGAGTTCGAAGGCAACCTGAACCCGTCGCAGGCGCATGGCTCCGGCGACGTGAAATACCACCTCGGGGCACAGGGCACCTATATCCAGATGTTCGGCGAGAACGACATCGAGGTGTCGTTGGTGGCCAACCCGTCACATCTGGAGGCCGTCGACCCCGTTCTCGAAGGCCTGGTGCGCGCCAAGCAGGATCTGATCGACGTTGTCGGGTCCGACGGCAGCCCGCGCGAGTTCACCGTGGTGCCTCTGATGCTGCACGGCGACGCCGCATTCGCCGGCCAGGGCGTGGTTGCCGAGACACTGAACCTGGCCCTGCTGAAGGGTTACCGCACCGGCGGCACGATCCACATCGTCGTCAACAATCAGATCGGTTTCACCACCGCACCGGAGTTCTCCCGGTCAGCCGAGTACTGCACCGATGTCGCGAAGATGATCGGCGCACCGATCTTCCACGTCAACGGCGACGACCCCGAGGCATGCGTCTGGGTGGCCCGGTTGGCGATGGACTTCCGCGAGGCGTTCAAGAAGGACGTCGTCATCGACATGCTGTGCTACCGGCGGCGCGGTCACAACGAGGGCGACGACCCGTCGATGACCAACCCGGCGATGTACGACGTCATCGACACCAAGCGTGGGGTGCGCAAGAGCTACACCGAGGCGCTGATCGGCCGCGGCGACATCTCGATCAAGGAGGCCGAGGACGCACTGCGCGACTACCAGGGCCAACTGGAGCAGGTGTTCAACGAGGTCCGGGAGTTGGAGAAGCACGAGGTCGAACCGAGCGAGTCGGTGGAGACCGCACAGATGCTCCCCCGCGGCATGACCACGGCGGTGGACAAATCGTTGCTGGCCCGGATCGGCGACGCGCACCTGGCGGCGCCGGAGGGGTTCACCGTGCACCCCCGGGTCAAGCCGGTGCTGGAGAAGCGCCGCGAGATGGCCTACGAGGGCAAGGTGGACTGGGCGTTCGGCGAACTACTCGCGCTGGGCACCCTGCTGGCCGATGGCAAACTGATCCGGTTCTCCGGGCAGGACACCCGGCGCGGCACCTTCACTCAGCGCCACGCCGTGGCGATCGACCCGCATACCGGCGCCGAGTTCACCCCGCTGGACCTGCTGACACTCAATCCCGACGGCACCCCCAACGGAGGGCGCTTCCTCATCTACGACTCACCGCTCTCCGAGTACGCGGCGGTGGGCTTCGAGTACGGCTACTCGGTGGGAAACCCCAAAGCGATTGTGTTGTGGGAGGCCCAGTTCGGCGACTTCGTCAACGGCGCACAGTCCATCATCGACGAGTTCATCAGCTCCGGCGAGGCCAAGTGGGGCCAACTCTCCGACGTGGTGTTGTTGCTGCCACACGGACATGAGGGCCAGGGTCCCGACCACACCTCCGGACGCATCGAACGATTCCTGCAGCTGTGGGCGGAGGGCTCGATGACGATCGCGATGCCGTCGACCCCGGCGAACTACTTCCACCTGCTGCGCCGGCACGGTCTAGACGGCGTGCACCGACCACTGATCGTCTTCACCCCGAAGTCGATGCTTCGCAATAAGGCCGCGGTCAGTGACATTCGGGACTTCACCGAACAGAAGTTCCGCTCGATCATGGAGGAGCCGACGTACACCGACGGCGATGGCGACCGCAACAAGGTCACCCGGATTCTGCTGACCAGCGGCAAGATCTATTACGAGTTGGCGGCTCGCAAGCTCAAGGATGGTCGTGAGGACGTCGCGATCGTGCGGGTCGAGCAACTCGCGCCGCTGCCGAAACGGCGGCTGGCCGCCACCCTCGATCAGTACCCGAACGCGCGGGAGTTCCGCTGGGTGCAGGAGGAGCCGGCCAATCAGGGAGCCTGGCCGACCTTCGGTCTGATGCTGCCGGAGTTGTTGCCGGACAAGCTGACCGGGATCAAACGCATCTCGCGGAGGGCCATGTCGGCGCCGTCGTCGGGGTCGTCGAAGGTGCATGCCGTCGAACAGCAAGAGATCCTCGACGAGGCGTTCGGCTAGCCCGACGACGATGCGGGACGAAGTCCCGAGGAGAAGTCGGGCAAATCAACGCCAGCCCGACGACGATGCGGGACGAAGTCCCGAGGAGAAGTCGGGCAAATCAACGCTAGCCCGACGACGATGCGGGACTCCCCTACCCGGCCCCCTCTTGTCCGGGTTCGGACCCGT
>Ga0208694_1003791_pt1 | contig 14261 bp, 16 predicted proteins | sample AD_UKC078_MetaG_FD_184442 | JGI IMG/M metagenome (GOLD analysis project Ga0208694, IMG submission 184442) | Active sludge microbial communities of municipal wastewater-treating anaerobic digesters from USA - AD_UKC078_MetaG (SPAdes) (version 2) | ecosystem: Engineered > Bioreactor > Anaerobic >...
ATGGGAGATTCCCCATATGATTTCATTCTCAACCACAATGAACAACATCTGAAGAAGATGGACGGTTTTGTACACCGCACTTTTAATTTAGTTGACCTGTTGACATTCATTGAAGGTCTGAAGCATCTGTATAAACATAAAAATGGACTGGAAGGGATATTTGTGAAATATCAGACCAACGAATCGCTGCAACCTGCGATACATGAATTAAAAAAAGAATTCTTTAACATACCTCATCTTGAGAGAACCCGAAAACACCTGCCTGACCCCATGACTGGTTCTGCTGCGAAAAAAATCAATATGTACCTCAGATGGATGATTCGCCAAGATAATGCAGGTGTGGATTTTGGCATATGGAAAAATATACCACAATCTATTCTTTCTTGTCCGCTTGATGTTCACTCAGGGAACGTTGCACGTAAACTCGGCTTGCTTTGTCGTAAACAAAATGACGCAAAGGCAGTACAGGAACTGGATGGCGTCTTGCGATTAATGGACTGCAATGACCCCGTGAAATATGATTTCGCTTTATTTGGTCTTGGTGTTTCTGAAAAATTCTGGCACACTTAACAGATAATCAGGCAAATACACATAATAATGTTGTAAATATTTCATTCTGACCCATCAGTAGAGTACTTTTTGCTAAAATATTTCCTATATTTAAAAGTTATTATACCTTTGCAGGTCATTTTGGAAAATGAGCAAACTAAAAGAGAAATCAGAATTTAATTTTGATGCGGCTCAATTGCTAATTGATAATTACTTATATGCCCCAAGTGTTCATTGCTCATATTACAGTTGTTTTCAACTGATGAAATTTACAATGAATAACTTTTTTGGCATAGGTTATGATGAACTTAATACAAGAATTTCTGTTTCCACATCAGGTGGAACACATTCATATGTAACCAATTTTTTTAATAAAGAAGTAAAAAAGAAAGGCATTTCTGATTACAGTGATTTCAGTCGTAAGATAAAAGATTTAAAGGAGTTCAGAGAATCATCCGACTACGATGACGTTGAAATTACAATTGATAAAAGTCAGAAAGCAAAGGAATACGCCACCGATATAAGACAATATATTCAAAGAAATTTTAAAAGATGAACCCAAAAGAATTTATTAAGAATCGTCTGAACGAATTACGGAACATCTTTCCTGAGTTATCATTTAAGTATAAGTATAATCCTAATACAAGTACCCACATTGTTGATGTCCGACCGTTGGATTGCTACCAGAAGAATCAGGATTATATTAAATACGAAGCCGAGTTCGGTTTCGAGTTCGACAATATATTTTATCCTGAAACGATTTTATTCGTGTCAGAAGATTCATTGACACAAATTTCGAATCCAGAATTTGTATTTAATGCAAGTCAATTTAGTGAGGATTTGCAAAAACCGATGCCAGTTGCAAGAATTTGCAATATACTGGAAGATAATCATTTCGAATTTGAACAACTTTTTGCATTGGCAGCATAAACACAATGGACGAACAATCAAAAACTGCAAAATTTCAGTTTAAGAATTATAAGATTCTGAAGTCGTATTTTGAAATTAAGAATGAGAACCATTCGAATACGATAAATCTTAACTTTGACCCAAAAGGTATTATAAGCAGAGAAAACTCCTGTTTTAAATTACAACTCGGTGTAAAGATTGATGACACAAATGAGTCATTCCATATCGAAGTAATAATAATTGCTGATTTTTACTTTGACACCGATATTAGTCAGGAAAACTTGAATAAGTACTTCTTTATTAATGCACCTGCATTACTATTCCCTTACGTAAGAGCATATATTTCCACACTTACCACCCTATCAGGTATAAATCCTATAAACTTACCCACATTGAATTTAACTGCTTTGGGTGGACAATTACAACAGAATACTGTTGAATCAACTGAGTGTGGCGATGTTGCTGTAAAGTGATTTTCTCCAGACAATTATAATTTTTTATAATTTTTTTAATACCGTTTTTTTATCATCGGTAAAAATTTTCCCAGAATTTTTAATCCTTTCTATTTCAAACTGTTCTGAATTCTGACCAGAATTTATTTTTTCTGTATTTATAGGAAAGGCAGGCGGAGAAACACCCGCCCCACCAGCACCCAATTTAGGCTTCACTGGGGGGGAGAGTACCCCATAGGGGTGGATACGGCTGGGGGGTATGTCGTACAATATGAATAATTGAGGGCGTATAATAATAGAAGTTATGAATGAATACCCAAACACTTTGGATGAACTTGTTGCCGACATGGAACTTAATCCAGATAAGTATAAGCATTTACAGTTCATTTTAAACCGACATAAACACATTAATCTGGGACTGGGGCAATTGTATCTCGTGGTGAATAATGTTGGTTTCGGATTATATCGTCTGGAAGATGTTGATTACAGTGAGGGTGTAATCCTAATGTCATTCACAAATCCAGCGACTGGAAATAAGGCTGAATTCAGTCTGGACATAAATAATAAACATCCACAGGTCTTTTTAGTGAATTGGAGAGATATCGAAGACATGGTGTATTCAGAAGTAACATCCAACTATACTGACCATGAACTTCAGGAACTTGAAAATGAGTTACCATGAAAGTAACTGGATACACAAACAGTTCGGGAAGGAAAATTATGCAGTACTTCCCGCCAGATTCATTAATGATTGACCTGCCTTTTATACTTACGCAAAGCAAGATGCTTACCCGTAAAATGCCATATATGTTGCTGGAAAAGAAAGTAGCAGGAGAATATATAGCAGCGGTACGACTTATGGATTTTCATGAAAGGGATGGCATCATTTCTCTCGATGTGCAGGAACTTGCAAACAACAGAACTTATTCCTTGTCGTGGAATATGGAATATACAGGTGATTGGTGGCTTTGGACATTAACTGACCTCGAAAACCTTTTTGAGACAACAAAGTATTAACTAATGAGTAGTTGAATAACTTATGGTTTTGAGGAAAACATTTCGACAGCATTTTCCCAATGGATTTCGCTCTTCGCAGTATCCAGTTATATCTTTTTTTGTGTAGTTCTGGACATCATCAATACTTCTGCATCCGTTCTTCACTGCATTTTTAATCTCACCCCTTGACAGGTTTGAACAATAACAAATCGGTACGCTATCAGAATTGTCTTTAAAAAAGAAAGGAACTATTAAATCGGAAATTTTGAAAGTTAAGTGTTTTGAGAAGTAAGAACAGTCACAGGACGGGTTATTACATACATTCCATTTCTTGTTTTCATCTACCAGATTTCTCTTGGATTCAATGATATTATACTTCACAGCCTTCCCGTTGACTCCAATTGCAGGGATACCACATACGGGGCAAATTTGAATTATTTCCATACTGATTAATTGAACGTGACCAAGATAACCAAAATAAAAAATCTAATCTTCACAATCACAATCGCTACCTTTTTGTTTAGATGGACATTTCACAGTACCATAGGAGCAATAGACACAACAGTCACCTTTTTTGGGTTTAAGAACCTGATGGCAATTGGTGCATTCATAAAAGAACTGGCATGTATCAGTCGGCATGGTCTCTTCCTTGCTGAACCCGCATTCTGGACAGGTTATTGTTGATTTGAGTTGTATTGGTTTCATTTGCTATACTTTTTTTCGATTGATTAAGTAACCAAGTGCGCCACCTAATATTGTTGTCATGATAATGATAGGCACAAGCGATACGGGTTCTTTCCAGCCAATCAGGATTGCAGCGGGCAGCAATACAAGAAACGATATCAGTATCCCTTTGAGAATCGAGTTCATTTTTAGTTCTGTTATAGATAAAATGAATCCAATCGCAACCCACATTAGAAATGCTGAAATGTTAGCATCCCATGTTAATTTCTGTATAACCATTGGAATCACATCGATAATTCCTGCAACCACACCAAGGCTAATACCTATTACTATGTTTTTTTTCATTTGTTGAAAAATTGATTCTCAGTTCATGACATTTCCTGACCATACTAATTCTCCATCTTCAGAGTACAAATATATTAATTATCATCACATTATCAGATGCTCTGAAGAATTGTGACTCAGGTGTTTAGTCGTGATTACATGGTTAGAAATTCCAACTCTACCGTAAATATTGATAAACACTTCCCCTGCTGATTCTTAATGTTTTTGAAATATCAACAATACTGTTGCCAGCCGATTTCATATTTCGTATTTTCTCTATTTTGGTTTCATCCAGCGTAGGACGACCACCGACACGCCCCTGTTGACGTGCTCTGGCTAATCCAGCATGTACCCGCTCCGAAATACGAATTCTTTCCTGCTTGGCAAGGGTTGACAACAGTGCAATAATCACATCCTTAAAAATGCCGCTTGAGTCGATGTACTGCTCGGTAAAACTTTTATACATAACATTATAATCGTCAAGCATTTGCAAATAACGTATTGTGTCACGAGTGCCAGACCGACTGAACCTGTCCAAAGAATAAAAGAGCAATAAGGAAAATTTGTGTTTGGAAGCATCTGACAGCATTCTGTTAAACTCAGGACGTTTTGGTGATGCCCCTGAAATTATGTCAGCGTATATGCCGACAATTTCATAATGCATTTTATCACAATAATCCTGAAGCACCATACGCTGGTTGTCCAATTCAGAAGATTCTTTTGAGATTCGTAAGTAAAGTGCGACTTTCATATAGTTGTGTTATTGGTGTTCATTAAACGGATGTTTTTCGGACATGCAAAATCGGTTTCTGTAATGTTCATTTTTCGGGCATTTCAGACCAGCATTTTTCCGAGGGTTTTTTGAACAATACATTTTCTTATTTTGCATGGGTTAATTTGATGAACATGCATAAAAATTTGTGCAGATACCATCAAACGGCATGAAGTTCTTTTTCAACTCAACTTTTGCCACTCCTACAATTTCATTGTTTTCCATGAACATTAAAATCATGTAAGCAATATCGTAGTCATCATCGACTGGATGAGTGATTATGTGAATAATGCGTTTGTTTTGATGTCTCATGCTTGCCTATTATAATGGGCAAAGATACAGTAATTCTGGAAATCCCTAATATAATGGGCAGCATTTATTACCTTTGATGAAAATTTTGACATGAAAACTGCTCAAACTGACCCTGATGGCAATGAACTGATGGTAAGAATCGGGGAAAAGATGCGAGAACTGCGTAAGCAGAAGAACATTAGTTACGAAAAATTGGCAAAAGAAATCGGTCTCGATAGGAACACCGTTAATTTAATCGAACTCGGTAAAACAAATTTCCAATTCCAGACATTGCTCAGCATCCTTTCCTACCATAAAATATCCGTTTTTGATTTTTTTAAATCGTTAGAGCAGTAAGAAATCTCTCTGCGGGGGGTACATTTCAGAAATTTTCTTCATAATACACTCAGAACTGGTGTTGTTTTAGTGTTTTTAACAACATTTTGGCAATGTTTCCTCGAAAAAATGGGAACATTAAAGTCAAATAATCTGCGCTCTGGGAACATCGATTAACAATTTTGGTACATCAGAATCCATATCGGAGTGTGGCAGTATTTATCTTAAATGATTTTCCTGTATGTCCGAAAAAGAGATACCAGAATACCAACAAAAGAGAATTGAAGAAATAAGTTTGTTCATAAAAAACTGGCGGTTAAATGAAGGACTTTCCCAGCGAGAGTTCAGTCAGTTGGCTGGCATCCATCCTAACAGTCTCTACCACCTTGAAAGAATGGGTTTATACAATATCCTGACACTGCTAAAATGCATTGATGCAACCTGCCTGACCGTATCGCAATTCTTTGAAGGCATGGAGTGATAACATTAAATATCAATCATTTGGTAAACGCATCTGTGTTATTCTTTCTGCCAGATTACGCAACAACTGGTTTGTTTTATCCTGTAAGAAACTATAACCGTTCCACAGATTTATCACATCATCATGCAGAATATTGCGTTCATACTGGTTTAACCACGGCAAATTCGATAAATCTTCCAGAAATTCGGCATCCACATGCTCAAAATAATCATCCTGCACTTCGATGTCCAGAAGCCGTTGACAAATTTCTACTTCGTATTCATCCATGTCGAAAATTTCATTTATGGGTTGTTCATCAAATCCATATTCTGCATCATAGTTCGTAGTTAAAATATCCTCATCTGTCAACCATTGCATGTATGTGCTGTCTTCCAATTCATCAAAATCAACCACTTCCCAGAATTTGTCCTCAACTTTGTGGTTGTATTTGAAGCCTAACTGTCGAAACACGTCTTTCGCAATCATTTCTGCATCATCCTGATGCCCATCAGCCACAACAACTGAATCGTGTCTTGTGAAGCACGGAACATTATTTTCCCGCAGGTTCTTTAAAATATTATCGACAAAAATCTCTGCCTCAATACACTGCAAGAATACAGAGAAATTACTTTCACGGTTGTCATCGGCTTTATCAGTGGTCTTCGATTTATCTGGTTTTTTAAACTCAGCAATGATATTCACCACAACTGGATAAAGTTGTGAGAGTTTATGCAGTAATGCGTCTGGGCGGTTTGTCTTCTTGAATAATAATTTAAACAATGCATGCTTTGCCAGCAACCGTTCCTTCATGCCGAGTTCATGGGCGACAACCTCATAGAAATCCCGATAGAACACATCACGCATGAATTTCGTCACATCGCTTGACCCGTGTTCACCTGAATTTCTATCGGTTATTTCTATCCCAACCGCAGGTAGTTGCTCCTGATGCTGCTTGAGTACCTTTATCAGCCGTTTCAGGTATGTTTTATTCCTGCTTTGTTTAAACAGCGATAACAAATGCTGCTCACCACCTTTTATGTAAACATTCAGCAGGTTGGCAAATATCAAAAACTGCGATGTGCGCAAATCGAGTTGTACAACCGTTTTATTGTTGATATGGATGAACTGTAATATTCGGCTGGGGAAATTCGTCAGGTGGCTATAAATACGAAGAGTAACTGGACTTTGCTTTTCTTCAATTGGTTGTGTTGCGACCTGCGATATCTGATGCTTGTAATGATAAATTAGTGCTGGTATGCGGTACTGAAGGAACTCATCAACAGTGGCAATGTAAAACGAATTGTTGAAGTAAAATAATTCTTTCCCACGTGATTCAGCAATAAACTTCGCCCATTTAACAGTGCAATATTTAACGTTAAATGACCCTCTGTCCAGATATTCGTGACATTCGATTTGAAGACCATCAGGCAATGAATTGATGTATTCCCGCCTCAGCAATTCGTTACATATCTGTTCTGCGTTGTCTTCTACCCATTTCCCCGCTTTACCAATATCTATGCTTATGCGGAAATTTAAGTCAGGAATATCTGGTATCTGTAACTCCTGATTATCAAACAGCATTCGTTCCAGTGCCGTGAGAACCCTTCGTTTATCTATGTATGGAATAAAAGAATAGGTTTCACTTAATAGTTCAGGCTTTATACGGTATCTGGTGCTTACATCACCTTTTTTTATGACAATGCTGGATTGTTGTGTTTTATCGGGTATTGTACGGCAACCGAAATCAATACTCTCGATTATACCTGCTATGATAAGCGGTGAAATAACTCTGTCGTGATAATTGCCACCATATATTTTATGCCAATAATTACGACCCAGTGGTGCATAATAGTTCAAACCATTACCCTGAGTCACCTGATGAAAGAAAATGATGGAAACACATTGCAGAAAATTGTTCTTACTGGGATACGAAAGTCTGGGATTACTGAAAATCGCATCCTGTAACTTCTGCACAAGTTTTTCAGGCAGATATTCTCCTTTCTGATATTTCTTCCTGTCTGTTTTATCGTTTACCATTTGCATCAATATCGTTAGTATGTTATTGACCGTATCAGATGCTTCACCAAGACCTTATTTTCTGTATCATACATGTAATCATTTTCTTTCTTCAATTACTCAACCAATACAAATCCAACGATGGTTCATTACCATATTATTGACCGTAACTTCATCGACAATACGACCTTAACCCATTCTATAAGGCTGATATACAACATCATGTGAGAGTTATGTAAACTAATATTTTGATACTTCATTACTAATTACGGTCGCATTTCCGACTTAAATTAGGTCACTTTTTGTACAATACTTCATATTTCATATATCATTGATGAATAGATATATAAAATACATTACTTAATGTAACGCTTCACATAGATATCGTATCAACCAGATATTCCATTAATAAAAGTTTCAACAAAATCCAATATCCTTCTCAGTATCCTTTCACCCGTTGTTTTCCGTTGAAGCAATGTGGGTTTTTCACCGACCATCAATTCCAGTATTTCATCCCGCATCGGCTCTTGTTCGGAATACAGATAGTTTTCAATCAATGTTTGTGTTTTTTCTTTCGATAATTTTTCTTCTTCAACCATCTTCATGAATGCGCTTTCCTGCTCTACTGTCCAGAATTTCTCAAATTCCTGTGGTATATCATCAGTGTCCAGAATGACAGGCATGTTTTCTCTGATGAACTTTTCAATCAGTTCCTTCTTGCTTCGGAGTTGCATTTCGGTGTTCAACAGGTTGAAAATTTCCTTTTCAATCTGCTCCGCATCTTTCTTCTGGTTGGCTTTAAGTTTGATAAGAAGACGAATAATGTATGCAACATTGATTTCGTCACGGTGAATAAGTTCCAGTTCAAAATCAACGTCTTCGAGTATGCTGACTTTTTCTTTTGCGTGTTCGCTTTTTACTTTATCATGCAGGTCGAGATACTTACTCTTATAATCTTCGAACTGCTGCTCCGTCATGGATAAGTCACTCCACTTAAAGTCGGAGAATGATGTCAGCACGTTTTTGATACGCATTAAATCCCTGAAAGCGATAATAAATTTCAGTTCATCATCTTCAGTAACCAGATTGTTTACGCTATCGACAGTTGGTGTAATCTGAAGCAGGTTGATAAAGCCGTCATTAAATGCCTTTATATACTCATCATACGGCTTCATGATGATTTCTTCAATGGCATCCTTGTTGCTGAAAAGGGTTATGGCTTCATCGGTGGCATTTTTCAGGTTGCGGAAAACCACGATGTTCCCCTGTGATTTCAGTTCATTCAGGATGCGATTGGTTCGGGAATATGCCTGTATCAATCCATGATACCGCAGGTTCTTATCAACATAAAGGGTGTTTAGTGACGGACTGTCAAATCCTGTCAGGTACATGTTTACGACCAACAGTATGTCAATCTTTCGTTCTTTTACCTTCTTGCTGATGTCGTTGTAGTAGTTGTAAAAACTTTGGCTGTCCCTTGTTGAAAACGCTGACCCGAACATCTGATTGTAATGTCCGATAAACTCATCGAGTTTTTCACGGGTATGTGGATTGGTTGCATAGGCAATCTCTGGTTCGGCAGCAACTGAAATTTCTTCTGGGATGAACCCATTGGCATCAACATCATCTTCGTTGGCAATGTAACTGAATATGGTGGCAATCTTCAAATCGTGATTTCCGAGCATTTTCTTGCGCTGTAACAACTCGTAATAACGAATCAATGCTGGAATACTACTGACGCAAAACATCGCTGTAAACTCTCTGTTATGCGTTTTCCTGTTATGATGGGCAATAATATAATCAACAATTTTTTCCAACCTTGCAGGAGATTCCATCAGTTCATCAACATCAATGTCCTCAACCTGTATGTCAATTTCATTGGCACTATCCCTGTTCCTGTACCTGCCAACATATTCAACCGAGAATTTCAGAACATTTTCATCCCTGATAGCATCAGTAATCACATATTTGTGAAGGCACTCTCCGAATAATTCCTTGGTTGTCTTTTTCCCCAACTCGTTTTTTACGGCATTTTCAGCGAAAATGGGCGTGCCTGTGAAGCCAAACATCTGGATATTCCTGAAGAATGAAATGATACGCTGATGTGTTTCACCAAACTGGCTGCGGTGGCACTCATCGAAGATGAAAACAATACGTTCATCCTGAAGTGGCTTCATCCGTTCCAGAAAGTGCTTTTTACTGATGGCTGCATTCAGTTTCTGGATGGTTGTCACAATCAGTTTTGTATCATCGGTAAACTGTCTGACCAGTTGCCGTGTATTATCCGTTCCATCAACACTGCCTTTACTGAAACTGTTAAATTCCTTGGTGGTCTGGTAATCCAAGTCTTTTCTGTCAACCACAAACACGACCTTCTTAATTTTGGGTAAACTGGTGAGTATCTGACTTGCCTTGAAAGATGTAAGTGTTTTACCAGACCCAGTGGTATGCCAGATATATCCGTTTTTTCGGCTGTGCATTACCCTGTCAACCAGTGCCTCAACGGCATAATACTGGTAGGGACGAAGAACCATCAGTATCTTGGATGTTTCGTTCAATACGATATACTTGCATATCATCTTTGAGATATGGCACTTCTCCAAGAAATCAGATGCGAAGCCGTTTAAAATGTTTGTCAGTCGCTTATTTTCGATGTCCGTCCAGTAAAATGTCTGTTTAAATGACTGGAAGCGGTTGTTTGCGTAATATTTCGTGTTTACACCATTGCTGATGACAAATATCTGGATGTACTGGAACAATCCATAACTGCTGCTGAAGGAATGTCGCTGATACCTGTTTACCTGATTAAATGCTTCTTTCAGTTCCAGTCCCCTGCGTTTTAACTCTATCTGAACTAATGGCAGACCGTTGATAAGCAGTGTAACATCGTAACGGTTCTTGTATTTGCCTTCCATTGAGACCTGATGAGTCACCTGATACTGGTTCTGACACCATTGTTCGATGTTGATAAATTCGAAATATAAGTTATCACCGTTATCCCTGATGATATGCTGTTTTTCACGAAGCGTTTTTGCTTTTTCGAATACCGACCCCTTGCTGAGAATATTCAGTACTTTTTCAAATTCTTTGTTGGAAAAAGTGATGTGGTTATGCTTCTCCAACTGGACTTTCAGATTGTCAATTAATTCTGTTTCATTCTGGATATGCACCAGCGCATAACCCAGTTCCTGAAGTTTTGCAATCAGTTGTTCTTCGAGTATTTGTTCGGGTTGTTTTGACATTTAGTTTTTATAATGTTTTAGGAACTCGTCTCTATAAAACGTTGCAGTCTTCTCATCCCCTGAAAGCATATCAAAGATTAGTTTGTTTATCATCTGTGATGGGGCAATTATGGCATCTTCATTTATTTCTCCCATTTGGTCAAAGTCAGGGTTGGTAGGTATTTCAATATTAATTATCCACCATTTCTCAATCTTAATCCTGACTTGTATCAACTGTGCAAATTTCGCTGGTAATTCTTCAGGTAAACCATCAAAAAGAAGGGTCATCAGTTCATGTGACAGTTTATTTCGGTATTGTCGAAGGTCATCAAACAATAAGATATCACTTTCATCAATGGCTTCCATTTCTAACAACCAGAGTAATGATGCTTTAACAACACTTTTATCTTTTGATTTTACATGAGTTTCATATTTTTGGTCAAATATGTCCTGCCCATCTTTGAAACCATTATGAAAAAAGAACTTAACCTCTTCGATAACGTAATCCTTGAAGGATTCGAATGCAGCAATATAGAGTGATGCAAACATCAAATTCCCCTTCAGATTTTCAGGTTCAAGAAATTTAATCCACTTTTCTATGTTGCTATCATTCGGCATCTTAACAAAACATTTGTTGCATCAACCCCTTCTTCCAGACCTCGGCTTTCTCAACCTGTTTCTGGGTATGGTTTATTTTATCATCGATGGCTGACAAGAAATTGGAGATTTTTATTTGTTCTGTTATAGAGGCAGGGATATTAATCTCTATTCCAGCCATCACATTATTCATTAATTTTGGATTACCAACATACGCAACATGCCTTTTTGCAATTGAATTTAAAATTTCCGCAATACATTGGTTGGCATAACCTTCTTTACTTTCAAGAACACCACAAACATTTGTGCAATAGAATTTTCCCTTCCTATAATTTACATCACCTGCGTTTGCTCCATCTGTTGTCCATGTAATACAGTCTTCAAACAAATAATCGTTATAATATCCTAACAGACCATTATTGGTAGTCTGAGAAGAATAAACAGGATAACAAAATGCGAATTCTTTTTCCGATTTCAAATTATTTGTAGCCAACACATTACCTCTTGTGACCCTGAATAATTCTCTTATCTTTCTTTTCTCCCACTTCGGAAACTCCTGCCCGTTATCGTCTTTGAACCTGATTTCCTGCGAGAATATTTTCTGCATCACCCCTTTCTTGTATTGTTCCAGCAGGGTTTTCTTTCGTTTGAGTTGGGATATTTTCTGGTCAATGGCGGTGAAAAAGGATGCGATTTTTTGTTGTTCGGGGAGAGCGGGGAAAATTAATTCTATCTTTGATAATCTGCCTGACGTAATGCTTAATACTTTAGTTCCCTGCGCTTCTCGTTGAATCTGTAACTTTACATTTCCTGATTTCATTAAGTAACCTGCAAAACCAATAGCCATAATCGATTTTTCAGGTCTTGCCAGAAGAGTATGCAATCCCGATTGGACTTTTTCATTATTCAAATTCACGATTTCGATGCACTTACCAATGTCGTTGTAATCCTCTGAAGCATCTGCAAATATCAAATCTCCCTCTTGGCAGTAATTTTCGTCTGAGTATTTCGTAATATTAAGTTCATGGTTTATATAAGGTACAGATTCTTTAGTAATATCAAATAAAGTTGCATACTGTGTATGAATATCCCCGTAATGGATATTTTTCACTGAACCATTTTCATAGTTTAAATCTGCTCTGGAAAGAGAATTTGTTATTTTAAATTTGTATATCTGTCCTAATTTCTTGTTCACCCACTCCCCCTCAAATTCTGGGAAACGCATTTGCGGTATGATTTTTTGTTTTCCCATGATTAAAACGGTGTTGGGATGTTTAAATCCTTGCAGAAACCAGCAATGGTCTTATCCGTGTCCTTCATTTCCGTTTCCAGTTCTTTCAATTCACTGGCAACAGCAGCAATATCTACTGGTTCTTCCTCTTCAAAGGTGTCAACATACCTCGGAATGTTCAGGTTATAATCGTTCTCCCGTACTTCATCAAGACTGGCAACATAACTGTATTTGTCAATTGTGATGCGTTTTGCGTATGTGTCAACTATTCTGTCAACATCCTCATCCCGAAGGTAATTTTGCGTCTTAACCTTCTCATAATACTGGCTGGCATCGATAAACAAAATATCATCAGGATGCTCACGGCACTTCTTGAAAACCAAAATGCAAGTCGGAATGGATGTTCCATAGAAAATATTGGCTGGAAGTCCGATAACTGCATCCAGATAGTTCTTTTCCTCAATAAGGTATTTCCTGATATGACCTTCGGCTGCGCCCCTGAATAGCACCCCGTGTGGCATAACGACAGCCATTACACCATTTTCTGCCAGATGATATAGCATGTGCTGAATAAATGCAAAGTCAGCCTTTGATGATGGTGCAAGTTTGCCGTATTCGCTGAACCTGTCATCGGTCATGAATAAGGGACTGGCACTCCACTGTGCTGAAAATGGCGGATTTGCCACCACTGCCTCAGCATCGAGTTTCTCGTGTTGCGGATGTTCGAGTGTATCTTCCAGTTTAATATCGAATCTGGTGTGATGAACGCCATGCAGAATCATGTTCATTCGACACAGGTTGTATGTGGTTCGGTTGCGCTCCTGACCGTAAAACTTCAATACATCACAAATCCTGCCCAACCGAAGAATTAGTGAACCCGAACCACAAGTAGGGTCATAGGCAGATTTAATACGTGTTTTACCCAGTGTAACAATCCGTGCAAGGATTTTCGATGCCTGTTGCGGAGTGTAAAATTCACCTGCTTTTTTACCCGCACCACTGGCAAACTGAGCAATCAGGTATTCGTAAGCATCGCCCAGAACATCAATTTCAGATTGTTCCAGTTGAAAATCAATTTTATCCAGATGTGCCAGTACTTTTGCGATAACTTCATTTCGTTGTTCAGCAGTCTTGCCCAGTTTAGTGCTGTTTAAATCCATGTCCTCGAACAGGTGGTCAAAATCCTCTTCGCTGGCAGTACCCATCGTACTGTTCTGGATATTGATTAGGATTCTCTGAATGTCTTCGATAATGAAGGCGTTTCCATGTTTCCCATTGCCGTTTCCACGTTTTGCTACCTGCCCGAACAGTTCTGAAGGTTTCAGGAAGTAACCCAGTTTTTCCAGTGATTCTTCTTTTATGGCTTCCAGATATTCCTGACCCTGCTTGGTGTCTTCAGATATAGCCAGATATTTTATTTTGT
>Ga0208694_1003792_pt1 | contig 14260 bp, 22 predicted proteins | sample AD_UKC078_MetaG_FD_184442 | JGI IMG/M metagenome (GOLD analysis project Ga0208694, IMG submission 184442) | Active sludge microbial communities of municipal wastewater-treating anaerobic digesters from USA - AD_UKC078_MetaG (SPAdes) (version 2) | ecosystem: Engineered > Bioreactor > Anaerobic >...
CATCAAGCCCCCATGTGTGCGTATCCGGCATGACGACTACGGGCATCCCGCGCTTGTAGCACCCGCGCCGATCTTTTACTGGATCTGCGTGGGTTGCGTCGATTGCCTTGACTAATATCTGCGCCATGATCCTACCGTCTCAACCTGTAAGTACACGTTACGGTGCAAGTTGCAGTCCACCGGGAACATAGGTAAACATCTAGATGGACTCCGAGCTGGTCTCGGGACGGACGTACTCGCCCTTCGTCAGCGTCCCCGCGACCACCTTTCCGCCCGATTTCTCGGTCGTGGACCACGTCCTCGCCTTCGCGTAGGCGGCATCCCGGTCTTCCGCCGTGGAAAACTCCAACTGCATCGTCATCGTGTAGCGTGTGATCGCCATAGGCGCCTCCCTGGTGTTAGCTCAGCGTCAGCAGGCTGGCCCCGAAGTCCACCGTGAAGGTCTCGCCGTCCAGGACCGTGATGGAGCTGCCGTAGTCGTACCAGCCCACGAGCGGGTCCGCCGGCGAGGTCGGCGTGTCGTTGTAGATGACGGCGTACCGGAACGGCCCGAAGGAACCGCCCGAGGCCGTGAAGACCACGTCCTGCGCCGTCACGGTCAGCGTGCCGCCGGTCTCCGAGCAGTCGTTCTGGATATCCGCGCCGCCCGCCGGGTAGCCGTTCTGGGCCGTGATCTCGGCGATGTCGGCCTTGACCGTGTCCGTGGCCAGCGGGGCCTCGTTGGTCAGGTATACCTTCAGGGTGTGCCCGGCGGCGTGGAGCTGGTGCACGCCCTTGGCCAGTTGCTCGACGAAGTCCTGGAACTTGTTGAAGCTCGCCATGATGTCCTCCTGTGGGGCAGATCGATTAATCCAGCGTTACGTATTCACGCTCGGGAGCCCCGGTGTAGAGCCTGAAGTTCGTAACCTTGGCCGGATATGCTCCGCGATACGTGTAGGCGTATATCTGGCAAAGATCATTCGGCCCCCATCCGGAGATGTCTTCCGAGTAAGTCTGGGGATTTATGGATGTGGTATTCCTGGCCGTACCGACGGCAACCCCGTTGCGGTATACACGGCCGTAGGCATTGATCCCGTCCGACCCGGACGCAAGAGCAAAACTGACCCGCAGTGTCCCGGTGCGGGTTACGACGATCTCCTTGACCTTCGTGTAGGATGTCGCCGCTGTCGTTTTTTCTGAATCGCTTCCGATAATGAAGTAATTTCCGGCCGTATAGGCGCCGATCTTCGCCCGCGTGATAGTGCCGTCGGCGATATCCGCGCCGGCGATCGCGCCAGCCTGGAATTTCCCGGAGGGGATGCTGCCCGCGGTGATCTTGGAGCCCCCGACGCTGGTCACCTTCGCATCCGTCACGGCGCCGGAGGCGAGGGAATCGGTCCCCACCTTGCCCGCTGCGACCCGGTCGTTGCCGAAGTCATAGATCTCGAGCCAGGCGTTGTTGGCCGCGTTGCGGAGCTTCAGCAGGTTGTTCGTCGTGTCGTACCAGAGCATCCCCGCGACGGGGTTCGACGGGGCGGAGGTCCCGCTGAAGCTGCTCTTCAGGCAGGCGAAATTGTTCTCGATGTTGCCGAGATCCGTCTGCCCGACATGGCTGGCGTCAAAGCAATCGTCCGTGAAGTTCTGCGCCATCTCATCCTCCAGTCTCGGCCCTGATCTGGGCGATAACCGCCTCGATCTCGCCGCGGGCCGCGTCTTTCTCCTCGATCCGGGCCTTGACCGCTTCGGCCTTCGCCTTCAGGGCGGCCGCAAAGCCGCCTTTCTTGTCCGGGTCATAGGTGCAGCTGAAGGTCTCCAGGATCTTTCCCGACTTGGAGTCGACCAGCTGCACATAGGCGGTGTAGACCTTGCCGGTTTTGGTTACCGTGTCCAGCCTGATATCCATGGCCATTGATCACCTCACTGCCAGTAGGCCGCCTTCATGTTCAGTTTGTACAGATACAGGACGGAATCCGGCGTGGGGTCCGTCAGCGTGATCTCGACCTGTACGTAGCGGCCTGTGATCTCGGGCGCGAGCAGCTCGAAGAAGGACGCCTCGTTCGTGAGCGATCCGGACGAATCCCCCCATTTGAGCTTCGCCCGGAGCTGCCCGGCGATGGTGGCGGCGAAGATCTCGTACCACCGCTTGGTCGAGATCCCGATGTCCGCCCAGGTCGTGCCGCCGGGCAGGATCCCGCCCCACGTCTGGTTCGAGGCGACGAAGGCCGTCAGAAAGTCCCCCCAGACACGAACCGTCTTGATCGAGCCCATGTCGTATTCCGGGGACGTCCACGTCCCCGTGAGAACCCCGCCTGTGTGGGAGCATCGCAGCGCATCCTGGCTGTTGTACGTCGCATGCTCGGTGTTGGAGTGCGTACCCGTCGTGAAATCCCAGGACCAGGTGTTCTTGTCCTCGTAGCCCGCCGGGTAGCGCACGGTGCACTGGGCCGAGCGCTTCGTGTTCGCGTACTGCCCCCGGTTGTCTATGGGCGCGAGCCACCAGGTGAAGGTGCCCGGCCGCACGCCGGAGAACCGGATCATGGGGGCCTTGTAGAACCCCATGAGCAGGGCGCCCTGCCAGCCGTCGCCTATCCGCAGCTCGTAGCCCTCGATGTCCGGCTCGGAGAGGGCCTCGCCGATGATCGACACCGTGTCGGCGGAGGCGACGGCCGTGATGGGTGTCATGTCCGAGGGCAGGGACGTTTTGCCCTGGATCATGCGGGACACGGTATAGCTGCCCTCGAGGGGCTCCTTCGTCTCGAAGATGCTCACCGAGCGCATCCGGCAATAGTAGGTTTGTCCCTCCTCGACGGGGTCCAGCTGGAAATCCGTGGTGGCCACGGTCATGAACTTCCAGTCGCCCGTCTCGCCGATCCGGAGCCAGATCTCGGCATGCTTCCAGAACGGGTAGATCTGCGGATCGGGCGGATCGAAATCGATCTTCCAGCGTGTCCAGGACCGGCCGCGGTAGTTGTAGACCTCCTCGGCGTCCGAGACGTTCCGCACTGACGGCACGTCCGCCAGGGGCGAGGGCAGCGTGGTGTCGCGCCAGGAGTGAGAGGCCAGATCGTAGACGTCGTCATAAAACGAGGTGTACTCCTCCTGCAGCGACAGCGCGCAGGAGCCGTCCATGCCGATCCGGACGGCGGCAACGCGGAAGTACTTGTTCGACCATCCCGGCTTGCTGTGCGTGAACTGGACCACGTCGCAGGGCTCGAGGGCGGCGCAGCGCGACCGGGCCTGGAACGCCACCTCCTTGTTGAGCCGCCGGCGCTCGAGCAGGTAGTTTGCCATCTTGACGACGCTGGCCTGTCCGCCCGCCGCGGTCAGGTCCACGCTGTCCTCTCGGTAGCCCTCCGAGGCCACCGCGTCCCTGTCGGGCAGCACGTGGTCGTCCACCTGGTAGCGCTTCTCCGGGTTGAGGAACTTGCAGCGCAGGGCCGTGGGCGTATCGAACACGTCGGCCTCGGCGATCTGCAGGGTGGTGCGCCCTCCCTGGATCACGACGTCGTCCTCGGTGAGGGTCATCACGGAGGACTCGTAGCCCAGGTCGCGGTAGCGCAGCTTGAAGAGGTTCTCCGAATAGATCAGCTCGCCCCGGAAGGCGGCCAGCAGCAGGGCGATGTTGTCGGTCACGGCCTGGTTCTGGCCGATGCTGGCCGCGACCGTCCAGCCCTTCGTCTCGCAGTAGGTCGCCGTGCCGCCGAAGGACGTGTCGCTGAGGCGGGCCGGGGCGATGCCCATGCCGCCCCGCTGGGCGCTGCGGATGACCATGTCGCGCACGGCCAGGGCCGGGTTGTCCGACCAGGCCGTGGAGGCCGTGCGGGGGTCGTAGACCTCGAGGCCCCGGACCTCCACGGTGATCTCGCCCGGCGGCCCCTGGAACTTGTCCTGGTTGTACTTCAGGCGCAGGTAGAGGTAGGCCGTGTTGCGCAGGGGGTTCGTCCAGTTGATGTCGACGTCGTGCAGCGTGGAGCAGACGGATTGGTCGGCCGTCCCGGCGAAGAATTCATAGTGGACGTTGCCGCTTCCGTACTCTGTCCAGAGCTTGCCGTCGATCCAGATCTGGTCCACCCCGTCCACCTGGACGATCCCGTCGATGGGCCCCTCGCCGATGACGCCGACGAGGTGCAGGTAGTCGTTGCGGTCGCCCGTGGTGCCCACGTAGACGTGGTTGAGCCCCACCCGCACCCGGCCGTAGATCAGCGGGATCTCCGCCTGGCTGGACTTGGAGTTGATCAAGTGCCCCCGCGATCGCTCCTCCAGCGCCCGGCGCTGCTGCTCGGCGCGGTTCTTCGCCCGCTCGGCCTCGGCGAACCCGGAGATCACGCTCGAAACCGTGGCAAAGATGGACACCAGGATGAATCCTTCAAGCCCCATGGAACCTCCGCGCCGCGACGACGCGCATCTTTCGCGACAGGTTGAACGCCCGCACGCCCGTCTTCGGCGTCGAGGTCACGGCCACGTCATTGCCGCAGTATACGGCCAGCGTCTCGGCAAGCCCCGCAAAATCCACCAGGATCAGGTCCCCGGGCAGGATGTAGCCCGGCTCCACGGCCTCGCCCACGGTCCCCATCATCTCCCGCACCAGGGCGTCCGCCGCGGCCCGGTCCCGTTTCGCCCACTCCACGTAGCCGGCGCCTTGCACGCTCCAGCCCGCGTATTCGTCGGGCACGTCCATGCCGAGAGCCCGCAGGACGGCCCAGCAGAGGCCGACGCAGTCGTAGCCGTCGGGGCCCGTCCCGCCCGGGCGGAAGGGCTTGTCGACGAAGGGGGCCAGGACATCGGCGAACTTCATCTCGGGATCCTCCCCCACCAGATCTGTTGCTCCATGATGGACGGCAGGAACTCGAACCCGCCGAATTGCAGCGAGTTGCCCAGCGTCTCGCACCGCTCCAGGCTCTGATCGCACCAGGAGGCCGCTCCCGCATAGCCGCACTCGGTTCCCCGGAACACCCAGGGGCACGTGGACTGCGCAATGCGCAGCGTCTTCTGGTTCCACAGGACCATTTCATTGACGATCCGGATCTCCATGTCCGGCTCCACGCCCCGCCAGCCGCCGATGAAGCCCCGGAAGACCTCCTCGGCCAGAATCGTGTAGTCCGTCTTGATGACGCCGTAATAGAGGATGGCCGTTTTCTTCCGGACGTTCTCGCCCAGGAACAGCGCCGTGATCACCGAGTCGGCATCGTCGATCGTCACCGTGAGCCGCTCCACGCTCATGGCGATGGCCGAGGCGATGTCGGCGCTCCGGAAGGCGCGGGGCTCGAAGTTCTTGCTGTCGTGGCGGATGACGCGGTCCCTGTCCGTGTAGTACACCGGAGTGGAGAGCTGCAGCTCCAGCAGCCAGAAGGGGCTGAGCGTCTCGGCGGCCAGAGCCGCGGCCATGTCGGCGTCGAAGTTCTTCATCAGTTTCCCTTGAGGCCCTTCAGCTCCAGGCCCGTGCGGTAGAGCCCGTTGGCCAGGTACTCCTTCGTCATGCTGTCTTCCTTGAACCGGCAGCGGATCCGCAGGAACCCCGTCAGGTCGCAGGAGACGATCGCCCCGGACGAAGGCGGAGACGTGAACTGCACCCGGTCCGCACTCTCGGCGCCGCCTCCGGTCAGGATCGAGTAGCCCGTGGACTGCAACGCGAAATCCAGGTAGATCGCCTGGGCCGACGTGGACTTGCCCTGCAAATCGAAGGTTGTGGTCACCCCGTCCCCGACGCCCACGTAGAGCCCCTTGTACGTGTCCGTGTAGGGCACGTAGAAGTAGAAGGCCTCGTAGGCCCCCTTGCGCGCCTGGTAGAACTCCCAGACCTTCAGAAAGTCGGCCTTCGAGAGCCGGTCAGCGCGAAGCGTCACGTCATAGACCGCGAAGTCCTCCTTCTTCATCCGCTGCTCCCAGCCGCCCTCGAAGGAGGTGACGACGGTGCGCCACCGGGGGGCGATCTGCAGGGGGTAGGAGAGTTTCACGTCGTCGGGAAATATCGCCATGTCAGTTCCCCATGAACGCCTTCCAGTGCTTGAGCTTGCCGTCTTTCATCTCGGATGATACGGTCTGCGTGATCGCCTGCGGGTTGCGCCGGCAGACATCCGCGAAGCTCTGCGTGTCGATGGCCCTGATGTTGTTGACGATCACGACCCCGCCCGACCCCATGCCTTTCACGCCCAGCTCGCCCGAGGCGGTCCGCCCCAGGGGCATGACGGCTTCGGGGCCGTCCTCGCCCATGAGCCCCATGCCGGAGGCCATGCGGAAGACCGTCGGCCGCTCGACGATCCCGCCCGCGGCAAAGGGAATGAGGCGGCCGGCGCTGAAGATTCCGCCTTTCTCGAAGAACATCCCCGAGCCCCCTCCGAACAGGGCGAAGAGGTCAAGAGACTCCGCGCCGGAGAGAATCGAGCCCAGGCCGCCGAACAGCCCGCCGCCGGATGTCCCCCGCAGGCTCTCCATCACCATCTGCGCCAGCGTGTCGGACCAGGCGCGGGCCATGGAATGGCAGAAGCCAATCCAGACGTCTTCCAGGCTGTCCACCTGCCCCGTGAAGACGGCGAAGAAACCGTCGGAAAACGCCTGCTCCATGCCGCGTGCCGTCTGCTCGGCCTGCGTGCGCCCGCGGCGGAAGGATCCCTCGATCTCGCTGAAGTACTTCCGGGCGCCGGCGTCGAGGCCCTCGGAAAAGCTTCCCGAGAACTCCTTCATGCGCAGAATGCGCATCTCTTCGACCTCGAGCAGTTGCTTCGAGATCTCCCTGTGCTCCAGCGCCAGCTTGAGGATCTCGCGCTGCCCGCGCAGATCGTCCTCGGTGACGTCCTGGGATCGCTTCGTGATGAGGACACGGAGGCGGCCCTCCTCGGCCTCGAGGATCTTCCGCGTCAGGTCGAATTCCTGCACGAGCCGGTCGGATGCGCCGATAAGGCCCAGGCTCTCCTGATCCGCCAGCATTGTCTTGCGGAACCCGAGCCGCTGAATAACGTCCCGCGCCGAGGCGTCGGCCCAGATCTCGGCGATGGACCAGGCGTGCTCGCGCTCCGCCTGCTCGATTTTCCCGAGACGCTCCAGGCGCTTGGCCTCGTCGTTGTCACGGATCTTTTCCAGCTCCGCCGTGAGCCAGCGTTCGATACGGTATCGGGAGGCCCCCTCGTCCTCCCATACCGCCGCCTGCCGGTAGGCCTGCTCCTCGGCCGTCAGGGTGCTGCGGGCCCAGAGATCGTCGATGCGGTCGTTGAGCTTCGCGAGCTGCTCGACGCGCTTCTGCCCTTCCTTCTCGGCGATGGCCGTCTTCATCTTTTCGACGGCCCAGAACTTGTCGCGCTCGGCCTCGGCGCGCAGGAGGTTGCCCTCCGAGGTGGGATCGTAGGGGCGCTCGGCCGTGATCTTGCCGCGATAGGACGGCTGGCCGGAGTACCACGGAGATCCCGTTCCGTAAAGATCGGCCTCGCCCTTTATCCCCGCGGCGGCCCCCTGCTGCATGAAACGGTAAACGACGTCTATGACGGCGACGAGGCCCTTGCCGGCCTCTTCCTTGAAGTTGTTCCACGCGGCCCGCAGGCGCTGCATACTCTCGTAGGCTGTCTCGGCCTCGCTGCCGAACCGGCCCGTCTGGATGGACAGGTTCGCCAGCGCGATGTCGGCCAGCTTGATGTCCTCCACCCCGGCGGCGATCGCCTTGTTGAGCAGGTCCATCTCCTGCTTGGTCACCAGGCCGTATCGCTTGAGGGCCCGGGGCATCTGGTTGGCGATGGCGTCGGTGATCGTCTCGTAGGCCGTCTTGACGTCCTCACCGGCCAGCCGGGCGGCGTACCGGGCCCCCGAGGCGATGGCGATCAGTTCCTTGCCCTCGAGCCCCTGGGCAATCCCCTTGGCCGCCTTCTGCATGACGTCGGAATCGTCCATGATGCCCTTCGACGCGGACTTCATGGCCTGATACGTTTTCTCGGCGTTGATCCCGACGCTCTCGGCCATGAGCCGGTAGGACTCCTCGGTCTGTTGGGCTCGCGCTCCCATTTCGGCCAGGTCCTTCCCGATCGAGGCCATCTGGTACAGACCGACGCCGGCGATGGTGAAGGAGAAGAGCCCCTTGAGCTTCGACGAGATGCCGTCGGCCGACTTCACCAGCCCGTCCAGGGAGGAGCGGTACTGGTTGACGCCAGCAACCCCCGCCGAGGCGTCCGTGGTGATTCGAAGCCTGACCTCATTCTCGGCCATTACGCTTCCCCTTCATCTCCTCGCAGTTCTTGCAGGCCCACGCCAGGAACTCTTTCCCGAAGACGGCCTCGCATTCCTTTCGCTTTTCCTCGCCGCAGGGGCCCGCGGCGTCTTTCTTGCGGAGGGCCCGGAGCACCTCCTCCTCGAAGGCCGCGACCTTTTCGAGGAAGAGTTTGTCGGGGGCGATCCCGCAGCACCGGGCGGCCTCGCAGACGGCGGCCAAATCGATGGCGTAGACGCCGCCGAACCCGACCCGCCACTGCGTCCTGCAAAGCAGGAGGAGATCCCAGATCGCGGCGTTGCCGGGAAGGACCTGCGCTTCCCCCTCACCCGAGACGAAGACCCGAGTGAGGTCGATCAGTTTTTTATTTCGTCCCGCTGCCGCTCGGCCTTCGCGACCTCGAGGCTGTAGGCGAAGGCCATGATCCACTCGGCAAGCGCCGGCTGGTTCATGATTCGCTTCTTCGACTCCAGGTCGACGGGCAGGGCCTGCCCGTCGTCGTCCCCGATCCCTTCGAAGTCCTGGATCAGGTAGTCCGCCAGGGCCTCGTCCAGCTTCTCGGGGTCAGCCTTTTCCACGGGTACCATCCGCCGCGAGCGGGGATCCAGGTCCATCTCGGTGCTGACGAAGGGGCGGCGCAGCTCGCGCAGGACCTCCCCGGTCAGCTTGCGGACCCGCAGCCGCACGCCGTCCTGGAAAACGCCCCATGTCCCGTCGGGCAAATTCTGCGGGTCGAACCCGAGCTTTCCGATCTTCAGCATCCGTCCCTCTCCTTTCGGTTATGCCGCGTAGGCCGCGACCTTGTTGCCCACTTCCACCCGGCAGCTGCCGTAGGTGTCGTCCTGGAGGACGACGAGGTCCCCGGCTTCGGCCAGGACCTTGCCGTTGACCGAAATGGGCGAATCCAGAACGGCGCAGCGCGGAAAAACGAGGTCGACGAAGTAGTTGCGCCCCGACTCGAACTCGGCCCCGGTGGCCTTCGCGTTGACCCCGAGATACTCGTTGTCCTTGATCTTCTGCTGCAGGATGAAGTCCCGCATCTGGCGGTTGAGCTTCAGCGTCTGCAGCCGGCCCTGGCGGATCACGTAGTTGGCGTACGTGCCGGTGCCCCCCACGCGGAATTCCACGGCCAGGTTGTTGTTGACGACATGCTCGATGCTCTCGATCTCGCTCGACATCGTGTGCCCCTCGAGGAAGGCCGTGCCGTTCCACTTGCCGCCCACGCGGACGACCAGGTCCGTCACCCGCAGCGGGGGCTCGGTCACGCGGGCCGGAAAGCTGCACCAGGCGGGCTCCGTGGGGACATAGAGGATCTCGTAGGTGGTGGACGTTGCGACGCCGCCCGGGGCGGTGATCGTGAGAACGGCGGGTGTGGCCGCCGAGACGGCCGTCACCGTCACGTCCTTCCACTCGCCCGTGGTGGGCACGAGGACCCGGACCTGATGCACGTTGTCGAGGCGCTCCTGGGCCGTCGAGCCCTGGACGGCATTGGCCGCCAGGGTGAGGCTCGTGGCGTTGTAGGCCTCGGCGACGGATTCCTTCGCCATGTTGTCGGCGTACTTGCCCGTCCCCTTCACGCCCAGGGAGAGCCTCGCCCAGGCATCCTTCGCAAAGGTGGCCGTGAGCTGGTCCACGTGCATCGAGGCGAAGCGGCGCTTCATGATCGTCTGCCCCAGGCGCATGGCCGCCGTGAAGGAGGGCAGGAACATGTCGGCCGTCGGGGTGATGACGTGCTTGTAGCCCGTGCCCCAGGCCGAGGCTGAACGGCTGCCGAAGGCAAAGGCGTAGCCGAAGCCGAAGTGCTGCGCCTGCGCCTTCTCGAACTCCAGGGTCCCTTCCGCCAGGGCCCCGAGGTCGTAGACCGTGTCGGCCTCTTCCTTGCCGGTCAGCTCGTTGCGGTTGTCCTCCCGCCGCGGCTTGAGGAGGATCACGTTGCCCTTCGCGACGAGCATGGAGGTGTCGAGCGTCTGTTCCGTGTTCAGGGCGGTCTCCTTCGCATTCGCGGAGACGGCCAGCAGGTTGTAGTCGGCCAGGTAGTTTCTCATCGGTCCTCACCTCCTTCGGGTTCGTCCGCCGGCTCGAAGCGGTCCTCGTACCCGGCCGGGATCTCGTCGTAGGACGCCCCGGCGCGGTAGGTCCGGCCGGCCAGCGGGCCGTCCACGATCGTGATGTCCGGTCCGTCCGGTTTCATGCGGTACTTCATGGCAGCCTCCTTAGCTGATCTTCATGAGGTTGACGACATAGTAGCGGTACTCGGCCGTGCATTTCTTGCCCGTGCCGTAGGTGACGGAGACGGTCACGCAGCGCAGCTCGCGGGCGTTGTCAGCATCCAGAATCGCGTTTTCCGCGTCGCTGATGGTGATCTCGTGCGTGCTGGAGACCGGCGTGAATGCCGTGTCCCCCTTGATCTGGGTTCCCGAGGCGACGTCGTCGATCCGGTATGTGCCGGACGTGGGGGTCACCGCATTGCCGGCCTCGTCCGCGAAGGAGAGGGTGACGATGCTCGTCGATTTCTCGTTGACCGTGTCGTAGCGCATCCTTCAGAATTCCCACTTCCCGACCTGGTATTCGACCGTGATCCGCACCGTGGCGCGGCCGACGCGCTCGTCCTCGGTATTCAGCTCGATCGAGTCCCCGGCGGGCTCCGTCAGCAGGGCGAGGCCGCCCCACGTCTCGTCGGCGCCGATCGCCCGGTAGATGTCCTCGAGATAGGACCGCGCCAGGGCAGGCGGGATGTCCTGGCCTATGGCCTCGATAACCAGCGCGACGCGGTTGTCGCGCTCGCGCATCGTCCAGGCTTCGATCTCGGTCTCCGTGTCCCTCAGGCAGACGGCCGGCAGGCTATCGACAGGGATGGGCGTCGTCTGCCATTCCAGGACGTTCGCCCCGATATCCGTCGCGTAGCCGTTGGCGAGCCGGATCGTGGCCAGCCGGGCCCGCACCGCGTCGATGATCCGCTGCCGCACGCTCATGCCGCCTCACCCGATCGTCGTCAGGATCATCGTCGTCAGCCCGGCGCCGTCCGGCTGCATGTCGATGATCCGGTAATGCGTTTCGCCGATGAACAGCGTGTCGCCCACCTTCGTGCCTTCGATGTCCGCCGACCGGCAGGTCGCCTGCCGTGTCGCCGTCCGCACCGCCGCGGCCGGGCCTTCCACCAGGACCGGCGATTCGTCGATGAGGACGGGAATGTGCCGGGGATCCGCCCCCTCGCCCAGGTCGGCCTCGACGGCGAACTCGTCGGCATTGAGGAACACGGCCAGGTCGGCCTCGAGCTGGTCCTTGAAGTTCACGACGGCTTCCCCTTTTTCCCGAACCCGAAGATCATCCCGAGGCCTGCCGCGATAACAGCCCCCGGCAGAAGCATCTCCTGCGTGATTACGATGTCGTAGCCGAGCAGCTTCGCCGCGCCTGCCGCCGTGGTGGCGATGCCCAGGAGCGTGCTCTGCCAATGCTTGATGTTCGCGAGTATGTCTTCCATCCCTGCCCCCTAAAAGATGTCTGGCCCCGCCGGGAAATACTGATGGTCGACGAGGAGCTTGTGATAACTGCCGCGCCCGCCCGCGCATACTGCCGCGTACATGGGCCACCGGATCGCCCACCGGACACCGCGAGACGTCATGGCCTCCAGGAACAGCCCGTTCGCCTCCATGAAGGTCGCCACCGGTACCGAATCCTTCCGGAATAAATAATCGTGCAGCACAGCCTCGCGGTGCGCGCGGTCGCCCCAAAGCAGGTAAACGAACGGCAGCCGGGGGACGCTTGCCAAATCGGTCTGGAACCCGGTCGGGACCACGATTCGCCGACCGTCCCGCGTGATGAAGATCAACGGCTGCAACAGCTCGTAGACCGTCCGGCCCTTCTTTTCCCCGATTTCCTTCATGCAGAGGTCCGTGATGAACAGGCCCCGCTCTAGTTGTTTCGCTAGTGCTGCCATATAACTTCCCTGAGCCGGTGACAGAAAAGGACGAACCAAATCGCTGCGACCGCTACACCGACCACGACTATAACCCATTCCGTTTTCTTGAACCGGTCTTTAGACATCCGGGATCTCCGCCGGGTCGAGCTTCAGGTATTCCTCGTGAACGATTTCCATGTAGGCGCGGATCTCCGCGTCCGTCTTGCCTGCGAGCTGCATCGACTGGAAATACATCATCAGCCCGCTCTTCGCCAATTCGAGCAATCCTGCGATAATCAAGGGGTCCATCCTGCCCTCCTTTACTGGCGCGTCAGCCCTGCGCCGATTGAATTGAGAAGTTCGTAAATGGCCTGCTCCTGCTCCAGGGTGGGCGTCCCGCCGATTTTCACAACCGCACCATAGGCGTCGATGAGGGGTCTCGCCTTGGTGAGGACCTCCTTCTTCACCCGTACCACCTCGCGCTGTGCCGGGGTGATCGAGGGGTCCGTCGCCATTGTATAAGCATCGTGCCACTGGGCCACATACGCTGCCTCGAACTGCGTGAGCGTAAGCTCAGCAGGTTTGATCGTGGACCCTTGATTCGGCGTCGCGCACCCTGCGAGCAGGAACAGCGCCATGATAATTCCGATGATACTGATCTTCCGCATTGTGCCCTCCTATATCCGCCCGTCCGGGCTCATGGAGAAATGATTGCCGTCCCCCGGGATGTCCCCGCCCCACCGGTTCATCGGATGCAGGGACTTCCAGAATTCCCCCGCGGGCCGATAGAACCCGCTGTCCGTCACGAGGGCCTTCTTCTCCCGGTCCACCATCGGGATGTCGATGGCGAGCCGCTCCAGGTGCAGGCTGTTGCCGCTGCCGATTCCCCGATCGGCGTTCCGCCGTGCCTGCTCGGGGGTCCGCCAGAGCTCGCCGCCCACCACCCAGAAGCCCCGGTAATGCTCCTGCATCCAGCGGACGAGGATCGCGAGGTTCCCGAAGAATATGTGCTGCATTTCGTTCTTCGTCATAGTCCCGTGCCGTTTCGGAGCAGCTTGTCGACCTTGCCGTCGATCTTGCTCAGCCACGAGTTGACGCCCTTGATGGCCTCGACGACTCCGGAGTGGTCCTGACAGTGCTCCTTTGCGCAGGGCCGTGGGAATACCACCTTGAACACGATGGCGACGACCGAGAAGCAGACCCCGCAGATCGCGATTGCCGTCCCGATATCCATGATCACCTCGCCATCAGTTTCCAGGTGCAGGTCACCTGATGAGTCCAATACCAGCCGGTGCGGACGGCGCTGCAGGAACCGTGAACGTAAAATTTACGGGATCGCTCTCCTTTCGGGTCCACGGCTCCGGGTAATTCTTGTAGGCCCGCACCGTGATCGTGTGCGATCCCGCCGGGAGGCCCCCGATGTCGAAGTACATGCGCACGCCGCCCGTCACGGCCTGTGCCGGAGACTCCACCACAGCGCCGCCATCCACAGATACAGCGAAACCGTCAGGCTGCACTCCAGAAGCAGGATAAGGATCGCTGGCCACGAAGGGAGACGGCCAGGCCGAAACGGGGACGAGGATCGCGAGAAACAGAAAGGCGATGACTTTTTTCATGGGTCTCTCCTTGCGGGATTGAAGGCCCCTCCCGGGCGTCTCAGTCCGGTACCGGGAGGGGCGCCGGGTTTCAGGCAAAACGCTTGCGGGCCAGCATGACGCAGGACGAATTGCCGGTCGCCGTTCCGCCAGCCACGGTGGCAACGGCCCGGACGATCCGCTTCGCATCGCCTACGGCAAAGTGGATCGCCTCGAAGGCGGCCGCGTTGCCGACCTCGGTGAATGCCGCGCCGGAGACATCGGCGAAGTTGTACTGGAAGACCCGGTACAGCAGGCTCAGCGTGGCGATGTCCGTCCACGGGGTGTAGTCCTCGGCGTTGCCCCCGGAGGCCACGGTGAGGCCCTGCCAGCTGATGTAATTGCTGTCCGACGCCGTGTAGTTGCTGGTGAGCACCAGGTGGTACACGGTCGAGTTGGCCAGGTCGACGGGGGCCGTGAAGGTGAAGTCGTACCAGTCGTAGGCGGCGGACCCCACGCCGTTGGCCAGGATCGTGGCCGTGCCCAGGGCGGTGCCGGACGGGGCCCCCGCGTTGTCCGTCTCGATCGTCAGCGTCAGGATCTTGTCCGACGCGATCGTGC
>Ga0208694_1003796_pt1 | contig 14254 bp, 11 predicted proteins | sample AD_UKC078_MetaG_FD_184442 | JGI IMG/M metagenome (GOLD analysis project Ga0208694, IMG submission 184442) | Active sludge microbial communities of municipal wastewater-treating anaerobic digesters from USA - AD_UKC078_MetaG (SPAdes) (version 2) | ecosystem: Engineered > Bioreactor > Anaerobic >...
CCAATGCCCCAGCGGCGTCCGTCAGTGCAGCAGCCGGTTCTGCCGTACTCAAAACCAGTCCTTCTTCAAACAGAACACGCGCCCGTTGGATCACGACATTCGTTGCAGGCAAATCCGTGAACAGCGCGATCCGCGGCAGAGGCGCGCGCGGCACCGGTGCGCGTTTGACGGCCAGCGCGACATCGTCAAATACCACACGGCCCGCACCGCCACGCGTCTGTAGATAGACCATGACATAGGTCGTCCGATCTGGTATCTGAGTCCGCAAGCTGACGCGCGTCCAGTCGCACGCACCGAAAATCGGCCGTGATGTCGGCTGAGACAGAATCTCGTCCTTGCCGTCCATGCAGTAGATCTGGAGGGTCGTGACGGCATTGGTGTCCAACTCCGACCGGACCCACGCCGCAAGCTCCACGAGGCTGCCGGCCTCAACAGAGATCGAGCGGTCATGTCCTTGGCGTAGGCGCGTATAGGCGGGAGCCACATTTTCCAATACGGCCCCCGCCCCACTACGTCCCCCCTCCCCTACCCGATACAGCTTGCGCGATGCATCTTCAGGTGTGCGTTTCTCCCAGACCGGCTCCAACGCTTCTTCAAATCCGGGGTTTCTTAGCAGATTGTCCGCAAACGCGACCGATGCAAGACCAGCCAGCATCCAAACGCACATCTGCCTTGTCCTTTTATCAACCATGATCATGAGGATCCTTCCTTTACACGCGCCGCAATTCACTCGGTGCGGGTATTATTATGACACTCATGAATACGTTGTTCAAGCTCCAGCCTTGGCACATTCCGATGCGTGCGCTGACGGGCCGAATTATTTGCAGAGCGTGTAGAGCACGCCCGCGACCACCGCCGAGCCGATCACGCCTGAGACGTTCGGTCCCATAGCGTGCATCAGCAGGTAGTTGTTTGGGTCGGACTCCAGACCGACCTTGTTGGACACGCGTGCCGCCATCGGCACTGCGGAAACGCCCGCCGAACCGATCAAGGGGTTGATCGGTTCTTTGCAGAACTTGTTCATCAGACGGCCCATCCAGCAACCACCGGCCGTACCGAAGCTGAAGGCGATCAGCCCCAAGACCAGAATGCCCAGCGTTTCCGGATTCAGGAATTTTTCGCACGCCAGCTTGGAGCCGACAGCAAGGCCCAGCATGATCGTCACGATGTTGATCAAGGCGTTTGCCATGGTGTCGGCGATACGCGCCACACTGGGGCCGACCTCGCGCGCCAAGTTACCGAGCATCAACGCACCGATCAACGGCACCGCGCTGGGCAGCAGCAACGCACAGAGCAGCAAAACAGTCAACGGGAAACAAACCTTCTCCATCTTAGAGACTGGACGGAGCTGCTTCATTACGATCTTGCGCTCGTGCTCGGGGACGATTGCCTTCATGATCGGCGGCTGGATGATCGGCACGAGCGCCATGTACGAGTAGGCCGCGACCGCGACCGCCCCCAGCAGGTGCGGGGCCAGTTTGGTCGTCAGCCAGATGGCGGTCGGGCCATCCGCGCCGCCGATGATACCGATTGACGAAGCTTCTTTCAGTCCGAAGTTGATGTGCTCGGGGAAGATCATCGAGAGGCAGAGCGCGCCCAGCAGCGCGACGAAAATGCCAAGCTGCGCGGCCGCACCCAGCAACGCCGTACGCGGGTTGGCGATCAGCGGACCAAAGTCGGTCATCGCGCCCACACCCATGAAGATGATGATCGGGAAGAGGCCGGTGTTGACGCCGAACTCGAAGAAGTAATAGAGGAATCCGCCGGGTTCGAGCACCAGCTTCGTAGCCGCATCCACCAGCGGCGGCGCGGTGACATTCGCGAACGGCATGTTGGCCAGCAAACCGCCGAAGCCGATCGGCAACAACAGCAACGGCTCGAACTCTTTGACGATCGCCAAATAGAGCAGCACAAGGCAAACAAGGATCATGACCGCCTGACCCAGCCCGTAGGGCATGCCAAAGATGACCTTCACCTCCTGCCCCGGCATGTGGGCACCCGACGGCGTCAGGTAACCTTCAGTCAAATATTTAGGCGGATCTTTGGCGAGAAACCCTTTGATCCCGGTATCATCCTTGAGTTGCTTCACTTTGCGGACCATCGTCCGCCAATCGTCGCCCGTGGCAGTCTGAGCGACCGCACCGTCAGCCGTCGCAACCGGTACCGCAGGCTGCGCCCCGGCATCTGCCGAAAACGCCGAACCGGCAAGCACCACCACACACGCCATCATCGTATAGAGAAATTTCATATAGCAATCCTTTCATTCATCCTTACACCAAGAGAGCCAACAGGTCGTCGGTATTGACCTTGTCGCCGACATTCACATACACCGCAGCGACACTTCCGGCACGCGGAGCATGTACCGGGGTTTCCATCTTCATGACATCCAGAACGATCAGAACGTCATCTTGTGCCACGGCATCGCCGGGCTTGACTTCCACGCGCAGCACCGCGCCCGGCAACACTGCGCGGATCTCTTCCTGTTCGGTTGCGTCAGCGGCGACGACCGGCACCGCGGCGGCAGCCGCTGGCGCGCTTTTTTTCTGGCGCGCGGTGCGCGTCTTCTTTTTAGGCTCCTCATCCGGCAGGATGTGGTTAAAACGGGGAATAATCACAGCAAAACGGTTCATCACCCAAACCATGAGGGCGAGGAACACATAAACAATGCCCATGCCTGCAACCAGCAGGACGAGGCCTTGCATCAAGGTGTTAGTGTTGACCATATACGACTCCTGGGGCCAGTGCCCCCTTCTACGAATGACAAAAAGGGAAAGGAAACTGAACAAACGTGACCGCACGCGAAACGGCGGCAGATTAAGACACCGTCCACAAAACGGGGTCACAAGAAAAAGAGACTGAGCGTCGAATCTAGGTACTGAACGCTTAAGTCATATCGAACTCTCAACGTTCAACGCTCAACGTTCAATGTTCAGGATTCAAGGTCAACACAGCACCGGAGAGGCGTGTGCGAGCAAAAAGAAATACGGATGCAGAATGCTCCGCAGCGAAGAGAAATTGCAAAAACCCGCCCTAGCACGCCGAAGCGGCGGCCGCATATTATCGTGAAATCTAGACCACACGACGTCCGGCGCACGGGTAAGGCGGAGCGCATCCGACGCAACGACAAGCCCCCCCCGACGCGCGGGCAGCAGTGCGTCGCACTGTAGCCCGTCCTCGACGCCCGTCCAAGAAGAACCCGCCGCGTCGCCGCCTTGACCGCCCCATGACGATTCGGAATTCGCGACGCCGCCGGATGTGAGTGCGCCGAGCAAGGTTCCGGTGCAGACCCGTCCACCCGTCTGCAACAGGAACGCCAATGCGAACAGTGCCGCGAACGCCGCCCTGCGGATAACGTTCACGGACTGTCCGTTAGACTCTTGCCCAAAACGCTTCATTTAAGTCATTTGCAGAGCGTGTAAAGCACGCCCGCGACCACCGCCGAACCGATCACGCCCGAGACGTTCGGCCCCATGGCGTGCATCAGCAGGTAGTTGCTCGGGTCGGATTCCAGACCAACCTTGTTGGACACGCGTGCCGCCATCGGCACCGCCGAGACGCCGGCCGAACCGATCAAGGGGTTGATCGGATCTTTGCAGAATTTGTTCATCAAGCGGCCCATGAGACACCCTGCACCCGTACCGCAGGCAAAGGCTACGAGACCGAGGGCGAGAATACCCAGCGTCTCGGCATTGAGGAATTTCTCACACGCCAGCTTGGAACCGACCGCAAGCCCCAACATGATGGTGACGATGTTAATCAAAGCATTCGACATGGTGTCGGCAATACGTGCGACTGTGGGGCCGACCTCACGCGCTAAATTGCCGAGCATCAACGCGCCGACCAGCGGTACCGCGCTGGGCAACAGCAATGCGCAGAGCAACAGCACGATCAGCGGGAAGCAGACCTTTTCCATTTTGGAGACGTGGCGCAATTGTTTCATCTTGATTTTTCGATCCGCCTCTGGCACCAGCCAGCGCATGATCGGCGGCTGGATGATCGGCACAAGAGCCATGTACGAGTAAGCCGCCACTGCAATCGCTCCTAGCAAGTGTGGAGCCAGCTTAGAGGTTAACCAGATGGCGGTCGGGCCGTCTGCACCGCCGATAATGCCGATTGACGCCGCCTCTTTTAGTCCGAAGTTGATATGCTCGGGGAAGATCATCGAGAGGCAGAGTGCACCCAGCAACGCGATGAAAATGCCGAACTGCGCAGCCGCGCCCAGCAGCGCCGTGCGCGGGTTGGCGATCAGCGGGCCGAAGTCGGTCATCGCACCCACGCCCATGAAGATGATGATCGGGAAGAGACCGGTGTTGACACCGAACTCGAAGAAGTAGTAGAGAAAGCCGCCCGGTTCGAGCACCAGCTTCGTGGCCGCGTCCACCACCGGCGGCGCGGTGACATTCGCGAACGGCATGTTGGCCAGCAGCCCGCCGAAGCCGATCGGCAACAGCAGCAACGGCTCGAACTCCTTGACAATCGCCAAGTAGAGCAACACAAGGCAAACAAGGATCATGATCGCCTGGCCCAACCCGTACGGCAGTCCGAAGATGACTTTCACCTCCTGCCCCGGCATGTGGGCACCCGATGGCGTCAGATAGCCCTCAGTCAGATATTTCGGCGGGTCCTTGGAGAGGAACCCCTTGATCCCGGTATCATCCTTGAGTTGTTTGACCTTACGGACCATCGTCCGCCAATCGTCGTCTGCGGCTGTCTTTGCGACCGCACCACTAGCCGTTGCAGCCGGTGCCGTAGGCTGCGCACCGGCGTCCGCCGAAAACGCCGGACCGGCAAGCGTGAGCGCGACCGCGCAAGTCAGAATAAAAGTCTTCATAGCAAATTTCCAAAATTAGGTTAAGGTGGCGGGCCGATCGTGTGGTGAGACAGCGTCGGCCCGGTGACACATTAGCCAACCACAACCAGCACTTCGCCGGTGTTGACCTTGTCGGTCTGGGCCACAAGAACGGCCTTCACCATGCCGTCGCAGGGCGAGACCACAGGCGTCTCCATCTTCATGACGTCCAGCACGACCAGCTCATCGCCTTCGGCGACGACGTCGCCCTCCGACACGTTGACGCGCAGAACCACGCCGGGCACGGCAGCCTTGACCTCGGTCTCCGCGCCACCGGCGGATGCCGCCGGGGCCGCCGGAGCGGCAGAAGCGGACGGCGCAACGGTGAGACCGTCGGCCACGCTCACGGCGTACTCCTTGCCATTCACCCGCGCCTTGCCATCCTTCAGCTCGACAGCAAAGGCTTTGCCGTTGACCGTCACCGTATAGCCGTCCGGTTTAGCGCCGCCAGCGGCGGGCGCGGCCTTCTTGGCAGACGCGTTCTTGCGGATGCCGAGCTGTGCCTTGCCCTCGAGGAAGAGAATACCCTTCTCCTGACAGGCGGCGGCGATAAAGACGTTCTCGTCGTTGACCGGAAGGTTCTTGTCGGTCAGCATCTTCGTGAAGTGGGCGATCGACTTATTCGGGTCGGCGTCGTTGATCTCCAGCACCGTCTTCGTGGTGGGCGGCAGATCGAGTTGTTCAGAAGCGATCTTGACAATCTCAGGGTCAGGCTCGACCGGCGTCTTGCCGAAGTAGCCAAGCACCATCTTGCCGTAGCCGGGGGCGATCTTCTTCCACGGCCCCTGCAGCACGTTGTTGAAGGCCTGCTGGAAGTAGAACTGCGAGACCGGCGTGACTGAGGTGCCGAAACCACCACGACGCACGACTTCAGACATCGCGGCGATGATCTCGTTATAGCGGCTCATCAGATTGTTGTCACGCAACATCTGGGTGTTGGCCGTAAGCGCACCACCCGGCATGGGGGACCAGGGGATCATCGGTTCGACCTTGGTCGCCTCCGGCGGTAAGAAGTAGTCCTTCATGCACTCGTTGAAGATCTTCTCGGCCTCGCGTACCTTGTCGATATCGACGTCCAAATGATACTCGCTACCGCGCAACGCATGCCACATGACGATCACGTCGGGCTGGCAGGTGCCGCCCGAGACCGGCGAGAGCGAGAGGTCAATCGCATCCGCACCAGCGTCGAGCGCGGCCTTGTAGGCAGTGACACTGCAACCGGCGGTCTCATGCGTATGGTATTGAAGCTGCGTGCCTTCCGGCAGCATCTTGCGGGCGCGCTTGATCGTCTCGTAGACGTAAGCCGGCACCGAGGTGCCGGAGGCGTCTTTGAAGCAGACCGAATCAAACGGGATATCCGCATCAAGAATCGAGCGCAACGTCTTCTCGTAGAAGTCCGGATCGTGCGCGCCAGTGCAGCCCGGGGGCAGCGCCATCATGGTCACCACGACCTGATGCTTGAGACCGGCCTCGTGAATACAGCGGCCGGAGTAGATCAGGTTGTTGACATCATTGAGCGCGTCGAAGTTGCGGATCGTGGTGATGCCGTGCTTCTTAAAGAGTTGCGCATGCAGACGGATAACGTCCGACGAAGCGGAGTCGAGGCAGACGATGTTCACGCCGCGGGAGAGCGTCTGCAGGTTCGCGTCCGCCCCGGCCACCTCGCGGAAGCGGTCCATCATGCGGAACGAATCTTCATTGCAGTAGAAGTAGAGCGATTGGAACATCGCGCCGCCACCAGCCTCGAAGTAGGTAATACCGGCGTCGCGGGCCGCCGCCACAGCAGGCATGAAATCCTCGGTGAGGACGCGGGTGCCGTAGACGGATTGAAAACCGTCACGGAAAGCGGTACACATGAAATCAACTTTTTTCTTAGCCACGGTATGCTCCTTGCGGGATAGGTAATGGGTGTTAGGGGTTGTTGAAAAAAAATGGTTGGTGTTTGGTCTTAGTTTACGCGTGCTTGAGCCGCCGCAACCGCGATCGCGATCAGCACGGTGTCGTCATCAGCCCGTGCGACAGGACGCGTCCGCTTCTTGGGCTCCTCATCCGGCAGGATGTGATTAAAGCGCGACACAATCGTAGTGGAGCGGTTCATGACCCAGACCAACAGGGCGAGGAACACGGAAACGATGCCCATGCCTGCGACCAGTAAGACCAAACCTTGTTGAAAAATAGCCATCTAGAGACTCCTCTGTGATGAAAATAACATTTTGCCGTCCGATTATATCGGAAATCGGGGGGGGGTGTATAGCCTAAATTTTTACCAAAAATCAAAAAATTTCTAAATTTCTACCCTGGCACACGCCCGAAAACCTACGGCCAAGTGCTATAAATCTGACAGATCAGGCTGATCCGACTGATCTGAAAGAAAAGAAGGGGTTGCCGGAACTTGAAACCGGCAACCCCGACTTGAAACGCGTTGTGTCAAAGCTTCCAAGGCGCACGCATCGGGCGTTCCAGCATCCGGTTCGCCTCATCGTCGCCCGCGAACACCTCTTTTACGGGATCCCACTTGAGTGAGCGTCCCAGCTTATAGGCAATTATCACCAACTGCCCAAGCGATGCGGAGCGGTGCCCGATTTCCTCGTGCGAACTTGGACGCTCGCGGCTCTTGATGCATTCGAACCAGTTGGCGTGATGGTTGTTGGCACCGCTCACCTCCCGCCGCGTCAGTTTCATTTCGTCGAACAGGCTCTCCGGCCCCGCCTCCAACTTGCCGCCGCCGTACAGGATCGTCAGCCAGCCGCGTTCGCCCACAAACACCCCGCCAAAATTCCCCACCAAGCGTGCCTCTTGTGGCAGCACGTCTTTGTATAACTTCTTGGCCTGATCCCAGTTGTCGACATGGTGCAGCAGAACCCCATTGGCATAACGGCAGGTCAATGTCGGGTAGCCGCCGTCTGACGGCTGAATCAGTTCAACCGGACCGCTCTCCTCAAGGCCCAGTGCGTACTGGATCACATCGGTCGCGTGCGAGTGGTAGCCGGTCGACGCCCCCAGTCCGAAATCTTCGCAGAAATTCCACGGCACCACACCCGGAATCGGATTGCGGTGGTAGTGATGGTTGTACGGATGCCACGGCGCGGGACCGACCCACTGCTCCCAATCCAAACCTTCGGGCACCGGTTCTTCCGGCAACACCGGATTCAGCGGCACGCGTGATTTGCCGAGCAACGGAATGTTCTGCCACCCCCAGATGGTAAAGACATGCTTCACTTTACCCAGCCCGCCCGCGCGCACGAAAGCGATCGCCTGGTTGAGCGTCTGCATCGAGCGGTACTGCGAGCCGGTCTGGAATACGCGCTTGTTGGCGCGCACGGCTTCGACCAGCGCACGGCCTTGGCGCAGCGTCAGCGAAACTGGCTTTTCGCAGTAGACGTCTTTGCCCGCCTTTACCGCATGCACGGAGATCGGCGTGTGCCAATGGTCGGGCGTCGCCACCACCACGGCATCAATGTCGGCGCGCGCCAACATTTCGCGGTAGTCGGAGTAGGCCGCGCATCCGCTGTAGCTGCCTTCGGGACGCGACACCGCGTAGTTCGATTCGACAACCTCCTTGCCATCTTGGCAACGCGACCGGTCGGGATCGCACACCGCCAACACCTGAATGCCCTTGTCACCGACCAGCCGCCGCAAATGTCCCCGTCCCATGCAACCGTGTCCGACCAGTCCCACAGCGATCCGGTTGGCCGGTGCTGTTGTCCCGTCGGCGCCGCGCGCCGATGCGGGCACGATCCACGGCATCGCCAGCGCGCCTGCCGTCCCACTCATGAAAGCCCGACGTGATAGTGAATGCTTGAGTGACATCTCTTCCCCTTTTCCTATTTGCTCAACGACAAGCTGAGCTGATTGAAAAACTCAATACAACGTTGCACAGGCGGCTCGTTCTCCAGCCAGTCACGTGAATACTCGAGCCCCACCATGACCGGTTTTACCTGTAGTTCGTGCATTTTGCGCAGCAGCGCCTCGGTCTGTCCCGCGCCGCTTCCCCACGGCACATCAGCCCCCTTCGGCCCCGCCACGTCCAAGTCGTGAAGTTGCAACGTGATCAGGCGATCTTTCAACTGCTCGATGCCCTTGACCGGATCGATCCCGTCGCGTATCCAGTAGCCCACGTCCGCGCACGCCCCCATGTAACTGCTGCGTCCCTCGCACACACGCAGGATCGCCTCGGGGCTCCAATAGTGCGGCGAGGCCTTGCGGTCATGGTTGTGCAGCCCGACTTTGATGCCGTACTCCTGACAGAAGCGATCGATCATCGGCAGCGTCTCCACCGCCGGTTCCGTCATAAAAACCTCAATGCCCATCTTACGCCCGAACTCAAAAACCGCGCGGCATCCCGCTTCATCGTTCGGGATAGTATGGTAGTAGTAGGTCAGCATGCGCACGCCTGCTTCGTCCATTTTCAGCCGGATGGCTTGCAACTCATCGTCCGAGAGGTTCGGCGTGAAATTCTTGGGGATATCCTTGCTAACCTTTTGGAAACTCAGGCCGCCGACATACGGCAACCCCAGCTTCGCGGTCTTCTCGATGGTTTCGAAAAGGGTGTACTTGTGGAAAGTGTAGGCCTCGATACCCAACCGCCATCCCAGTTTCTCCTGTGCCCGGAGCGCCGGCGTGAGCAGACCGCTCGGCAGGGTCGGTGCGGGCAGGTCGCCCAGCGCGAACTGCGCACCGGCCAGGAAGAACGGTAGCAGGTTCGGGTTTTTGAAGATCGCCGGATGATGTCCGAACCCCGCGTAGAACACGCGCCCGCGCCCGTACTGCCGGACCCACGCCATCGCGTAATCCTTGTCCGCGCGATACGCGCCGTCGCGCGGCTCGTTGGAAAGGTCGGTCCGTTCGGTATCGATGCTGAGCAGCACGCGGTTGCGCCGACGCGAGTAGGTGCGCTGCGGACGGAAGAACTCATCCTGCAGCTTGAAACCCTGACCGCCGAAACAGGCGAGCAGCGGATGGTCGGGATCGTCAAGCTTCATGAAGACCTGCTCATCCGCCGCACGATGAGCCGCGCCACGCGTCCCCAACATGATGCCGTACTCCGGCCAATCCTCTTTCCCGCCCTCTTTCCAACGCAGGAAGGCCACGGAAGCACCGTGTACTCCCATCAAGCCGCCGCCTCCGACCACGAACTCCAGCAGATTTTTCCGCAGTTGCGGATCGGTAAAGAGATTGCCGACCGTGTTGTTCAGAAAGACAGCGTCGAACTGCGCCAGCGACTCACGCTGGAACACCGCCGGATCACGCGAAATGACCGTCTCAAACGCGCCGGTCTTTTGGCCCATGAGCGTGAAGGCCTGCTCGGCCGTCGGGATCGAACGGTGCCCGCCGTATTCCACATTCAAACTGAAGATCAACAGCTTGCGCGGCCGCAGCGGTTTGACCGGCGCAGTCGCCGGCAAAGCTGCCTCAATCGCGGCCCGCTCATCCGATCCGGCTGCGAGACCGCTGATCGGACATGTCAAGACCGCCGCACCCAAAGCCGCGTCCCGCAAAAACGCCCTACGTGAAAACCGACCTCTCTCCCCTACTCCGGCATCGTATCGCATGAAACCCCCTACCACTCAAATGATGGCTGATGACTGTTTTTCAACTATGGTAAGACTGTACGCCGGAACTGCTCCCCGCGTCAACGAAAGAAAATGTAACGCGGCGTTGCCTTGCCACATCCCGGCCAAACATGTTAACCTTCCAAACAACTCCGTTCGGTTGTACCGAACATTACTCTCAAAGGGGAAACCATGACGACATCACGTAGAAGTTTTCTTAAGGGCGCCTCGCTGGCAAGTGCGCCGTTCATCCTTCCTTCACGCATCTGGGCCGCTGAAACCAAGCCCAACGACAAGCCGCGCATGGCCTTCATTGGCTTCGGTATTCAGGCGCGCGGACTGCTGGGGAATTTCTTGCACCAAGATGTATCGGTTGTTGCCATCTGCGATGTCGATACCACCCGCCGCGAGGAAGCAGTCCAGCGTGTGGATAACTTTTACAAAAACAATCCAAACAAAGGCACCCCCGGCAACTGCAAGGGATACAACGATTTCCGTGACGTCATCGCACGCAAGGATATCGACCTCGTCTGCGTCGCCACGCCGGATCACTGGCATGCGTATATCACTATCGCCGCAATGGCCGCCGGCAAGGATGTCTATTGCGAGAAGCCGCTGACCTACAACATCCACGAGGCCGTCGCTGTGATGGCCGCCGCGAAGAAATACAAGCGCATCCTCCAGACCGGCGCGATGCAGCGTTCCGGCTTTGAATTCCTGACCGCCGCCGAACTGGTTCGCAACGGTTGCATCGGCAAGATCAAGCATGTGGATTGCAACTTTGGCGGCCCTTCGCGTCCGCACGTCGACCCGAAAGAAGACATCCCGATGGAACCGGGGCTCGACTGGGATCTGTGGTGCGGCGGCGCGCCGCTCGTCAAGTACAACGACAAGCTTTCGCCGCGCGGCGTCCACAACTTTTTCCCCATGGTTTGGCGCATGGATGACCTTTTCGGTTCCGGTTATTGCGGCGACTGGGGCGCGCACCACCTTGATATCGCCCAGTGGGGTCTTGGCATGGACGAGAGCGGCCCGGTGAAGGTAATCCGCGCCGAGCGTTCTGAAAAGGACAAGGCCAATGTCGAACTCGGCGGCCGCGCACAATCCGGCGTGGTGCTCGAATTCGCCGGGGGCATCACCCTCAAGCACAATCCCTTCTCGCTCTTCGGCACGATCTTCCACGGCACCGACGGCACGATCTCGGTCAATCGCGGTAAATTCGAGATGACCCACGGCACCGAGTTAATCTCGCGCTTCACCAAAAAAGAAGATGGCGGCTCGCTCGACGGCGCGCTCGCCAAGGCGCGCAAGGCGTTTCTCACAGACAGCACGTACAAGACCAAGCTCTACAAAACCAAGGGCGGACATCCGGCCGATTTCGTGGCTTGTGCAAAGTCGCGTCAACCGGCCTGCTCCAACGAGGATGTCGGCGGCCGCGCGGCCATCCTCTGCCATCTCTGCAACATGTCGTATGTCCGTGACGCTAGCTTCGACTGGGATCCGCGCAAGAACACCTTTGCCAACGGTACCGGCAATGCCGCCTGGCTGGTGCGCGAGGGTGGTTACCGCTCCAAGTTCTCGGTCTGATTGACCCGCATACGAAAGGAAACCCACATGACCTCTTTCACCTGCTACAACCCGGTAAAGCTCGTGTTCGGCAAAGGCATGATCGCCGAACTCAAAGACCTCATTCCGCCCGACCTGACCGTCATGCTTACGTACGGCGGTGGTTCGATCAAGAAAAACGGCGTGTACGATCAAGTGCGCGCCGCGCTCGCAGATCGCACGGTGGTTGAGTTCGGCGGCATTGAGCCTAATCCGCGTTACGAGACCTGTATGCGGGCTGCGGAGTTGGCGAAGAGCGAAGGTGTGGGTTTCCTGTTGGCGGTTGGCGGCGGCTCGGTATTGGACGCTACCAAGTTCATCGCCATTGCCGCCCTCTACGATGCGGGCGATCCGTGGGAGATCATGGAAGGACGCGCGCCGATTGAAGCCGCAATGCCGCTGGGGGCAGTCCTGACCCTCCCCGCCACTGGATCAGAGATGAACACCAATGCGGTCATCTCACGCGAATCGACCGGTGAGAAGCTATCGTTCGGTTCGCCGCATGTCTATCCGCAGTTCTCGATCCTGGATCCGGAAACGACCTATTCGTTGCCGGAACGCCAGACCCAGAACGGCATTGTCGACACCTTTGCCCATGTGATGGAGCAGTACATGTGCGGCATCGGACGTGCGCCGCTTACCGAGCGCATGGCGGAGGCGGTTCTCATCACACTGGTCGAGGAAGCTCCCAAAGTCAAAGCCAATCCCGATGACTATGAGGTGCGGGCCAATCTGATGTGGTGCGCCACCGTCGGCCTGAACGGTTGGCTCGGCTGCGGTGTTGCGGCGCAAGACTGGGCCACGCACATGATCGGCCACGAGTTGACCGCGCTGTACGGCATTGATCACGGCCGCACCCTGGCTGTGATCATGCCCGCTGTACACAGGCATCAGCTTGAGCGCAAACTGCCGCGACTCGTGCAGTGCGCCGAGCGTGTCTGGGGCATCACGCAGGGTGAGGATAAGGACCGCGCCGCGCAGGCGATCGACCGCATGGAGGCTTTTTTCCAGTCGGTTGGTGTACCGACGCGCTTGAGCGCCTACAACGTGGATGCGGATGAGGCCGCTCCGCTTGTCGCCGAGAGGTTGGCGCGGCGCGGCGTCAAGATCGGCGAATATGGCGACCTCGGCGAACAGGCAGTGCGTGAGATTGTCATGCTGGCGCGATAGACGCACCGCTTTTGGCGTTCGGGCCGCAGCGTGGACACAGTTTTAAGGAGGACACGCATGAGAACGATGCTTTGCACGCTGGTCATCTGCTTGACCGTAGGGGCTGCCGTCTTCTCAACCCGCTCTTACGTGCGGGGGAGGGACGCCGCACCCGTGCGGCGTTCGGCCGCTCTCTCGATACGGACGTTCCAGTCGATGATACGCAAAATGTCATCGCCAAAAAACTGGAGTCCATACAGAGCCAGCTTGCGGCGCTAAGCCGCCGCATGACCGTGCTAGAAGAATCCATCGCGGCACGCCCTCAAGTTGCGGACAACACCGCCCGCCTGCAAACGGATCTGACCGCCACGCGGCAGGAAGTAAAAGCGATCGCCTCTTCGCAAGCCCGGCTGTCAGGGGTTCCCGGATACTTGGCCGACCTCACCCGCTATCTGGACCGTTCCTTTGCGCACATCGAAAACCGCGTTGCCGATAGCGGCACACCGGAAGCGCTTCTTTTGGCTGTTGATGATCTCACGCAACGCCTCAATGTGATCGAAGAGTTGGTCGCCACGCTCAATGCGACCTTAGGCGTCTTGCCCGACACGCAAGACGGCGCCCAAACCACAATACTCTCGTTGGACACGCGGTTATCACAGCTTGCCGAGCAAAACGAAAACATCCGCAAGGACATCGTCGCTTTGCGCGAATGGATGACGCCACGTAACATTGATCCGGTCAAAAGGCCGCGCTGAGACAGCGGCCACAAGGAATCCCCATGACAATCTTCAAACGCTTACAAACGCCGCTTATTCTCGCCACGCTCCTGCTGTTGGTTATCTCAGGGCTCATGACTGGTTGGACGGCCCGCATCATCGAACCGCTGACGCAACGTAATCTCGATTTCCTTGATGCTTCAATCATGGACACCTTCCACCTTATGCTTCCGGTCGGCGCCGCCAAAGCCGCCGCTGACATCGTGGAAGGCTCTACCCTGAACGTCGAGGCTGGCGCGGTCCTCGCCAAGGCCGGTATGACGATCGAAGTTGGCGACTCGCTACAGCCGTTGCTCGACTACATTGAGGTCGCGTGGGACCTG
>Ga0208694_1003802_pt1 | contig 14238 bp, 9 predicted proteins | sample AD_UKC078_MetaG_FD_184442 | JGI IMG/M metagenome (GOLD analysis project Ga0208694, IMG submission 184442) | Active sludge microbial communities of municipal wastewater-treating anaerobic digesters from USA - AD_UKC078_MetaG (SPAdes) (version 2) | ecosystem: Engineered > Bioreactor > Anaerobic >...
ATTAGGACCTGTATTAGGAGCATTAGCAGATACAAAAGGATATAAGAAACCTTTGTTTACCTTTTTTTTAATGTCCGGGGTACTTGGGTGCGCAGCACTATCACTTCCCGTTCCATGGATAATATTTTTAGCCTTGTTTGTATTTGCAAGAGTAGGCATTTCTGGAAGCTTAATATTTTATGATGCCATGCTTCCGGATGTAACAAGTGATGAAAGGATGGATTTATTGTCTTCCCACGGTTATGCCTGGGGTTATATTGGAAGCTGTATTCCTTTTACCGTAAGTCTTTTATTGATTTTATTTGCAGATAAGATAGGAATTACCACCGCCCTTGCAACGGGAATAGCTTTTATACTAAATGCATTATGGTGGTTTTTAATAAGCCTGCCTCTTCTTAAAAATTACAAGCAGCTTCATTTCGTGGAAGTTGATAATGCTCCCATAGCTATGGCATTTAAACGGCTTTGGAGAACATTTGGCGATATAAAAAAACATAAGGAAATATTCATATTTTTACTTGCCTTTTTCTTTTATATAGACGGGGTACATACAATTATAGGAATGGCTACATCATACGGCAAGGACGTTGGAATAAGTGACAATAACCTGTTATTGGCACTTCTTTTAACCCAGGTGGTTGCTTTTCCTTTTGCAATAATATTTGGCAAGCTGTCTAAAAGGTATAAGACTTCAGAGCTAATCAGCGTGTGCATCATAGGTTATTTTTTAATTACACTGTTTGCGCTGCAGCTTGATAAAGCTTGGGAATTTTGGTTTCTGGCAGTATGCGTAGCGGTTTTCCAGGGAGCGATTCAAGCTTTGTCCCGCTCATATTACGCAAAAATAATTCCAAAGGAAAGCTCCAGCGAATACTTCGGTTTTTACGATATTTTTGGTAAAGGTGCATCCTTTACCGGAACAACGCTTATGGGAATTACGACACAAATTACGGGCAACTCAAAATTCGGTGTATTGACCATTTGTATTATGTTCATAATAGGATATGTAATATTCAGAAAAGCAGTAAAAATGCAGACTGTCTCATGAGATAGCTTTTGGAATGACATATGTTATTCATAGCAATCATATAAGAAAGAAAGGAGAAATTATGATGATTGTGAATAGTTTTATAGTTCCGCATCCTCCATTGATAATTCCTGAGATAGGAAGAGGAGAAGAAATTAAAATTCAAAAGACAATAGATGCATATCACAATATTGCAAAACAAATTTCTGAAATTAAACCTGACACAATAATTATAACAACTCCCCATTCAATAATGTATTCAGATTATATACATATTTCACCGGGGAAGAGGGCAAAAGGCAGCTTCCGGGAATTTGGCCAACGTGATGTTACAATGGAAGTAGAATATGATGTTGAGTTAGTCGGTGAAATTTCAAATGAAGCAGAGAAAGCTGGGATTTCTGCCGGAACTTTGGGTGAGAAAAACAGCTCGCTTGACCACGGTGTTATGGTGCCTCTTTATTTCGTGAATAAATACTACAATAATTATAAGTTGGTGCGCATTTCCATATCGGGACTTTCTTATTTAGAGCATTATAAATTTGGAAAATGCATTAAAAAGGCAGCAGAAAAAAGCAACAAAAAAATTGTTTTTATAGCAAGCGGGGATTTGTCTCACATGCTTAAGGAAACAGGCCCTTACGGTTACAGGGAAGAGGGAGTGATATTTGACAGGGAAGTAACCAAGGCAATGGATAGCGGAAATTTCTCGGAGTTTCTTAAATTTGACGAAGATTTCTGTGAAGCTGCTGCTGAATGCGGACTTCGCTCCTTCATAATAATGGCAGGCGCATTGGACGGGAAAAAATTAAGCTCAAAGCTTCTGTCTTATCAAGGACCTTTTGGAGTAGGCTATGCAGTTGCAGAATTTAAGGTTATGGGAGATGATGAAGGGCGTCGATTTGATGAAATATACTTAAAAACCGAAATGGAAAGGATTGAGTCATTGAAATCAGAAGAGGATGAATATGTGCGCCTTGCCCGCCAAACATTGGAAAGCTATGTAATAAACCGAAAGGTAATTAAGAGACCGGACAATTTGAGCCCTGAACTTATTAAAAACAAGGCAGGAGTATTTGTATCCTTGAAACTAGACGGCAGCTTAAGAGGCTGCATTGGAACAATTTCTCCGACAACATCAAGCATAGCTGATGAAATAATAAGGAATGCAATAAGTGCCGGTACAGAAGACCCGAGGTTTCCGCCTGTCACTGAAGATGAACTCTCAAGACTGGAATACAGCGTAGATGTTCTCGGTAAAGCAGAAAAAATAGAGTCAATGGATGAACTTGATCCGGTAAGATACGGTGTCATTGTTTCAAAAGGACATAGAAGAGGGCTTTTATTACCCAATTTGGAGGGGGTTGAAACAGCTGAAAAACAAATCTCCATAGCTTTGAGAAAAGCAGGTATTTCTCCAAATGAAGACTATCAGTTGGAAAGATTTGAGGTGGTAAGGCACAAATGAGCAAAATAATTTGCAATATATGCCCGCATCACTGTAATTTAAATGAAGGTCAAACTGGTTTATGCAGGGCAAGGAAAAATATTAACGGTGAAATTACGGCAATCAATTACGGTCAATTAACAGCTCTTGCCCTTGACCCAATCGAAAAAAAGCCTTTGAACAGGTTTTATCCCGGCAGCAATATACTGTCTGTAGGAAGCTTCGGATGCAACTTAAAATGTTTATTTTGCCAGAATTATTATATATCCATGGCATCCAAAAATGAGGTTAAAACTCAATTTGTAAAACCTGAAGAATTAACAAATATAGCATTGGATTTAAAGGACAGAAAAAATATAGGCATAGCATATACCTACAACGAGCCTTTGGTGGGATATGAATATGTTTTAGACTGCGCAAAATTGGCAAGAGATAAGAATTTAAAGAATGTGATTGTTACAAACGGTTGTTTTTGTGAAGAGCCGATGAAAGAACTACTTCCTTTTATTGATGCTCTGAATATTGATTTAAAAGGGTTTACCCATGAATTTTATAAAAAAATCGGCGGGGACTTGGACACAGTTAAAAATTTTATTAAGCTTGCAGCAAAACATTGTCATGTGGAAATAACAACTCTTATAATACCTGGTGAAAATGACACGGAGGATGAAATAAGGGAGCTCTCGGAATTTATATTTTCAGTGTCGCCTGAAATACCTCTTCATGTTTCTAGGTTTTTCCCTTGCTACAAGATGCTTGATAAAAGGCCGACAGACGTAAAAAAGGTTTATGATTTGGCAAATATAGCAAGAGAAAAACTCAAATACGTCTATGAAGGAAACTGCTGAAAGATTTGGTGAATGAGACTGCGTACGATTTTTTATTGCTAAAATTACCATATGGACATATAATTAAACAAGAGTATACTGGCAGGTGTGTGTGATGAATTTTATGTCGGGATTTTTAAAGGGTTTGGCATTGGGCATTGCGGCTATAGCTCCCGGAATCAGCGGAGGAGCCTTGGCTGTAATATTTGGTTTGTATGACAAAATTACATACTTTATTGCTCATTTTACCAGGAATTTTAAGGAAAATGTATTGTATTTCATGCCTGTCGGTATTGGGGGAGTCGTTGGAGTATTAATTTTCAGCAGAATTATTGAATACCTTTTCCATTTTCACGAAGTCGAAGTAAAATATGCTTTTATAGGCTTGATGTTTGGTACCATACCTCTGGTAGTAAAAGAAGCAAATAAAAAAGGCTATAAACAAAGATATTTAATACCTTTTATAATAACCCTGAGCATTACATTAGTTGCTGCATATTTTGAAAAAGATGAAATTAATATAATAATGAACTCAGGAACCGCTCCTCTGAGCCTGATTATTTATGGCATCATAATTGGATTTGGAACAATTATACCCGGTATCAGCGCTTCTATACTGCTTATGTATATGGGTGCTTATGAAATAGTCATAAGTGCAATTTCAAATATTCAAATATCCATAATTTTTTTTCTCGCCATAGGCTTTATACTGAGTATATTGTTATTTTCAAAAATAATATGCATGCTTTTTGAAAAGGCATATGGAATTACATACTATGCAATTCTAGGCCTTGTATTAGGTTCCGTTCTTTCGATATTCCCTGGTTTTTATTTGAATTTTGATTATTTATTAAACTTAATAATACTATTAGCATGCTGTTTACTGTCATATTCATTGTCAAAATTAGGAAAAGGAAAAACAATTTCTTAAGTTGTTTATACTTTTACTAGGAGAGTTGGAAATTGTTACAAAATCTTTTCATTTAATTGAAAAATAAACAATATTTTTTAACTTACCTTGACTGGATAACAGCTTAGTGATACAATAAAATATGAAAAATAGGGAGGTGAAATACAAGGGTATTCCGGTAAAAGGAAGTACTCAACACAAATTTATTCTTTATTCTTTTACTTTATTTCTTTATTTTTTTATTTTTTATTTTTACATAATTTCATTATATTTTAAAGGAGGGTTTTTTATGGTTACTTTTTTGATTGGTATCATAATTCTTGTTGGTGGCGGATATCTTTACGGCGCATTTTGTGAAAAAGTATTCGGACCTGATGACAGGGAAACACCAGCTATTACTAAGGCAGACGGAGTAGACTTCGTGGTGATGAAAAAATGGAAAAACTCCCTAATTAACTTACTTAACATAGCAGGTACAGGACCTGTATTAGGACCAATACAAGGTATATTGTTTGGACCTATCGCATTTATAACTATTCCTATAGGTTGCGTTCTTGCAGGCTCAATGCATGATTATTTCTCAGGCATGATTTCAATGCGTAACGGCGGAGCTCAGATGCCAAGATTGATTAAAAAATATTTAGGCGGAAAAGTATTTGGCTTTTACAATGTAGTTATCTGGATATTGATGCTTTTGGTTGGTGTTGTTTTTGTTTATACACCGGGAGACTTGATTGTTTCCGAAATACTGAGACAAGAAGCTGTTGCTACAAATCCTACAACATGGATTGTATATGTATGTATTTTCTTGTACTATGTTGTTGCAACTATTTTCCCGATAGATGCAATAATAGGAAGAGTTTACCCAATATTTGGTGCTTTCCTGATTATATCGGCAGTTGGCATTTTCTTCGGTATATTATTCGGAGGAGGAGCTTATTTACAAAACTTATCATTTGAAGGTATGTTTAGTCAGCACCCGGGAGGACTGCCATTTATTCCAATATTCTTTATAACGGTTGCCTGCGGTATATTATCAGGATTCCATGCAACTCAGAATACCTTGATTGCAAGAACCGTATCAAATGAAAAAGAAGGAAAAATGACATTCTACAACATGATGCTTGTTGAAGGCTTCATAGCAATGTGCTGGGCAGGCGGTGCAATGGTACTGTTCGGTAAGGGTACAGATATGGCTACAGGTGCAACACTTATGGTAGGACTTGTTTCAAGAGACTTCTTAGGAAACTTCGGAGCACTCTTTGCTATAATAGGTGTTATAGTTCTTCCGATAACATCTGGAGACACAGCATTCAGAGGATTGAGACTGATGGTTGCCGAGCAGTTTAACATAGACCAGACGTCAACTCAGAAGAGAGTAAGTTTAAGTATTGCATTCTTCATTCCTGCATTTGTAATTCTTTATATTGCTAAAACAAATCCGGCAGGATTCTCAATATTGTGGAGATACTTCGCATTTACAAACCAATTTGTTGCAACATTTGCATTGGCAACAATATCAATTTACCTCTACATTAACGGCAAGAATTACTTGGTATCCTTGATACCCGGAACATTCTACTTCTTCGTTACATTAAGCTTTATATTAAATGCAAAAATCGGTTTCAACCTGCCATGGACTGTAGCATATTCATTGGCAGCAGTATTATGTGTAGCTTATATATGGTTTGTAAGGCGTAGAGCAACAGTTCAAAGAGAACAAATTGTTCAAAACGTATTATCATAATTTATAAGATATAAAAAGCTATCTCTCATTAAAGAGAGATAGTTTTTTTATTGGGGACAATCGCTTAATTGCACAGATGTCCCTACAATTTCACGAAATTGGTATATTTTGATTTATTGACGAAATTTGTCGAATATGTTAATATTATAATCTAAACCTAGGATTAGCAGGTTTAGTACTATATTACTTCTTAGGAGGAGACATGACTACTTTTATTATTGGAATTATTATTCTTATTGTCGGTGGTTATTTGTACGGTTCATACTGTGAAAAAGTATTCGGACCTGATGACAGGGAAACACCGGCTGTTACTAAGGCAGACGGAGTAGACTTCGTTGCAATGAAAAAATGGAAAAACTCCCTGATTAACTTACTAAACATAGCAGGGACAGGACCTGTATTAGGACCTATTCAGGGTATTTTGTTTGGACCTGTGGCATTTATAACTATTCCGTTAGGATGCGTTCTTGCAGGCTCAATGCATGACTATTTCTCCGGCATGATATCCATGCGTAACGGAGGAGCACAAATGCCTAAATTAATTAAAAAATATTTGGGCGGAAAAGTATTTGGTGTATATAATATTATAATCTGGATACTGATGCTTTTGGTAGGTGTTGTTTTCGTTTATACACCGGGAGATTTAATTGTTTCTGAATTGCTGAAACAAGAAGCTGTTGCAACAAATCCCACAACATGGATTGTTTATGCAGGAATTTTCTTATACTATGTTGTTGCAACTATTTTCCCGATAGATGCAATAATAGGAAGAGTTTACCCAATATTTGGTGCATTCCTGATTATATCAGCAGTTGGTATTTTCTTTGGAATATTGTTCGGTGGAGGACAGTATCTGACAAACTTATCATTTAACGGAATGTTTAGTCAGCATCCCGGAGGACTACCCTTTATTCCTACATTCTTTATAACAGTTGCTTGCGGTATCTTATCAGGATTCCATGCAACTCAAAACACATTGATAGCAAGAACCGTTTCAAGTGAAAAAGAAGGAAAAACAACATTCTTTAATATGATGCTTGTTGAAGGCTTCATAGCAATGTGCTGGGCAGGCGGAGCAATGGTACTGTTTGGTAAGGGTACAGATATGGCTACCGGTGCTGTATTGATGGTAGGAGCTGTATCAAGAGACTTCTTAGGAAGCATAGGAGCTCTTTTTGCAATAATCGGTGTTATAGTTCTTCCGATAACATCAGGAGACACAGCATTCAGAGGATTGAGATTAATGGTTGCCGAGCAGTTTAATATAGACCAGGGACCTGCTGCTAAGAGAGTAAGCTTAAGTATAGCTTTCTTCATCCCTGCAGCCGTAATCCTGTATATTGCTAAAACAAATCCTGCCGGATTCTCAATATTGTGGAGATACTTTGCATTTACAAACCAATTTGTTGCAACATTTGCATTGGCAACAATATCAATTTACCTCTACATTAACGGCAAGAATTACCTGGTATCATTAATTCCGGGAACATTCTATATGTTCATTACACTAAGCTTCATATTAAATGCAAAGATCGGTTTTAATTTAGATACTTTACTTGGATTGCCGGCCGGCTCATACACTGCATCATATATATTAGCGGCAGTTTTATCTGTAGGATATATATGGTTTGTAAAACAAAGAGCGACAAAACAAAAAGATCAAATATTGCAAAACGTATTATCATAAACAAAAATTATTTTAATATGTCAAGGCTGCCTATGGCAGCCTTTTTGTGCAGCTGATCAAGGAAAAATAGATTTGTATGATTGAGACTGTCATTAAAACTCATTTACAAATACTTCATTTTTTGATACAATTTACGTAATATATATAGAAAAAGGGAGCTTTATGGAAAAAATTATTAGCTTTTTTGTAAGCAGAGCCACATTGGTAACACTGGCACTCTTGGCTCAAATAATTACACTGGCATTGATGATATGGAGATTCAGCAATTATTTCGTAATATTTGATATAATCTTCATGGTCATCAGCGTTCTGGTGGTATTGTACATATTAAATCGAAAAAGCGACCCCACTTATAAAATAGCATGGATTATTCCAATTATGCTTTTTCCTGTGTTTGGCGGATTATTTTATTTGATGTTCGGAGGGACAGGATTATCAAGTAAAATGAAAGACAAAATGCATACGATTGTAGATAAAATGAAAGAATCCCTTTATCAACATCCCGTTACTTTGAATAATCTTAGAAAAGAAAATACTATTGCGTTCAATCAAGCCAAGTACATAGAGGAATACTCGTCATGTCCTGTTTACGATAATTCTCCAACAAAATTTTTGGCATCAGGTGAAGAGTTTTTCAAGCATTTGACTGAAGAACTAAAAAAAGCCCAGAAGTATATATTTATAGAGTCTTTTATAATTGAAGAAGGTATAATGTGGAATACAATTTTGGAAATTCTAAAAGAAAAAGCAAAGCAGGGCTTGGACATAAGAGTTATTTATGATGACTTCGGATGTGTGACAAGACTTCCTCACAACTATAATAAAATACTAGAGGGATATGGAATTAAATGCAGTGTTTTCAACCCCTACATACCGATTTTGTCATTTCGCCTCAATAACAGAAACCACAGGAAAATAGCGGTAATAGACGGGAAAACCGCTTATACTGGAGGAGTAAACCTAGCGGATGAATATATTAATGCCGTTGAAAAATTCGGACACTGGAGAGACAGTATGATTGAAATAAAAGGAGATGCAGTGTGGAGTTTAACGGCGATGTTTTTATCCATGTGGGGCTATCTAAGGAAAATCGATGAAAACTATCGGGACTTTAGACCTGATGATTATGATATGAGTGAAGAATGCCACGGATACGTCCAGCCTTTCGATGACAGCCCCTTAGACAGTGAGCATGTCGGCGAAACCGTATATTTGAATTTAATCAACCAAGCGGAAAAATACATATACATAGAAACACCATACCTCATTATCGATAACAAAATGATGGTAGCATTAACAATGGCAGCAAAAAGAGGAGTGGATGTAAGAATTCTTACTCCCTTCATACCGGACAAATGGTATGCATTTGCTGTAACTCAATCTAATTATGAGGATTTGATGGATGTAGGAGTGTCTATTTACCAATACACTCCGGGCTTTAACCACGGCAAGACATTTGTTGTAGATGATGAATATGCGGTGGTAGGCACCATAAATTTAGATTTCAGAAGCCTTTATCTGCATTTTGAATGCGGAGTATGGATGTATAACACAGAAAGCGTCGGGCAGGTTAAAGAGAGTATATTGGAAGCTTTAAAAATAAGCAGGCAAGTAAGAATGGAAGATATTAAAAAAACAGCTAGATTTAAAAAAATAGCAAGGACTGTACTCAGAATATTTGCCCCGCTGATGTAGACAAACGAGGACCTATATGAAAAAAAACATTAAATTTTACTGGAAATTATTTTTATCAACTTTTACGTTAAGCGCTTTTACTTTTGGAGGAGGATATGTAATAGTACCTCTTATGAGGAAGAAATTTGTCGAAGAACTTAATTGGATAGAAGAAGAAGAAATGCTGAACATAGTTGCCATATCCCAGTCTGCACCAGGCATGATTGCTGTCAACACTTCAATTATGACCGGCTACAGGCTTGCAGGAGTATTTGGAGCTATTATAGCTACTTTTGGAACAGTACTGCCGCCTTTAATCATAATAACGATAATAGCCGGATTTTATACAGCTTTTAAAGAAAACCGCATTATAAATGCCCTTTTATTGGGGATGCGTGCCGGTGTTGCTGCCGTAATAATCGATGTAATAATAAAGATGGCAAGAAATGTTATAAAAACCAAGAATAATATTTCCATAGCAATTATGGTTACTGCCTTAATTGCTGCCGTAGTTTTTGACATAAATGCCGCTTTAATAATAATACTTAGCGGAGTTTTTGGAGGATTCTATTACAACATAGTTAAAAGGACCGGTGAAAGTCAATGATATATTTAGAAATATTCTTGAGTTTTTTTCAGATAGGATTATTCAGCTTCGGAGGAGGTTATGCTGCACTTCCTTTAATAGAAGCTCAAGTTTTGGAATATCATAACTGGCTTACAATAGAAGAATTTGCAGATTTGCTGACCATATCCCAGATGACGCCGGGACCTATTGCAATTAATGCAGCAACATTTGTGGGAACTAAGGTTGCGGGGCTCCCCGGAGCCGTCATTGCTACAATAGGGAGTGTAACCCCTTCTTTCATTATAGTATTAACACTGTCATATTTCTATTTTAGATATAAGAATTTATCATCAATTCAAAATATACTGAAGGGATTAAGACCGGCGGTTGTATCATTAATTGCTTCTGCGGGGCTATCCATTCTAATGTTGACAGTATTCAAAACAGAAGGAATAACCCTGTTGAATATTAAATTAAGCAATATCAATTTTGTTGCAATAATAATGGTGGTAATAAGTGTTTTTATACTTAGAAAGTTCAAAATTGACCCGATAAAAGTAATGTTAGGGACAGGGGTATTAGGAGTATTGGTTTACGGACTGTTTTGATATAAGGAGAAAAAATGTCAAATAACAAATTTACACATCTTCATTTGCATACAGAATACAGCCTTCTTGACGGAGCCTGCAGAATTAAAGAGCTTGTAAAAAGAGCCAAGGAATTAAATATGGATTCTCTGGCTATAACCGACCATGGGAGCATGTACGGAGTAGTTGAGTTTTATAAACAAGCAAGAAAAGAAGGAATTAAACCGATACTTGGATTTGAAGCATATGTATCTCCTCGTAAAATGACCGATAAGGACCCTCAAAATGATAAAACTCAGTATCATTTAGTGCTCTTGGCAGAAAACAGGGAGGGCTGGCAAAATATAATCAAGCTTTGTTCCATAGGTTTTGTGGATGGTTACTACTACAAGCCAAGAATAGACCATGAAACATTGAAAGAATACAGCAGCGGAATTATTGCATTAAGTGCATGTCTTGCAGGTGAAGTACAGACATATTTATTGGAAGATAATTACGATGAAGCATTAAAGACAGCCTTGTTGTACAAGGACATATTCGGAGAAAACAACTTTTTCCTTGAATTGCAGGACCACGGCATGGAAGAGCAAAAAGCCGTGAACAGCTCCTTGTTGAAGCTCAGCAAAGAAACAGGCATAAAGTTGGTTGCAACAAATGACGTTCATTATATAAACAAGGATGATGCTTACTTTCACGATGTGCTTCTTTGTATTCAAATCCAGAAAACAATAGTGGATGAAGATAGGATGAAATTCCCGTCGGACGAATTTTACCTGAAATCCTATGAAGAAATGGCTGAACTTTTCCCCGAAGAAGTACTGAGAAATACCGCAGATATTGCAGAGAGATGCAATGTAGAGCTAGATTTTAACACTGTGCACCTGCCTGAATTTAAAGTTCCTAAGGGGTATGAGAAATCAGAATATTTCAAAAAAATATGCCAAGAGGGATTGAAGGAAAGATATAAAAATATCACTGAAGAAATTCAGCAAAGATTGGACTATGAAATAGGTGTAATTGAGCAGATGGGATATGTGGATTATTTTCTCATAGTGTGGGATTTTATCAAATATGCCAGGGACAACAACATTATGGTGGGACCCGGAAGAGGCTCTGCAGCAGGAAGCTTGGTTGCATATTCCATGAAAATAACAAATATTGACCCTTTAAAATACAACTTGATTTTTGAAAGATTTTTAAATCCCGAGCGTATCAGTATGCCGGATATTGACGTTGATTTTTGCTATGAGCGCCGTGAAGAAGTAATAGACTATGTAAAAGAGAAATACGGTCAGGAAAGAGTTGCCCAGATAATAACATTCGGCACAATGGCAGCAAGAGGCTCCATCCGTGATGTTGGAAGAGCATTAAACATGCCCTACGGCGAAGTGGATTTTATCGCCAAAAAAATCCCCATGACATTGGGAATGACAATAAGCACAGCCTTGGAGGTAAACAAAGAATTAAAGGATTTATATGACAGCGATATAAAAGTCAATAAGCTGATAAATCTGGCCATGAAAGTTGAGGGGCTTCCAAGACATTCTTCAACGCATGCAGCCGGTGTTCTCATATCCAAGGAAGAAGTAACAAAGTACGTTCCTCTTTCAAGAAATAAAGACGTTGTAACAACTCAATTCAATATGGTTGAGCTTGAAGAGCTGGGACTGTTAAAAATGGACTTCCTAGGGTTAAGAACTCTTACGGTAATACGTGATGCCATAGAACTAATTAAAGAAAACCATAATATAAAAATAGATTTTCAAAATTGCAATTATGATGACAAGGAAGTTTACAAGCTTTTTGCAAATGCTGAAACGCTGGGTATTTTTCAGTTTGAAAGTTCAGGCATGAGAGCATTTTTAAGCGAGCTGAAGCCTTCGGAATTTGAAAACCTCTCAGCCGCCAATGCTCTTTACAGGCCGGGCCCCATGGGGCAGATACCCGTATATATAAAAAATAAGCTAAATCCTGATAAGGTTACCTATCTTCATCCGAAATTAGAACCCATTCTTAACGTAACCTATGGCTGCATGGTATACCAGGAACAAGTTATGCAAATAGCAAGAGATATCGGCGGATTTACAATGGGTCGCTCCGATTCCTTAAGGCGTGCCATGGGTAAGAAAAAAATGGACGTCATGCTAAAGGAAAGGCAAAACTTCATTTACGGGAAAAGAGCGGAAAACGGGGAGCCTGAAATAAAAGGTGCTGTTAAAAACGGTGTTGATGAAAAAACAGCCAATGAAATTTATGATTTAATGGTTGAATTTGCTAAATATGCATTTCCAAAGGCGCATTCCGTAGCTTATGCCGCCCTTGCATATGAAACTGCATGGCTAAAAACCTATTATCCCGTTGAATTTATGGCAGCGCTCATATCAAGCATTATGGGAAGCGCCGGGACAGTATCTCTATACATTAGAGAGTGCAAAAGACTTGGAATAGAAATACTTCCGCCGGATATTAATGAAAGTATGGGAAAATTTACGGTGGAAAACGGGAAAATACGCTTTGGCTTAGCTGCCGTAAAAAATGTAGGGGTAAATGTAATACAAGAAATAGTTAAGGCAAGAGAAAAAAAGGGTAAGTTTACAAGCTTTGCTGATTTTTGCTCGAAGGTTGACCCCCTTGTATTAAACAAAAGGCAAATTGAATCATTGATAAAATGCGGCGCTTTTGACTTTTTAAATGTAAGACGCTCACAGCTTATGGCAATTTATGAGAGGACAATCGATTCAGTGTTGGCTCAAAAGAAAAGAAATATCGAAGGTCAGTTTTCCCTTTTTGATTCAATGGAAACAGAAGTCGACATTGTGGATGAACTGCCGGAGCTGCCTGAATATAACGAAAAAGCTCTTTTATCCATGGAAAAAGAAATGGTTGGAATATATTTAAGCGGGCATCCTCTTTCTGAATACGAAAAGATATTGGAAAAGTATGCTACAACAAATTCCAGTGAAATATCAGAAATAATGGATGCTAATGAAGGAAATGTTTTATACGATGGCAGCAGGGTTGTTATGGGCGGAATAATTATAAAAAAACAAAATAAAATAACGAAAAATAACAATATGATGGCATTTATAACATTGGAAGACTTGTACGGAACCGTGGAAGGAATAATTTTTCCGAAAATTTACGATGACTGTAAGGATATTCTATATGAAGACAATATAGTATTGGTTGAAGGAACAATAGACACCTCCGAAGAAGAATCACCAAAGCTTATTATAAATAAAGTGACCGAACTGAAAAAAGAGTATGAAAATGATATTAAACGAAGTAAATTGTATATAAAGGTGAAGGATACAGAGAGCTATAAGAATCTAAAAAAAGATTTATTTTATTGTATATGTAAACACAAAGGAGAGGACTGTGTTATTATCTATAACGAAAAAGATAAAGCAAGTATGGTTTTATCAGATAAATATAGAGTAAATACAGAAGATGAAATATTATTTAAAGACTTAAAAAAACTGGTTGGAGAAAAGAATATCGCAATTATATAGTTGTGAGAGGAGGCAATGATGAGAAAATTAGCAGTATTAACAAGCGGAGGCGACTCACCGGGCATGAATGCAGCCATAAGGGCAGTTGTCAGATACTCTATTTATAATAACATAAGTGTAATAGGAATTCGCAACGGATTCCAGGGTTTGGTTGAGGGAGACCATACGGAAATGACTCTATCCTCTGTTGCAGACATTATTCACAGAGGAGGGACTATCCTTGGAAGTGCTAGAAGCGATGAGTTTATGAAG
>Ga0208694_1003806_pt1 | contig 14230 bp, 12 predicted proteins | sample AD_UKC078_MetaG_FD_184442 | JGI IMG/M metagenome (GOLD analysis project Ga0208694, IMG submission 184442) | Active sludge microbial communities of municipal wastewater-treating anaerobic digesters from USA - AD_UKC078_MetaG (SPAdes) (version 2) | ecosystem: Engineered > Bioreactor > Anaerobic >...
TCATATGTTCGATGTCGCCTCCGCCGTATCCCGCCACCGGAAGCCAGTCCAGATGGACTGAGAATAGGAGGATCAGGAGGAACGCCTGCCAGAAGTTTGGGATGGAGACGCCGATGAGGGCCCCCAGTCGGCAGAGGTCGTCGATCATGGTATTATGCTTTATCGCCGCCAGAATGCCGAGGGGGATGGATACGACAATGGATACGATCATGCTCACGAGGGATAGCTTCAGGGTTGCCTTGAAGCTGTTCGTGATGGCGTCTGCCACCGGCCTCTCCGAGATGAAGGAGTATCCAAGGTCGCCATGTAGAACTTTTTCCAGCCATCGGAGGTACTGGATGTGGATCGGCTGATCGAGGCCCATCCTGACTCTGAAGGCGTCTATCGCCTCTGGACTCGGGCTCCCCTCGGGGCTCATCAGGAGGATCTCCGCTGGGTCGCCGGGAGCGAGATAAGCCATGGAGAAGCTGATCATTGAGACGAAGAGGAGGGCGGGGATGATTAGAAGGACCCTCTTGAATATGTAACCCAGCATTCTAGCCTCTCGATAGCTATCGTTTTCTGATTCTCAGATGTCGACGCGGTTCTCTTAATTCTGGATGGGATGTAAATTCCGACGGATCTTATTCCTTTTCTCCCATTACGAGAAACGTCGGGTCCTTATGGGCGATTCTGTATGAGATAGGGCCGCGAGCGTTCTGAAACTGCCTTACCTCCTGCAGATATCTAAACGAGACGTTGGAGAGCCCAGCATCTTCGAAGAGGGAGCATATCCTCTTCGGTTTCGAGTCGCCGTAGAGGGGAAGCTCGCTTCGTATGGGATCATAATATTCGCTGAAGATCGAATAGAACGATGGCAATCTTCCCTCGGCGATGAGGGTTATCGCCTTTGACAGACCTTTTCGGAGTCGGACTCTTGGGGAGGGGTCGAACCATGCGCCGTCGATGGCGAGGACCCTACCCTTCGGCCTCAAGACCCTTGTCCACTCCTCCACCGCCCCCTTCGGGTCTGGAAGGGTCCATAGGAGGTGCCTGTTTACCAGGATGTCGACGCTATCATCCTCGAAGGGGAGCTTCTCGGCGTCTCCGCAGCGAAAGTCCGCATCTAAGGCCATCATCCTGGCGTTGCCTCTGGCCTTCTCGATCATCCCCGTCGAGATGTCTACCCCCGTCACCTTATGGCCCATCTCCGCAAGGATCAAGGCGAGAAAGCCGGGACCCGTTCCCACGTCCAGGGCCTTCAAGCCCCCGCTGGCGTTCAGGACGGACTTGAGCTCTCTCTTCCAGACTGCCTTCTCCTCTTCATCGAATCCGCAGATGCCGTTGGTGTAGGTCTGGCTTCTCCAGTCCCAATACTTTGAAATGGTCTCTTTGGCGTCCATGAATCCCCTCTCCATCATTCAATCGCTCATCCCACTCCGATCTCATGAAATCGACATGATCTGCGCCAATTGACTGTTTGTCCGTAAGAGTAATCGGAGGGGAACGGCCGGCTCCCGACCGTTCCGCTTCCATAGGTCATCAGGCCACGTAGACGTCCTCGGTGAGGACGGGCATCTCATTCGGATATATCTCGAAGCCTCCGACCCGTTCGCTCAGGCCAACCAGCATCCTATCGTAGAATAGGAAGATCTCCGGGGAATCCTGGAGGACCCGTTCCTGGATGTCTCTGTAGATCCCCTCTCTTTCCTCCTTGTCGTGGGTTGTTCTCCCCATCTCAATGAGGTCGTCGATGCCGGAGTAACGGGTATATCCCGCCTCGATGCCTGTAGAGAGGAACTGCTGGGAGACGAAGTAGTCGGGATCTCCGTTGGTTGCAACTCCGTAGGCGTAGAGGGAGAGGTCGTAGCTTCCATCGCTCATAGCCGATCTGATGGCTGCGGCTTCGAGGGTCTCCACCTTCGTCTTTATTCCGATCCTCTCCAGCTGAGCTGCGATCATCTCTGCCGAGGGCTTATTTGCTGGCCTGCTGGTGTAGGTGATTATGGAGAGCTCGAAGGGCTCATCCTCGTAGAGCCATGCCTCTCCGCTCCATGTGAGACCTGCATCCTCCAGCAGCTCTTTTGCCTTTTCAGGATCGTAGGGGTACCCTTCGAGATCGTCGTTTGAGGACCACGGATAGTTTGAGGGCCAGAAGCTCTTAGCGGGAGTTCCAGCGACGCCCTCTAAAGCCGTATCCACCAGCTCCTGGCGGTCAATGGCATAGCTTATCGCCTGTCTGACCTCCATCTGATCGAGGGGTGGCTTAGCCGTGTTTACAAACATGAAGTAAGTCCGCATGGTGTCCTTCGAGACCACCTTGGTGGCAGGATCGTCCTCGATCGTCTCGTACCACTGTGCAGGTATAGCCCATGCGATGTCTACCTCGTCCCCTTCGAGCATCAGAGCCCTGGTCTCGGGTTGCGATATGTAGTGTACGATCGCTCCATCGGATTTGACTGGCCCGTTCCAATAGTTTTCGTTCTTGTCCAGGGTGAGGCTCACGTCCTTCTCGTAGCTTGCGAACTTGAAGGGACCCGTGCCCACAGGCTCTTCGTCCAGATCTTCTGCGGCGGGACTTACGATGCAGGCGAATCTGATGTCGGCAAGGGTCGAAAGGGTCGGAGCATACGGCACCTTAGTGACGATCTTGATGGTATAGTCGTCGATGACAGATACGGAGTCTACGAAGCTGTACTGGTCGTACCAGCGGTTTTCTGGATCGTTCTTAACCCGGTCGATGGAGTAGATCACAGCATCGGCGTTTAATGGGGTGCCGTCGTGGAAGACTACCCCTTCTCGGAGATGTACGATCCACTCGGTCTCGCTCGCCAGCTCGTATCCCTCCGCAAGCTCAGGAACGAGGTTCATCTCCGTATCGTAGCTGAAGAGGGTCTCGTAGACGCCCGCCTGCCTCATGTACCAGCCTGCGTATTCGAAGGCGGGGTCGAGCCTTTCGCCTGGAGAGAAGGGCATCACCAATCGAAAATCCTCGGCGAAGGCCGCCGGCATCGGCGCCAGCAACAGCGCCGCGATCCAAAGGACTTTCATCTCACATCTCTTAAGCATGAAATGCCTCCTTGTTCACATCATTATCCTTTTTATTAATAAATGCTCTGATCTTTAAGAAAAGACTATCTACTTTGATGCTATAATGGATAACATAGAGGTGACGAGGAGATTGTGACGGACTTGGTCGTGGTCATGCTGGCGACGGAAGGGTTCGCCCTTTCGGCTTTTGTATATTACCTCGATCACAAGTGAAGAATGTATATGCTGCAGAATGGAATCTCCCAGGAGGAGCCCCTTGATGTCAGGCTCGATAGGCGGCTGTTTGGCGGCCTATTTCTCCTGCTGACGGGCATCGCCCTGGTTATATTCCCCAACGTCGCATCGTCTGCGGGGCTTGAGGTCAGTCCGACCACGAGCCTTATGTTAATCGGAATTTTGGCCCTCTCTGCAGGCCTGGCCACGATACTCGGATACTGCATACTGAAGAGAGGCCTCTCCTCCTTGGCAGACCGGGGTCGAAAACTCTAGTGTATTAATATTATACGATTAAAACTTAATTAATATGCGCATCATACCGATAAGTTCATACGCAATGGGAGGCCATAAGATGCAGAGCTTCCTGCCCCCAGTCCGAACTCCGAGGCTAATTGTTCACCACAACTCATCCGTCACCGTTTCGTGAGAGGGCCGGGGCAGGAAGATCTCCTCAGCTTCGAGAACGTTGGAGTACCGTCTCGCCCCGAGAGCTCTCCGGCAAGATAAATCCGTACATTGCATAACTCCCTAATGTCGGGGAGCCGGGAACGCGAGGCGGAACCCTGGAGCATTTGAATTCTGAATTCTGTTATTTATACATAGCATGGACACGAATCTTGCTAGATGTATGCACGACATGGGGTCGGAATTTACCGATGTATAATCTTGTCATATATTTCAGATATGAAATGATCCAGAGCTGAGGCTTTAAGATGCCTGCAGCCGGGGTGTGGTGATGGGATTGACGAAGATAACGATAGAGGGTCTAATCTTCAGTTACGGCAAGACAAAGATCCTGGACGGCATCGATTTAGCCGTCGCAGGCCGGGAGGTCCTCAGCCTCGTAGGCCCCAACGGCTGCGGGAAGACGACCCTCATCAAATGCATCTCCGGGATCCTCAGGCCCCGGGGGAGGGTCTTTTTGGGGGAGAGGGCCGTGGCGTCGATGACCAGGCGCGAGGTGGCTCGGTACATCGGCTACGTCCCCCAGTCGACGACGAGCGTCCTTACGACGACGGTTTTCGATGCCGTCCTGATGGGGAGGAGGCCTAGGATGGGATGGACGGTCTCCGACGAGGACCTCGACCGGGTCGTCGAGGTGATGAAGCTCCTCCACGTCGAGGAGTTTGCCCTCCGGGACTTCTTGGAGCTATCAGGCGGCCAGAAGCAGCGGGTCCTCATCGCAAGAGCCCTGGCCCAGGAGCCGGAGGTTCTCCTCATGGACGAGCCGACCTCCAACCTGGACATAAGGCACCAGCTGGAGGTGATGGAGACCCTCAGGTCCCTCGTCAAGAGGACGGGGGTCTCCGCCATCCTGGCGATCCACGATCTCAACCTCGCCGCCAGGTACTCCGACACTCTCGTGATGCTGAAGGACGGGAAGGTCCACGCCAGAGGCGATCCCTTCGCCCTCCTGACGGAGGAGAATATCAGGACGATCTTCGGGGTCGAGGCGGCGGTGATAAGGAACCTGGACCGGCCATATGTGGTGCCTCTGCGATCGCTGGATGGTGAAAAAGCGTGAGAGAATTTGAGAGGGTCTGATGGCGCGATTGAGAGATTGCTGCGGGTTGGACCCCAGATTGAAGAATCCTTCTCGCCTCCGAGACGAAGGGTCAAGGTGCGATTGGGGCAGACTAAACCCGTGCGAGCATCGAATCTGTGATCAGGTTTCGGTGGGCCTCAGTAACGATTTCGCTGTCTCCAATATCGACGATCTTGCCCTCTTCCATAACTGCAATCCTGTCGCTCATATGCCTGACTATTTCCATATCGTGGGAGATGAATAGGAGGGTCAGATCGTATTCGTCTTTCAGGTCTTGAATCAAGTTAAGAATCTGGGCCTGAACGGAGACGTCTAAAGAGGCGGTGGGCTCGTCTGCAACGATGAAATCGGGGTTTATGGCCAGAATCCGAGCCAGAACGACCCTCTGATTCTGCCCACCGCTCAGCTGGTGCGGGTAACGGTTTACATGCTCGGGGTTGAGCCCAACCGTTTCTATCAGTTCCAAAACCCTATCCCGTATCTCACGCCTGTTAGACTTGCCTCTAAGCCCCAACCGGAAGGGCTCTGCAATGCTTTCCCCGATCTTCATTCGAGGGTTCAAAGAGGAATCGGGATCCTGAAAGATCATCTGCATGCGAGGCCTTATTCTTCGAAGCTCCCTCTGGTTCAACCTGGATATATCAGTCCCATCGAAGAATATCTGGCCAGAGGTCGGCTCTATCAATCTCAACAGCAACCTGCCAAGGGTGGTTTTGCCACACCCGCTCTCTCCCACCAGCCCGAGGGTATCACCTCTTGCTATGTGAAAGGAGACTCCGTCTACGCTCTTTACGCATTGCTTTTTAAGGAGACCTGAAGAAAAATACTTCTTAAGGTCGCATACCTCGATCATGTGTATAGGAAACACCTCACAGATTGCCCATCATCCGCCGGAGTTATCTCCGGATGTTTAAATTTACATGCCTCCATCGCAAAATCGCATCGTGGACAGAACCGGCACCCGGATGGGAGGTCTATGAGAGACGGGCTCGACCCTCTTATGGGCTTCAAACCCCTGCTGGGCAGGGAATTTATAAAACCACGTGTATAGGGATGCATGGGATTTTTCAACACATCCCAAACCTTCCCTACCTCCAAGATCTCTCCCGCATACATGACCGCCACTCGGTCGCAGATCGATGCTGCTACATTCAGGTCATGAGTTATCATCAGCATCGATTTGTGCTCAGTGACACCTTTTAGCAGCTGGACGATCTGAGTCTTCGTCTTGGCATCTAGCCCTTTGGTGGGCTCGTCAGCTATTATAATGGAGGGATCGCACGAGAGACCGATGGCGATCATCGCTCGTTCTTTCATTCCCCCGCTGAACTCATGAGGGTACTGGTCAGCCCTCCTCTCGGCATCATGTATCATCACCGACCTGAGGATCTCGACTGCTCTCTTCTTGGCCGCCCTTTTATCCAAACCCCCATGGAGACGTATTCCCTCGGCGATTTGATCTCCCACCCTCATGACGGGATTGAGCGAAGTAGTGGGGTTTTGAAGAATCATGGCGATCTCTCTTCCCCGTAGCGACCTCATATCCTCCTCAGCCAGCTCCAGAATATCGCGGCCCCTGTAAATAATGCGTCCATTTATTTGAGCCGAGGAGTCTAGCAGACGGACTATGGACATGCCCAACACGGTCTTTCCACAGCCCGTCTCTCCAATCAGCCCCACCTTCTCAGAATCCGCTATTTTGAGGTCGACATGATCGACGGCCTTTACCAACCCGTCCGGGGTGGGGAAATACGTATTAAGTTTATGAATGTTCAGCAGATTCATTGTTATCCTGATTCAAGTAGTATGTAATAAATATTCCCATCAAGAATGTAATAAATATTCCCATCAAGATACATAATCAGGTCGTGTACTTGCATAACTGAATAATTTAGATATTAGCACCTCCAACTATGATTAGGTGTAGGATGGAGGAAAAGCTGGATTTATCTAAATTCTGGTGCTGGGAGGAGGATTGCCCCGATTATGGGAAAACTGGTGCTGGAAATATAGTTTTGAAAGAACGATACGGGAAGGATAATAGAGCTCGTCTCAAATGCAGGACCTGTGGTCATTGCTTCAGCGATACTCATGGAACGCCGTTCTTCAGCCTAAACACATCGATAGATGAAGTCTGCCGAACGTTGGCGCTGATTCCCGAAAAAGGAAGCATTCGCTGTGCGGCTCGGGCATCCGGCCATAGCATTAGCACAATCTGCAGGTGGATAGATATCGCAGGCAAACACTGCAAAGAAGTGAATGATTATTATTCATTGGTCATCGGTTAAGCCAAAAAACCGTAATGAATTGCCCCCCGATAGCGGTTCTTTGAGACAGACAGTTAAAAATTTATACGATAACTCTATTCTCCTTCACGTTTAGATACCACACACAGGGCATTTATCACATCGTTTTTCATGTCAGAGAGGATATTGAAATATAATTTAATAATGAAAAGAACAACTCGTTGCATAAAAACATATCAAAAATAGCCTTAACCGATGACCAATGGATTATTATTTGAAGAATCTCCGTCTCGATCGCGTGCAAGTAGACGAGATATGGTCATATATAAAAAAAAGGAGAAAAACGTCGATGCCAACGATTCGAAAGAGTATGGTGATATTTATAGCTTGACTGCAATTAAACCTGATACACGGCTATTCTTAAGCCATTGTGAGGGAAAAAGAACCGCAGAAGATTGCATCAGACTATTCAGCGACATCGAGAAGCGTCGCGCAATTGATTCACCAATTCCTGTATTTACATCCGATAACTGGGACCCTTTCGAAGAAGGTCTTCTCAATGGGTCGCGTACCCAGGTTACTGAAAAACATCATGAGAATCGAATTTAACCAGGGTGTCTGGCTCTCGCATTTCAAGAGAGATAATGGGCACGCCAGGAAGGTTTTGCCTGAAGATCTGCTTCTGCTCAAGGCCTCCTGGCGATGTGTGCCCGGATTCGATGTTCGTTTGAAGGGCATCGGGCTCCAAGCTTAGGATCAGCTCAAAATCAGCATTTTCAGCTGTGTTACCGACAGAAGGCAGCTCGGCAAATTTTGGGAAATAAGTCTTATGAGCCGTCCTGTCCTGTCCATGGGCAACAAGTATATCCTCCGCTCCCAATATCCGCGTCATTTCGACGCCATTGAAGCCCATGTTCACCAGACGTTTAATGGGCTTATTTACCGTCTCTGGCTCGCCAAGCATATCGAAATATGTGAGCTTCGTCTCACTACCATCCAGTATCAACTGTATCTGCTCCAGATCCGCTTCGTCGATCTGGCCGTCAAAATTGGCGTCTGCCAGCTCCGTCTCGCCGTTGGTTCCATCGATAATCCCTTGGACGTATTCGATGTCCAGCTCATCGATGGTGTCATCCATGTTCGCGTTACCGAAGATCTCTAGCGTGAAATCGAATGCATCTGCAGGCATAAAGGCCATAGATATTGATAGGGCTGTAACAACTATTCCAAGGGCTGATCTATTCATTATATTACCTCATACTTATGATCAGTAATCTCTTCATTAGTAATAAATATTTCGAAATATTATATACATAAATATTATTCTTGTACCAATCGATATGCTATGATTTTTATTTATATATTAATAAATTTGTAAATCCGTGCTCCTGGATTCTTTTGTCGTTATAATATGTCAAATACATGATAATTCCTCTAAAATCATAAAATATGTCGGTTATCTATAAACCACTAATATCATAGATACTTAGCGGACTGGAGCAAGCCACTAAATAATATAATTTATAATTGAATATAAATAAATACTATTATTAATGAGTATGCAATCGCTATTAAAACATACTGGTACAGAGCAACCTTTAGCCCAGTAGTCCCACCAAAATAGGATAAATTTATCGGAATGTCACCCTTCAGACATCCAATGCCTAGGTGGAGAATTCTTGCTATGAATAGTAGCATCAAACAAGTTTTAATGGAGACTTCGCCGCCATTTAGCAGCGTCCCGCTTGATACAATAGCCGCGCTCTGGCTAACCAAACTAGCAAATAAAACTATCAAACTTGATGAAGGGAAACCGATTGATCCGAGGACTGAGCTATATTCTTGTATAATTGGTTTAACTAATATATAATTAGTTATTAATTGTGTGATAAATACTGTAGGGATTAATATTTTAATTATTCTAACAGACGAATGCAAGCTTTCCTTTAAACTATTTTTTATTTTAGTTGTGTTTATTTTCTCCGAATCTTGTTTTTCCTCAATCATTTTTGATGCGGTACCAGAGAGCACAAATCTTCCAAAAAATATTCCTATTAGAGCTACAAATAAATTGGCGGAAATGTCCAGACATAAATACAGGCCGCCTGCATATAGCCCTAGCACAGAAATTGCTACAGGGGCAAAGTAGAAAATGGTGCTATTAATTGTCCTCGGAATTGATCCAACAAGAACAGTTATAATTAGCTCATTATTATTTATCGTCTTCTTCTTTTTATGCAGTTCAGAAAGCACCGCCAGAGCTGTCCAGTTATTCACAAGAAATAAGGTCAAAGCTGTTGAACATTCTGTTGGCAGATTTGCAGCAGAAGCGAGGCGGACGGTAGGGAGACTGAGATATCTGAAGTACGGTGATCCCCTGATGACAGCAGCTATGAAAAATCCGATGAACATTGGAGGAATCATTACCTTTGATAATTCGATAGTCGAGGAGATTGCGGCGCTAAGAGGAATTTTGATCACCTGATATATAATTTATATATCCAATCGTATTGAAATGGTCTTGTGCTCTATTTTAATGTGATATTTACCATTACCACAGCACACATATCTCGCAACACGATTCGCGTGACAACCGAATTCAGAGTTCATCTGTCTCCCAGATAAATAAATTAATTTGAAGGTGGAACCCACCTTCAATCTTGTTCAGGCTACGAATCATAGTTGGGGTATACGAAGACTCCGTGCTCCTCCAAATCGTAATCCACATTCTGGAATTTATCTATGTATTCCTGATGAACAGCCTGCGGGTCCAAGTCCTGAAACAGATCCGGATAGAGCCATTTTGCAAAGTATAGGACGCCTATATGGTCCCCTGGTCCCAGGGTGTTTATGAAATAGGTCACATAGACTTCATTGTTCTTGCCAGCATTGGTATCACCGAATCCGGGCGTCTCCAAAATTTGATCATAGCGCGTCTTCAAGACCTCAATATCATCAACCTCATAGCCTCCATCCCAAGATAATCCAATTATGACGTCAGGATTCTGCTCCAATACCCATTCGGTATCTACCGCGGGAAGGGTATTCTGGGAACTTCCTATGAGGTCGGCCGCAATGTTAATTCCTCCTGCAGTCTCGATAGCTTCGGAATAGCCGCTTCCTCGGGTTACGGTAGTGCCACCAGGCCTATCCACAAAGACTCTCGGCCTTTCATCAAGAGGAATGCTTGCCACCCGGTCTCTGACCATATCCAGGTATCCATTCTGCCATTCCCGGTACTTTTTAGCGTTATCCACCTCATCCAGCATATAGGCCAGAATCATCAGTGATGGCACCCCCTTGCTCCAGGTTGTCAGACGCACAATTTCTATATCGGTATCCTTCAATTTTTCTTCAATTTCTGGACAGCCTGCCGACACACCCGAGATAATGGCGTCAGGATTGAGTTCTAGTATCATTTCTGCGTCGCAGTCACTTCTGGTCCCAATAGAAGGCATTTGCTGAAATTCAGGAAAGTACTGAGGGTATTTTCCAATGGCTCCTTGGAATTCCTCGGTATCAATCCCAACTACTCGGTCTTCTGCTCCTAGAATGCGAATGATCTCTGCCGTGTTGTCGTATATGATTATTATTTTCTCGAGTGGTTGCTTGACCCGTTTCACATCTCCGATGCAGTCGATGTAGTAAAGTTCAGACTCGGTTCCTTCGATGATCTCTTTGACTCGATCGATATCGCTTTGATCGACTTTGCCGTCCTGATTGGCATCTGAAAGACCCGTCTCATCGTTGGTTCCATCGATAATCCCTTGGACGTATTCGATGTCCAGCTCATCGATGGTGTCATCCATGTTCGCGTTACCGAAGATCTCTAGCGTGAAGTCCGATGCGTCTACCGGCATAGCGATCAGCGACATGCATAATGCTGTCATCGCAATCCCAACGACCATTCTCACCACTTGAATCACCTCGCGCATCCCATAATGATCATCTTCCCGTACCTTAGTTAGCCTCATATGATTTTCTGAACTATTCAATTCTCCCCGAAATGGTGATTATCTTTCTCTTGTGGTTCAACTGCTTTAGACCCTCTGATACAGTACCATTCGTAGTTGCAGGTCCAGCCAAGTTGGTAGCGCCAGGGCATTCTTCCCCATATCTCCGCTGATAACGCACTTGCTTCATCCATCTTGGTTGCAGCCACATCCATAAAACCGCAATCTACAAAGAGTTTCATTTGCCTATCAAAAGACCCCTTCTTGTCATAATTCAAGGGAAGGCGGCTGCGTATCACCTTGTCATAGTATTCAGACCAAGCATTTCTTCTTTCGTAAATCGAAATGACCAGCTTCGCCAAATTGGGTCGGAAATACTTATCAATTGTATTCGCTTCTCTCTCTACTGAAGGTGTATCAAAGGCATAGGCCCTTCCACCGGGCTTCAGCACTCTTTTCCAATCCGTTATTGCCTTCTCTGGATGAAGTACAGTCCATAAAACCCAACGGCTCACCACTACATCGAAACACTCGTTCTCAAAGGGGATTGATTCTGCGTCACCTATTCTGAGGTCTAGCTGAAGATCCTTCTCTTGGGCTTTCTTGCTGCATAGTGAGATCATCATTTCGGAGAGGTCTATTCCCACAACTTCATGGCCCATCTCAGCAAGGAGGATAGATAGAAATCCAGTGCCTGTGCCCACATCCAGTATTTTCAGCCTCTCGCTTCCCAGCTCTTTGTTAAAAAATTCTTTCCAGGTATCCCTAACTTTTGAGTTAATATCTTCATCAGTAAATCTATCGTAGTCGTAGTATTTGCTTGCTTCATCCCAGCGATTGATGATTCTTCTCTTAAGCTCCTCTGACGATACCTGATTATTGCCCATATATGTCATCATAATTCCGCCAAGGCTTCATTAACATCTCACTCTACTTGTGCAAACTAGTAGCAATGAAAAGAAAGGGTGCTATTGCACCCTTCCTAATCAATGCCCAATGCCTGTTCTATCGGCCATGATCACCAATCCGTTTTATGTGTCAGGCGCTCCGGCCAAGCCATCATCTATTACAATAGGCGGATAGACGAAAACGCCCTCTCGATCCAGATCGTAGTCCAATCCCCGAATTCTATTCAGATACTCCTTATGAATCGCTTCTGGGTCTAGATCCTCAAAGAGATCGGGGTGCAGCAGCTTGGCTAGGTAAGGCAAGCCAATAAACCACTCTGCCATCAGAAATTTCATGTCCATAAGGTATAAATGTCCCTCTTTTGCGGCATTGGTTGTGGCGATGGCGGGATTGCTCAGGAGTGTCTCCAGATACGCTTCCGCCTCAGTTGTACTATCCTTCGAATAGCCAATCGTTTTGCTGTCTCCAACAATTATGATGTCTGGATTGGACTCGATTATCCACTCCGGTTCTATCTCAATAAAATTGCCTTCGAGATCTTTGGCAACATTGAGTCCGCCTGCTTGCTCGATGATAGTCTGCCACTCCCCCATATTACCCGTGTATGTATGGAAGAATGTTTGATCGTTGTCGGTTCTAAAGACCCTTGGCTTATCTCCATCTGGGAGGCTGTCCACACGCTCAGATATCTGGCCTAAATAGCCATCAATCCACTCAAATAGTTCAATCCCCGTCTCCTTTGCTCCAATAACATAGTAGAGCTTTGCCATTTCGCTCCTCATCAATGTAATATCTCGAGGCATACATGCGAAAACGGTACAGTTGGGATAAAATGTCTCAATGGTTTTCTCCAAATTTGGATTAGATCCTTCGGTTAACCAATCTCTCGTATATATGATGACAACGTCAGGATTCAGCTCTAATATCTTCTCTGCGTCATATTCAGACCATGAACCAATGCTCGGCAGATCTTTCGTCTTGGGAAATATCTTATCCTGATCTTTTTTAACCGTTTCATCAATAGCTACTATCTTATCATCTGCTCCAAGCATGCTCAATGCCCAAGTATGATAGGTATAAGTGGAGACGATCCTATTCACCGGTTTATGAACAGTCTCAACTGATCCGTCATAGTCAATAAATGTAATCATATCATCTATGCCATCAATAATCTTTCTTATCTGCTCTATATCCTTCTCATCAATAACACCGTCGTAATTGGCGTCTGCCAGCTCCGTCTCATCGTTGGTTCCACCGATAATCCCCTGAACGTACTCGATGTCCAGCTCGTCGATGGTGTCATCCATGTTCGCGTTCCCGAAGATCTCTAGCGTGAAATCCGAGGCGCCTGCAGGCATAAGGGCTAGCGAGATGCATACGGCCACAATAACGATTCCAAGAGCTTCAATATTCATTTTGCCGCCTCATACTTCTATCGCCATAGGTATTTCATAGTAATAAATATTTCCATATAAGATATACATATGTAATATATATTTCAGCGTTGCAACAGATTTATTAACCATGTATGAAGACTTTATCATATCGAAACCGAAGGTGATAGAACGATGAAAGATAATAAACTAGCCTTGATGATAAAAGGCCACGAGATCTGGCTGGGCGAAGCGAAAGCGAACAACTCTGGGGCAGAGCTGTCCCTCTCCTTTGGACACAACATGAGGAGAGATGGCTCACTAGATCCCAAGAGGATAACGCCTCTCGTCTATACCCCCGAGGGCACCACCCTGACGCCGTCCCTTACCCTCAACGAAGATCACTATCTGATCAAGTTTTCAGCAGACGGCGATGGATACTATACAGCCGTCGTCGACCTGTCAGCGGTGGTAATCTCTCAAACAGCCGATGGCCACCAGATCGGCCCCAAGCACCAGTTCAAGAACGTAACCTACGCAGGGTCCTTCCACCAGATGGCAAAGAGAATAATCCCCATAGGTGAAGCTGGCGAGTTCAAAGGCAACCTCGTCCACGGCATACTGGAGATCGTGCCCGTTAACCCGAGGATAGGAGTGAACGGCGAGGCTGAGCTGAAGGTATACTATGAGGGCCAGCCCCTTCCCGCGGCCGAGGTCAAGGCTGTATCTCAAAAGGAGGAAAAAGATATCTGGACGATGAAGACCGACGAAGAAGGCGTAGCCAGAGGCCCCATCACCACCGATGGCGAGTGGATGTTCCTGGTACGCCATAGGGACCCCAGCAAGAAGGCCAGCGATGAGTTCGACGAGACGGTCTTCGTCAACACTCTGGTGATGGAGGCCCGATGAAGAGGATAATCCTAACGGGCAAGGGGGGCGTCGGCAAGACGACGGTGG
>Ga0208694_1003816_pt1 | contig 14205 bp, 6 predicted proteins | sample AD_UKC078_MetaG_FD_184442 | JGI IMG/M metagenome (GOLD analysis project Ga0208694, IMG submission 184442) | Active sludge microbial communities of municipal wastewater-treating anaerobic digesters from USA - AD_UKC078_MetaG (SPAdes) (version 2) | ecosystem: Engineered > Bioreactor > Anaerobic >...
ACGGGTGATCTGGTTGCGCGCCTTTTCTTGATAGGGGTCGGAGGCGTCGGTGAGGCGCACGAAGAGTTCGAACTGATCGAGCGCCTCTTCACGCAGCGAGTAGACATTCAGATAGAGGGCGCCGAGGTTGTAGAACGCGGGTGCGTAGCGCCGGTCGGTCTGCTGGGCGCGTAGCAGGCAGAGGCGCGCCTGATCGTTGCGGCGGAGCGCGGCTTCGGTCAGCGCCAGGCCGGTGAGGATGCTGGCGCGCGACTCATCGCTGGTGGTTTCTGCTTCCAGTGCCTGACGGAAGAAGATCTGGGCTTTGGGCAGCTCCTTGGTGTAGTAGGCAAGCTGGCCGAGCCCGGCAAGGGTTTCGCCATGCTTCGGATCCAGATCGAACGCGGCCTTGAAGGCAGCAGCGGCGGGATCCAGCTCGCCCTTGAGCAGGTGGGCGCAGCCGAGGTGATAGTAAAGATCCGGTGAGTCTGTGATGCGTTGCGAGGCGAGCGTCAAGTGGGTGATCGCTTCGGGGTAGTTCTTCTCACCGAAGGCGGCCATGCCGCGGCGCAACGCGCTTTGTCCGGAGTCCGAACCGCAACCGGACGCCAGCAGAACGCACACTGCGCACAGGCAGGTAATCTGAATGCGAATCATGGCAAGCAACACCTCGCGTCCCCTGCGTCGACCACCCGGCCGACTTTTTATTTCAGGGAAACCAACAAATGCCCCCCATCATACCGTAGCTCCGCCGTTGCCGCAACATCGGAATCACATCGGGACGCGATTCAGGATGCATCGCCCATGCAGGTACCGAGGAGGCGCGCGGTCTTGATCCAAGGGTGGTCCTGCGGCACGGTGCGAACGTGCCCGGCGACATCCTCAAGGGGCACGGCGACGCAATCGTCACCGCGCACGGCGACCATCACGTTGTACTCGCGGGCGTCGATGAGTTCGCCGGCCATTGCACCGAGCCGGGTACAGAGCAGCCGGTCGGCCGGGGTAGGGGTGCCGCCGCGCTGGATGTGGCCGAGCTGGGTCATGCGCGCATCGATGCCGGTGAGTTGCTGGAGGTCACGGACGATGCGGCTAACCTTGGATTCGCGTATCATACGAGGCTTCTGTGGTAGCTTTACGGGGGTGTTACCGTTGGCTTCACCGTTCTTTTTCTTGCCGTTTTTCTTCTGCGGCTTGGGGTCGCTGTCCTCTTCATCCTCGTCTTCGGGCTGATCGTCGATGGCGATGGCTCCTTCGGCCACGGCGACGATGGAGAAGCGCTTGCCACGGTGGCGGCGGGTGTTGATGAAATCGGCGACGGCGTGGATGTCATATTTGATTTCTGGAATTAGGATGACGTCGGCACCGCCCGCGATACCGGCGCCGAGCGCCAGCCAGCCAGCGGAATGCCCCATGATTTCGACGGCGATGAGACGGTGGTGGCTGCTTGCGGTGGTGTGGAGGCGGTCGATAGCCTCGGTTGCGATCGATTTGGCGGTGTCGTAGCCAAAGCAGGTGTCGGTCAGGACGACGTCGTTGTCGATCGTCTTCGGTAGCGTGATGATGTTGAGGCCCTTTTGCGAGAGGCGGTAGGCGTTTTTCTGCGTGCCGTTACCGCCGAGGCACACGAGGCAGTCGAGGTTGAGCCTGTCGGCGTTGGCCACGGCGACATCAGTCATATCCATGATGGTGCCCCCCATATCCATCTTATGCGGCTTGTCACGGCTTGATCCGAGGATCGTGCCGCCGAGCGTGATGATGCCGCTCACGGTACGGTCTTCGAGCGGGATGTAGCGGTTTTCAACGAGGCCGCGGAAGCCGTCAAGGAAACCGACGACTTGGATGCCGTAGTGCATGGCCGATTTGGCCACCGCGCGGATGGCGGCGTTGAGACCTGGGCAGTCGCCACCTGCGGTCAGGATGCCGATGCTACGTGCCGGTTTGCCGTTTTTCTTCTTGTTGTCGTTGCTCAATGTCTTACGTCCGTTTACGGGTTGCGTTTTCGGTGGGGCTCAAGCATCGTGGGCTTGGTCTGCTCTTTGAGGTTGGCGGCGGCTTTGGCCCGCCTGTAAAGCTCCTCCTGGGCTCTGACGGGTTTCTCCTTGCCACGCGCGGTGACAAGGCGGTACTCACCGTCCGCGCAAAGAGTACGCGCTTTTACGCAGTCGGTAAAGTAAACATCGAGGGTAGCGAGAAGTTTTTTTCGCGGGCCGGGTGCGAGCACAGGAATCATGAGTTCGATGCGCTTGTCGAGGTTGCGCGTCATCATGTCGGCGCTGGAGATGTAGAGGTCATCCAGACCGCCGTTGCGGAAGCGGAAAATACGGGCGTGCTCAAGGTAGTAGTCCACGATGCTGACAACGGTGATGTTTTCGCTCATGCCCGGGACGCCGGGCTTGAGGCAACAAATACCGCGGATGTTCAGCCTGATCTTCACACCAGCCCTGGAAGCGCTGTAGAGGGCGGCGATGATACCCTTGTCGCTGAGCGAGTTCATTTTCATCGTGATCTCGGCTTTTTCATTGTTGCGGGCACGTTCGGCCTCGTTGGCGATGAGCGCAAGAATGGTGGAGCGGATCGAGAAAGGGGCCACCTCAAGGCGGCGCAGCGATTGCGGCTGGGAGTAGCCAGTGATGGCGTTGAAGACGTCGGAGGCATCCGCGCCAAAGTCGTTGCGGCAGGTGAAGAGCCCGACGTCGCTGTACAGCGTGGCCGTCTTTTCGTTGTAGTTGCCGGTGCCAAAGTGCACATAGCGCACGATGCCCTGCGGCTCGCGCCGGACAACGAGACAGATTTTCGCGTGTGTCTTGAGCGAACGCACGCCGTAGACGACATGTGCGCCCGCGAGTTCGAGCCTGCGCGCCTGTGAGATGTTTCGCGCTTCGTCGAAACGGGCCTTCAACTCGATGAGTACGGTGACGTGCTTGCCGACCTGTGCGGCGCGGATGAGCGCCTCCACAATCGCGCTCTGCGAGGCGGTACGGTAGAGCACCTGCTTGATCGCCAATACCTGCGGGTCATCGGCGGCGTCGTTGAGGAATTTTACGACGGGGTCGAATGAATCGTAGGGATGCACGAGCAGAATGTCGCCTTGCGCGATCTGTGGGAACATGGACTCCTTGATGTCCACATCCGGCGAGGGAACCGGCTCCCATGGCTCGTCGCGCAGGTCTTCAAAGCCGTCTGTCTGAGTGACCGACATGAGACTGCGCAGTTCCACGGGGCCGTCCACTAAATAGACATCCGCCTGTTCGAGGCCAAGTTGTTGTTTCATCGCGCCCACGAGCGCGCGTGAGGCGCGGCAGTGGATCTCAAGGCGGATACACTCCGTCTCGCGGCGGTCGTCGAGCAGCTCCTGCATGCCGGCGAGCAGGTCGGATGACAAATCCTCACGCAGTTCGATGTCAGCGTTGCGCGTGACCCTGAACGGCACGCATTCGACAACCGACTGACCCTCCACGACTGCGGCGACCTGCCACGCCACGACCTGTTCGATCGGGATGAAGACGGCGCGGCCGTCAGCGTCGGGGATTCTGATGAAGCGCGGGAGTTTCGGTCCCAGCGGGATGAAGACCATACGCGAGGCTTCGTCCGGTGTGGTTGGAGCAAGCGTGGCCACGCAATGCGACAGTAGCCCTGCTGGGCGGAAGGGACGCTCCTCGCCTACGCCGACAGGTGAGAGCAGCGGGAAAATGTTGTCCATGAACTCGCGTTCGAGCCATTTGCGCTGTTCGTCAGAGAGATCCTCCACACTTTCCTGTATGACAAAGCCGTGCTTGGCAAGCTCCTTCGAGAGGACCTCAAGCAACTCGTACTGATCCGCCACCATCTTGCGCATGCGGCGCGTGACAGCGACAAGCTGCTGGCGCGGCGTCATGCCGGAAGGATCAGTGCGGCGGATGTTGGCCGCGACCAGCATCTTGAGCCCGCCGACGCGGACCATGCAGAACTCGTCCAGATTCGAGGCGGTGATGGAGAGAAATTTCAGGCGCTCGAGCAACGGCACCTTCGGGTTGCATGCCTCGAGAAGCACACGCTGGTTGAACTCAAGCCAACTGAGTTCCCGGTTCAGGAACTCATAGGCGTCTGGTATTGCGGGCGTGGTTTTCTTTTTTTTCTGTGTCTTCTTCATCGCATGGCACCGTTTGGATTATTCCGGATCGTAAAGGTAGCAGTGGCGTCCGTACATCACCTCGAAAAGATCGCCCTTCTCAGAAAGGGCCACCTGTTCCGCACTGGTCGCCACGCGGCGCGACGGGATGCAAACGAGTGATGTCTCGCTGAGTTTGAACTTGATTTTGCCGAGGCTCTGATCGTGTACGCGGTCAAGCGCGTCGGCGACGCGCAATATGGCGGCGAGCTTGCTGACAACCAGCCTGTCCTCAGGCGAGAGTGCGGCGTACTCTGGATGGCTGGCCTTCGGCATGGATTTGCGGTGGTAGCGCGCGACAACGGCGATGAGTTCGATCTCTTCCGAGGAGAGACCGGCGAACTCGGTGTTGCGGATCAGGTACATCGTGTGGATGTGGTGGGAATTCGCGCTCACGAATGTGCCGATGTCGTGCAGCAACGCGGCTACCTCAAGGATCAGGCGATGGCGTTGCGTGCACCCGTGCTCCTCTTGCAGCAGGTCAAAGAGTTGGAGCGAGAGCTTCGCCACTTGCTCCGCATGGTTGACGTCATGTTGATATTTTCTGCCTGTGGCTCTGGCGACGCGCAGCACATGCTTGCGCATGGTGTTGGTCCACAGCGTGCCGTCCACGGCCTCTTCGAGGAGTCCGTGGCAGAAGGAGAGGCTGCTGATGTAGACCGATTTGATCGACACGGCGCGCGCCGCAGATATGGCGATGCTCAGCGCCGGCGCGATCAGCTCGGCGTCTGCGTAGGAGACGCGCCACTCACGCACAATCTCCTCCGTGGACGAATTCTCGATCTGCTTGAGCAATGCACTAAGTTCATCCACGGTGACCGAGATTACACCGGCGGTCGGATCAAGTTCGACAGCGTTGTTTGGGCTGGGGCGTAGGCGTGCGCCCGCGAAGCGCATCTCGCGCCCCATCAGGAACAGCTTGAAGGATTTGATGTCATCCACGTTGTTGCGCAGTTGCTCTGCGATCTCATGCGTTCGTCCATCGGCAAGCGCGATGAGTTGCTGCGGACGGAAGTCGCCCTGCTCCATCTGCTGACGCATCCGCAGCGAGCCCAGGCTGTATGTCTGCACGAAGCGGATCTCGCCCTCCTTACGACACAGCATACTACAGGTCAGGCCACCGATTTCGAGTACCACGGCTTCTCCCTTGTCGTGGTTGCTTCCGCCCTTGCCCTTGCCAAGCCTGCGGAACGCCAGATGGTAGTAGTAGCCGATCTGTCCCGGATCAAGCAGACGGAAAGCGATGTGCGAGGTGTTCGCCAGCCTGTCGAGGAAGACCGCGCTGTTGTCGGCCATGTTCAGCGTCGGCGTAGCCACAGCGGTGACCGACTCCAACGGGATGCCGTACTCGTCGAGCAGCTTGCGGAACGATTTGAGGATCTGTGCGCATTGTTCCACGGTGGCGTTCGATATTCTGCGCGAGGCGATGATATCGCGCCCTATGGGCACCGACTGCACGGTCTTCTCGAGGATATACGCCTCCTTGGTGTCGCGCTTCTCCGCGATCAACATCCGTATGAAGGTCGCGCCTATGTCAATGACGGCGATCGTGGTCGGTACCACCGCCTCTTCCACTGTGTTGCTGTTCTTTTTCATTGTGTGTGTGCGAGTAATGTTACTTCAGAAACGTTTGCATTGTGTTAGCTTCTGGTTAGTTTTGAAAGCTAAATCGCAAACGAATCAGATTGACTGTGAACGGTCAGCGGGATACCCTACCTGCATGACAAGCAAGGAGTGACTCGTGACATCCAGCAAAGTCAAATGGTTGATACGCGAAGTTGATGCTTGGGAACGTGAAGGTGTCGTTGACACGGCGACTGCGACGCGGTTACGGACGCGCTATGCGCTGGCGGTAGCGAATGAGACGCCTTGGGGACGGATTATTTTCGGCTCGCTGGGTGCACTACTGGTGGGGTTGGGCATTATTGCCCTCTTGGCGGCTAACTGGAGTGACCTTGGGCGACCGGTGCGGACCATCATCGCGTTTATGCCGCTGTGCACGTGCGCCGTGCTCTACGTGGTGGGATATCGGCGTGGATGGAGTTCGCGCGCCTTCCTAGAGCCGCTGGGACTCTTTTGGGGATTGGCCATCGGTGTGGGCGTAGCGTTGATCGGACAGACCTACCATCTGCCACAAGATGCCAAAGCTTTCACGCTAGTCTGGACCCTGCTGTTGATTCCGGTGTGCTACGCGACCCGCGCGCTCGCACCAGTCGCGGGGTACTTCGCCGGCCTGCTGACTTGGGTCTCGATGTCGCAATTAGCGGGCGGTGTGGGGCTCTGGTACTGGCCTCTGGCTGCGATCATCGTGCCGTTGATCTATAGCGTGCGGTGCGAGCCCAATGCGGAGGTGCGTTCGACATGGATGCTGTGGACCGCAGCCCTCTGCTGCACGGCGGCACTGGGTATTACGCTGGAGAAGAGTCTGCCGGGGCTCTGGATGATTGTCTACACGGGAGCATTCGCCGCGCTGCTGCTGGGGGGTGAGGTGCGCGATAGCGATGAACGCGGGTGGTGGCATAACCCGTTGCGGACGCTCGGCGGCGGTGGTCTGGCCGTGGTGCTTTACCTGCTGATCTTTCGGTGGCCGTGGAAAGAGATCGGATGGAACTATTGGCGCACGGATGCTTTCTGCCATCGATGGGCGACATTTTTTGATTTTAGCCTCGCCATCGCACTGCCGGTAACGGCCGCCTTCCTGCTGGTGCTGGCCTTCAGGCGTGTACCGAGACGCAACTGGCACGGCGTGCCGCTACTGCCGGCTTGGGCATTGTGGGGTGTCGCGCCCTTCGTGACAGCCATCGCCTATGCTCTTGCCGCCTACGGCGGGAACGACCAACTGTCGGCGCTGCTCATGACTTTTTATCTGGCCGGACTGGGCTTGGCCACATTGGGAGAAGGCCTGGCTAAACGCCGCCCCGGCACGATCAACGTAGGGGTGCTGGTATTGCTGGCTGTGATTATCGGCAGGTTCTTCAGCAGCGACGCCAGTTTTACGGCCAAAGGCGTGGTGTTCATCATCTGCGGCGTTGTGTTTCTGGGGGCCAATCTGGTGGTTTCGCGCCGCATGAAACAGAAGGGAGGCGCGGCATGAACCGGCGTTGGTTGCTCATCATCGCACTCATCGGTTTGGCGGCGCAGTTCAGTGTCATGGGCTTTATGATTGCCCGGCGCGAAATGACGCTGCACAACGGCGTGGTCTGCCGTTTCCTTACCGCACCGGTCGATCCTTACGACGCTTTTCGTGGCCGCTACGTGGCATTGAACTTCGCGGAAAACAAAAGATGGTTATGTGATTGCGAGTATGTACGCGGACAACGCATTTATGCGGTCATCGGCGAGGGGACCAACGGCTGCAACATGATTGCGCGTCTGACGACACGCCCCGAACCGGAGGAGATCTACATTCGAACGCGCGTCTTGTCCTGCTGGAGGGAGTATCGTCCGCTTCTCACCGGCACCAACGATGTCGTGCGGGCAGGGCGTTCTCGGGATGTGCCAACGGGCCGATACCATGTCTGCTTTGCATGGCCCTTTGATCGCTTCTACATGGAAGAAAAGCTGGCTCCAGAGGCGGAGCGGGCCTATATCGATGCCAGCCGACGCGACAAGCAAGAGGGTGTGGCCGTGGTGCGCGTTTGGCGCGGACTGGCAGTGATTGAGGATCTCGAACTCGGCGGCCGCCCCATACGGGATGTGGTGCGAGAGCGGCTGAAGCGCTGAATTTCTAAGTGCGGAGTGCCGATAGAGGGTAAATAAAGCACCGTCGTTGCGAACCACTGCGTGGCCGCAACAACGCTCAATCTGGTACTGCGATGCGGTAGAAACCGGCGGGGCCGGCGGCGGGCAGGGGAAGGGTGTTAGTAACCGCCGTGGGCGGCAGGTTGGTGTAGAACACATTCCAAGGGCCGGCGAGCGTGTCGGCGCGTTCGACACGTTGCGTACGGTTCTGGCCGCCGATCCAAGTCAGTGACCATCCGTCGGATTGCGGCGCGAGGGCGGTGACCACCAAACGCGAGAGGGGGTTGGTGGGGTCGGTGTCCGCGCGCCACTCGGCCCAAGCCGGCATACCGTCTTCATCGCTGTCGGTCGCGGCGGCGGCATCAAAATCGTCGCCCAGGCCATACTGCGCCAGCCAATACTCTGGGACGCCGTGCGTCGGGGTCAGGTTGGGGGCGAACGTGGCGGAGACCGTGCGCGGCGCGTTGACGAGGATGGTCAGGCGCGGACCGTCGGCCGTGGCGTCTGCGAGGTTGCCGGACCAAGTGTCGAAGTGGTAGTACGCGGCGGGGTAGGCGGTCACGCAGGCGGTCGAACCGATCAGGTGCCAGCTTTCGGCCGGGGCGACCGTACCGCCGGGGTCGGCGTTGGCGAGCAGACGGAAGGCGTACTTCCAACGCCATGACAGGGTTGCATGGTTGGTGATTGCGAAACTCATCTGCGGCGGGACGCCACTGGCGGGTGCGTGGCCGGTCAGTTCCCAGTGCGCGCACTGAAGGCGTACGGTCTCTTCCAGTGGTTCGACCGGTTCGATCGACGCAGTGACGACTGTGCCGTGCGAGAAGGTGTACGTGCCTGCCGCCGGCGATGCGGTGCTGTAGGGCGAGACCACGTTGAGGGTCCAGAGCTTGATTGTGAACCAGGCATCCACGTAGTGATCCTGCGAGACATCATCGAAGGTCAAGGTGCGGGTCTCCGTTGCGTAATCGTATACGCCGGGTTGCGGTACGCCATCGAGCATCAGGCTGTAAAGGTAGTGGCCGGGATCGGCGGCGAGGGTGACGGCGGCACTGGCGGTGCGGAAGAGGAAGGTGCGGTCGGCCGTGGCCGTGCCGGGCCCGTGCGCGGTCAGGTGGAGCCGGTGGCCTCGGCGTACCGTCAGCGGGATCAACGGCGCCGACGTGGGGTCGTTGCTTTCGATGCGGATGCAGGCGACGCCCTCCTCGTGGCAGTCAAGCCCGGCGGGGTCGAGCGTCAGTCCGAGTGGCACGGACCAAGTGTCGGCCAGAGTTCCGCCCCAAGCGCCGGAGGCCTTCAGCCAAGCGGGCATGGGCGTGTCGCAGGCGAAAGGCGTGACGTTGGCGACGTACCACCCTTCGCTGACCACGTAGAGGTCGGAGCCGAATTCAAAGCGCACGATCACGCTCTGACCAGCGTAAGCGGCGAGATCAAGCAGAACAGTTTCCCAGCCTTGGCCTTCGCCCGCTAGGCAGGGATGGCCGGGCGTGAAGGGCGAGTCGGGGTTGGCGGAGATTTCAAAGGGATAACCGCCGACCGGCTCGATCAGGGAGAAGGTCGTACCGCCATCGGTCGAGATGCGCAGCACTGCGCCGTCCCAATAGCGCGTGGCGCCGTCGTACTCCGTGCGAATCCATTGCCGGAAAAGCAGGCCGCCGCCGCCGCCGACCGTGAACGGTGGGGTGTCGAGCCAGGCGTGGCAGGCGTTGGGATAGGTACGCGAGGAGGGATCGCCGCAGTACCAGACGTCGTCGCCGTTCCAGGTACGGTTGGAGGTGATGCCCCAGGTGTCGTACGTGCCGCCGTGTGTCCAGCCGCTGGTGACCGAGAAGGGCGCGGCGGCTACGGCCAGACGGGCGGTCCAGACCAGATCGGGACCAGCCAGATTGGCAACGGAAAGAGGAGGATTGGTGGGGGTCTCCGACAGCTCGAAGATCTCAAACCCGTCCGGAGTGACCGAGAGCCAAGGATGCGGATAATCGCCGATCACGCTATAAACGGGGGTGACCGAGGCGTGTTCAGAGAAACGGCATCCGAGCAGGTCGGCGGCATACACATAGTAATCGATCCGCTTCGCACCGTGCGAGGGCGGCGTTAGCTCGGCCTGGAAGGTGTCGAAGTCGGTCCAGACCATAGGGGTGAATATCCAATCGGCGTCGCCGCTTTCGCGCCAGACCAGATAGACCTCCTCAACACTCAGGTTGTCCGTCACGGTGGCCGTCACCGTCCAAGGGGGACGCGCGGTTTGGAACGGGGCGAGCGGCACAAAAGTGATTTCTGGCGGCACAGGGACGCTTTGCGGGTCGTTCGGGTCGGTGTTGTCCAGAAACTCCTCAAGGTTGGTCCACGTGTCGTCATCCGAGTCATCGGAGGCGGCGTGGGTAGTGTTGGTGGCCAGGCCGAAATAGCGCAGCTCCCACCAGTCGTTCAGGCCGTCGTTGTCGGTATCCAACAGGTAGGGCAGGTAGTTGCCCTGGGCGAGACGCGGTGCGTGCATCGGGATACCGACGGCGGGATTCGGCGAGGTGGTGGTGGCGTCCGGCCAGCGGTTGCCGTCGACGCTCCAGCCGCAGAACGCATAAAGGGTGTCGCCGACGATTTCGAGTTCCTGCGCGGTTTCGGTTGTTGCGTTACTGTCGGCGTGATGCCAGGAGACGGTTTCGCTCAAAATCCGTCCGGTGTCGACAAGGCGGTAGCGGTTGGTCAGGGCGTATTCGGTGGCCCACTGCCAAGTGAGGGTACTGGACTGACTGAGCGAGAGCGCGACTGAGTTTTCCGAGCCGTGTTCGGGTACGTCGCCATCGCCGATCCAGCCATCGCAAGCGCGGCGGATGCCGGTAGACACTGGCACGGTCTCCGGCGCTGATGCGGTGAAAGCGACCGAGGCGATCATGGTGTTGGTGCCGTAGGGCGGCGTTACTGTGCCGTATCGGGCGGGTACGCCTTCGATGATCAGATCGAGCGCACGGTCCACGTAGAAGGTAAAGGTCGAATCTGGGGCTTGCGGCGGCAGGAACGCGGTTTCGTCCGTATGGACGGCGCGCAGGTAGTAGTGGACGTACGTCTCAGGCGGCATGGCTGGGATCTCGGCACAATAGACGGCGTTACTGAGCCAGACGGCTGCGGCCTGTTGCCAGACGCCGGTCGGGGCGCTGGCATTGCCGGTGCTCCAGAAAAGATGGGTCGTGTCCGAGGCTAGCGGTGCCGGACTCTGGATTTGGAAAAAGACAGGATACGGCGCGACGTCGGCCGTCTGCGGCGGTAGCGGCGTATGGACGATCACTGGAGCGGCCACGATCGCACCGCGCACGTAGAGACCGGCCGCGCCGCCGCTGTAAGGAATGGACGTGCCGATCACATGAATCCGGTAAGTACCGAACTGCGCGGCGGGCAAACGTACGGTTTCGACCGTGTTGAGGCTATCGCGCACGTTACCACCGTTGGGGTAAAGCGGCGTGCCGTCCGGCGCAATCACCAGCAGATCCAAATCGTTGACGCGTGTGGTGCCCGCGCCGGCGGTGGCCGGGTAGTCTGTCCAGCACAGGGCAATATCGAGCGGCGTGTCGGCGGCCGTCACGGTCACGTCAAAGGTGTTGGTGGTGCCGCCTGCTGGTTCGACGCGATCAAACAGGCGTATCATCCGTCCCTCGGGATGCACGGTGTCTGTGACGTCTGGCTGACCCCAGCCCTCGACCGTATTGGGCGAGTCGAAGGGGATTTCCTGAGTGGTGTTGGTGCCATACTGTCCGGGAGCCAGCGTGCGCGCCCCGCCTACGATCATGGCTTTGAGCAGCGCGGCCGAAGGATTGGTGATCGCGGTACGCTCCACGGCGTACTGGCGCATCAGCGCGGCCATGCCGGCGACGAAAGGGGTCGCCATGCTGGTGCCGCCGCCGAAACAGTAACGGCTGTTTGGCGTATAGGCGGTCCAGACGTTCTTGCCGACCGCAGACTTGGTGGAGATTATATCAGTACCGGGAGCCACCACATCGGGCTTGATGCGGCCATCGTCGGTGGGGCCGCGGCTGGAAAAAGCGGCCATACCTTGGCGGTACACCGGCGTGTGGTCGGCGCTGTAGGAGATCAGGTCACTTTTGATCGGTGCAGTAGGATAGCGCGAAGGCCAGGCACTACCCCATGAAAGGTGGGAGTAGCCGCCGCTACCTGCGGGGCGGTCGCTTTCGGTCGCGCCGACGGTCAGCACGTTTTTGGCGGCAGCCGGCGAACTGATGGCGTCGATGTCGACCTTGCCGTCTTTGTCGCTGTCACGTCCATCGTTGCCGGCCGCGAAAACCGCCAAGTGTTCCGGATAGTCCCAAGCGAAGAGGTCGGTGGAGCGACAGTCGTTATCGTAGGCACCGTAGGTACTGGCACCCCAGCTATCGGAGTGGATGCAGGCACCCAGCGCAAAACTTTCGTCGTACAGTTCGTAAAGGTTTATCGGCAGGCCCGTGAAAGAGCCGTAGGCGTTAACGACCGATTGGTGTACCAATTCGGCCTCATAGGCGATGCCGCGGAACTGGCCTTCGCTCGCGGCACCGTCGCCGAGGAACGTGCCGGCGGTGTGTGTGCCGTGGCCATTGAGATCTGAGGGATCGTCGGGGCGGCCACGCGCGATCAAAGCACGGATGCGGCCCGCGAAATCGGGATGCATCGTGGCCAGAACGCCGGTGTCGAGCCCGGTGTCTGCATGGCCGACCACCTGTCCCTTACCAGTGAGGCCCCAAGTGTTCCATGCCGGAACAGCATGGAGACGTGCGGCGGCTACGGCCATATCGTTGCGGTGCCTGATTTCGGGACGCTCCTCAATCCACTGCACCTCGCCGCGCACGGTGAGGTCGGCGACCGCACCGAGCGGCAGTACGGCCTGCACGACGCCCCAGCGCGTACCGGCGCTGGCTGCTTCGACTTCACCGCCCAGCTTGCGTACGACGGCGGCGAGCGGCGCGGCATCCTCGGGTGCCAGCGTCTGAATCGAGACGCGCAACGTGCGCTCTTTGGGAAATGCGGCGATCAACGACGCAAGGAAGGGCTGCACCTTGTCGCTGGGCAGAAACTCAGCGGCACCCTGCACTTGGGCGACCCCCTGCAGGGCGGCGAGCGCGGCCGGGCTCAACTCCGCGAGGATCGCATTGTTGGGGAAGAATCCGCGTACCAGCGCACCGGCCTCGATCAGCAACTTGCGCGCGGCGTCGGAGACCGGTGTGTTGAACTGCACAAGGAAGGGGGTGGTGCCGCGCGGCGTCGGGCTCTGTCGGCCCGATGCGGCATCGGGGACCGAGCGTTTTTCGGGACTGACGACCAGACGGTTGGAGAGCAGAGTCTGACGTTCACGCGGCAGGGCGGGGTCCTCGCTGAAACGCGGCGCGACGAAGGCGCGGCGCAGCGGTTCGAGCGTCGCCTCATCGAGATACGCCGACGTGGCGGTCGGCGCATCGGTCGGTGTGTTCGTCACGCTGCCCTGCTGTGCTTCTTCCACTGTTACAGGTTGCGACGAATCGGCAGATGTCGGGCGCGAACGAGCGGCCAGTCGTGACGACAGGCTCTTGTCAGCGTTGTCAGAGGTCGCATCAGGCACAGTGCGGCGCGGCCACGCGACAAAGATCAATACAGCCGCGATGCATCCGGTCACCAACAGCCCAACAAAGGTTTTCTTCTTCATGGCTTTATGGGCGGGCATTATACAGGGAATAACGAATAACGGGGAAGCGGTTTATGGCGCGATCACAAAGATCCGGATTTCACGTGGCGCGAGATCGCCGAACCGCACCTGTCGGCTCTCCGGTAAGTGAAGCGGACGCTTGCCCGAGGGCATCAGGTCATAAAGGTTCCACGGTCCCCGACTCTCCAACCAGCGTTCTGGCTCGACACAGACCTCAAATGTCTGCGCCGTGCCGGTCGTGTTGACGACCACGAGCGCAAGGCGTTCACGGGAGAAGTCGCGCCAGAGCGTACCCATGACCGCCGGTAAACACGCGGTATGCGGTTTGTTCCTGTGCCATAGATGCGTCACAAGCGGCACCTCATTGAGCGGACGCAGTTCGTCGACAAGCTGTCCCTCCACCATGAAGGCGCGGGCCGCGAGACGGTAGCGGCAGAGTTCAAGCTGGAACTGCTGCTTTTCGCGATGCGGAGGTTGCAGGATCCACTCGCTGTTCCAACCCAGTTGGCATCCCCACAGGAAGTCGCGCGCCTGCGCCGCACAGAAGGCGTCCAGCGTGTCTTGCGCGGCCTGCGGGCTGCTGAAATAGACCGTGTAACCTGAATAGACAGCAGGCAGGAGCGGCACATCCTGCTGTTCGCGCGGGTTCCAGGTCAGATAGGCGTCAATGGTATCCATG
>Ga0208694_1003822_pt1 | contig 14187 bp, 12 predicted proteins | sample AD_UKC078_MetaG_FD_184442 | JGI IMG/M metagenome (GOLD analysis project Ga0208694, IMG submission 184442) | Active sludge microbial communities of municipal wastewater-treating anaerobic digesters from USA - AD_UKC078_MetaG (SPAdes) (version 2) | ecosystem: Engineered > Bioreactor > Anaerobic >...
ATGCCATATCGGCACATCAGTGGTTAATAGAAAAATTCCCCAAAAGTCCTTATGCTCAGAAATCTCTCTTGGAACTGGGAAAAATATTTATCCTTGACCGCAAAATTGAAGAAGCAACCTTATATTTGAGGCGCATAACTTCTCCCGAAATCATAGAACGCTTTTATTGGCTTGGTTTATGTGCATGGTGGAATGATGATTATGCAAATGCCATCAGTTATTGTGAAAATTATTTGCGATTAGCACCTCGTGGTGAATTTGCCGAGAAATCATATTATCTGATTGCAGAATGTTATCTGGAACAAAAAAAGGCATACAGCGCAGTTGCTACTTTACTAAAATTGCAAAATGCCAAGCTTCCCGAAATGGATGAACAGTATTTCTATTACCGTTTGGGCTATGCCTATGAACTTTCTGATAAACCAATTGATGCCATAACTGCCTATCGTAAGGGCTATGAACAAGACCCCTATTCACAGGTTGCCTATCAAATTGAAGACCGTATTTTAGAGCTAAAAAGCAGTAAACCGAGTATAGATATTAGTTTCCTTTACCCTTATTCACCTTTGCAAGTTACTATTGTGCAAGAAGAACAGCCAGATACATTAAAGACGAGTGTTACTACTGATTCCAAGTCCTCCTCTTCATCTACTGCAAAACAGATAGAGGTAAAACAGGATACTCCGGTTAAATTAAAAGAAAAACCCAAAGAAGGTTACTGGTTACAGGCAGGAAGGTTTTCTGTAGAAAGCAATGCTAATCGTTTAGTAATAAATATCCGTCTGCTCAATATTCCTGCTGCCTATTATGAAGATGTAAGCGGAGGGAAGAAAAGCTGGGTTGTTGTCTGCGGTTCTTTTCCAGATAGAGCTAAAGCAGAAGAAGCAAAAGAACTTCTGGCAACAAATAATATCAATTCCTTTATTACGGCATACTAAAAGTGGACGATAACAAGCTTACTCCAATGCTGAAACAGTATTATGCTGTGAAAGAAAAGCATCCGGATAAGCTCATTCTTTTTCGGATGGGCGATTTTTATGAAACATTTTTTGAGGACGCACACACAGCATCCAGAATTTTGAATATAACTCTCACTACGCGGAATAAGAATGACGAAAATCCTGTTCCTTTAGCAGGTTTTCCTTATCACGCTTTAAATACATATTTAGATAAGCTGATTAAAGCCGGGCTGAAAATTGCCATTTGTGAACAAACGGAAGACCCCAAAAAGGCAATTGGACTGGTAAAGCGTGAAGTAACTGAAATTATAACTCCCGGTGCTGTATTAGACCAATCCTTTCTGGAAGGTAATGCCAATGTTTTTTTAGCTTCCTTATATTATAATGACCCTCAGAAGAAAATTGGCTTAGCACATTTGGATATTTCTACCGGTGATTTTCTTTTTACGGAACTGGATAAAGAAGAACTGGTAAATGAATTACAAAGATTTAGGGCTGCCGAATTAATTGTAGACAGCACGCAAGCGGAGGAATTTGTTAAAACCCTGCCTTTAGAGACCTTGCCTACGATTACTGTTTTTGACAGCTGGCAGTTTCAACCCCAAGAAGCAATTGCAACTTTAAAAAAACATTTTGGAGTTACCACTTTAGAACCCTACGGAGCTCATAATAAACTTTTGGGGGCTACAGCAGCAGGTGCAGCATTAGCTTATGTGCAAGGACTTTACAATTCTCCCTTGAATCATATTTCTTCGTTAAGATATTATTCACTTTCCCAATATATGCAGCTGGATGAAATCAGCAGAAGAAATCTGGAATTGGTTCGTTCAATACGCTATGGCACAAAATATGGCAGTTTACTTTCGGTTATAGACCAAACAATGACCCCAATGGGTTCGCGGCTTTTACAGCAATGGCTGTTGCATCCTCTTTTAGACATCAAGGAAATCACTTTTAGGCAGGATATCATTCAGTCCTTTATTGATAAAAGCAGCCATTTAAAAGAACTGCGTTTAATCTTAAAGGAAATTGGAGATATTACCCGTTTGGTTACCCGTTTGGGTTCTTTAAGAATAAACCCCAGAGAACTTATTGCTTTAAAGTCCTATTTGTATTCAGCCAGAAACCTGCAAACCAAACTAAGCACTTTTGAACATCCCCAATTTGCTGTCTGGCAACAGAATATGGGTAGTTTTGAGGATATTATAGCACTCATTGAAAAAGCTATTAACGATAATCCACCTGTTTCTATAACCGAAGGCGGAATTTTTGCCAAGGGCTATAATCCGGAACTGGATGAGCTGATGGATATTATTTATGACGGTAAAAGCTGGATAGCTCGTTTGGAAGAAGATGAACGCCGGAAAACGGGTATTAATAATTTGAAAGTTGGCTATAATCGTGTTTTTGGCTATTATATAGAAGTGAGTTCTGCCAACAAAAATAAAGTGCCGGATTATTATATTCCCAAACAGACATTGACCAATAGTGAACGCTTTATTTCACCACGCTTAAAGGAATTTGAGGCAAAAGTGCTTTCTTCGGAAGAGAAGATTAAAAATTTAGAATATGAACTATTTAAAGAACTGCGTCAAAACTTAGCTGAATCATTGCCTCGTTTTCAACAATTGAGCGAAGTTATTGCTGAATTGGATGTTCTTTCTTCTTTAGCATTTCTTGCCTGGCAGAATCAATATTCCCGTCCCGTTTTTACTGAAAGCCGGGAATTGCATATTACAGAAGGCAGGCATCCCGTTATTGAGAAACTGATGGAAAGCGATAAATTCATTCCGAATGACACTCATCTGGATTATCCTGAAACCAGTATTGCTATTATTACAGGACCCAATATGGCAGGAAAATCAACCTATTTAAGACAAGTTGGTTTGCTGGTTATTTTAGCTCAAATGGGAAGTTTTGTGCCGGCAAGTAAAATGACCCTTCCTGTTTTTGATCGTGTTTTTACCAGAGTTGGAGCTTCCGATAATCTGGCTCAAGGTCAAAGCACTTTTTTAGTGGAAATGATAGAAACCGCTAATATCCTGCATTCTGCCACTTCCAATTCCCTTATTTTACTGGATGAAATTGGCAGAGGAACTTCTACTTTTGATGGCTTATCCTTAGCTTGGGCTATTATTGAATATATTCAAAAATACAAACATTCTTTAACCCTTTTTGCTACTCATTATCATGAGCTAACAGAACTGGAAAATCTTTATCCGGATATAAAAAATTACAATGTAGCTGTAAAGCAGTGGAATGAGGAAATGATTTTTATTCGTAAAATTGAACGCGGTGGGGCAGACCAGAGTTACGGAATACAGGTTGCCCGCTTAGCAGGAATTCCCGAAAAGGTTATCCGCCGAGCCAAAGAAATCTTAAAAAACCTGGAAGAGCATGAAATCAGTCCTCAGGGTTTAACTGCAACCATCCGTAAGAAATTAGTGCGGGATGTTCCTCAGATTGATATTTTTGAGATTTTAGCTGATAAAGCCAGTGAAAACGATCCTATAATAAATGAAATCAAGGAGATTGATTTGAATAAACTTTCTCCTATAGAGGCATTTCAATATCTGCAAAAGATTCAAAATCAACTTTTAGGAGAAAAATGAACAAGCTTTTTACATTTATTGTTATTACCCTGCTGGGTTTATTTTTCCTTGTTTCCTGCGCTACAAATTCCTCTTCCGTGGCAGGAAGCGTGAATGGAACAGAGATTTCTCTGGAGGATTTTTTTAATTCCTACCGTGGGCATTATGCTATTTTTGGTTATCAGACAGGACGCACTCCCACAAAGGAAGAAAAGGAAAAATTGCATAATGAGACCTGGCGTGATATCACTAAAGCAATAATTCTGCAGGATTATTATAAAAAGTATAACATTTCTGCCAGTGTTGCAGAAGTTCTGGATACACTTTCTAATTCCATTCCCGAGCATATAGTCAAATCCCCTCGCTTTCAGGTTAATGGCAAATTTGACAAAAAGTTGTATCTACAATCGCTGATGACCGATCAACCGGAAAATTTAGCTGCCTTAAGAAAACACTATCAGGAAAATGTTATTCCTATTCTAAAACTGCAAAAAGTGTTGATAGAAGAGGAAATGCTCAGTTCCAAAATCCGCAAACAGGTAGAACAGATTATTGCCAGTAATGCAGATTTGGAGCTCTATATTTTTGCTCCCTCCCAATTAGAAATTTCTTTATCTGATGCAGAAATCAGTGCCTGGTATCAAACAAATTTAGAGCAATTTCGTTTATGGCAGTTTTATCGTTTGGGCTATTGTTCCATTCCTGTTATTCCGGACAGCACAGAACTCTCTGATGCCAAAAATACTGCTGAATTTATTCGGAATGAACTTGCCCGGGGAATTGAAATTAAGGATATTATTGCTAATCTGGAAAACAAAAATTCTCTGGTAAGTTTTATTGATAACGGCTATCAAAAAACGGAAGAATTACCTTGGGAAGTTCAAAATGCTCTGTCAGGACTGGAGAATGGAAGGTGCAGTGAACCCCTGCCTTATGAAAAGGGCTGGATTATGTATCAAAAAATACAGAGCACCAAGACCCTTACTCTGTATAATACCATTTTTGTGCAAGCATTGCCTAAAACAGCAAGTTTATTAGCTCCGGAAACACAAGCGCAACAAATTATGAAACTGGCATTAAATATAGGCCTTCAGCAAGCAGCAGATGAATTTGGCATTAGTTATACTTTAACTCCCGCTATGAGCCCGGATTCCTTAATTGTTCCTGCTAATGATATTAAAGGAAAATTGATGAAATATCTGGAAATTGCTAATAGCGGAGATATTATAGAGCCCTTATATTCTGCAGAGTTATCTGCCTGGCTTATCTTTGAAGTAGTGGAAAAACAAAGTAAAGAGTATCTTCCCTTGGAAGAAGTAAAACCGCAAATCGTGCAAATATTAAGTAAGGAACGCAGAAAAGACCAAAATAAACAGATTGTAGAGCGGTGGCTTATCAATCAGAATATACCTGCAAATTATCAATGGGAAAAACTGGAACAAGTAACCATAGATTCACTTTGGCAGGGAAAACCACTTACCAGGATATATTATCAGGCAGTTAAAGCATATCTGGAAAAGGCAAATCCTCCGCAAATAACTGAGGGTGAAGTTATTATAGTTCCCAAAGTAACAGCTTTTCGTCCGCAAAAAACAAAAATCAGTCCGGAACGCATTAAAACCATTTATACGCAAAACTTACCTGAGGATTGGTTTAATTCCTGGATGGAGGAGCAAGTTAAAAAAGCAAAGGTAGTTATCAATACTAAACCATGATTTGCTTTTCTTCCCAAAATCATTATCTTTTTATGCAGGAAGCAATAGCGGAAGCGAAAAAAGCTTTTACCGAAGATGAAATACCTGTGGGTGCACTGCTGGTTAAAAATAACACTATAATATTAAAGGAACATAATCGTAGCCGGCAGTTAGCCAATCCTTTAGCGCATTGTGAAAAACTCCTTATTGACAAAATTTTAACTTCAGAGCCCGGGTTTTTATACGATTATACGCTTTATGTAACCTTAGAACCCTGTTTGATGTGCGCAGGAATGATTATTTTAAGTAAAATAGGAACCGTTGTATATGGAGCCAAAGATCCGAAAACCGGAGTTGTTGGCTCGTTGTATAATGTGCTGAATGATAAAAGTTTCAATCATCATCCTGTCGTTATTGGCGGAATTCTGGAACAAGAATGTGCCTTCCTGCTGGAGGAATTTTTCCGCAAAAAAAGAACATTATAAAATAAAGAGGAGAGTTGCCGGAGTGGTTGAACGGGACGGTCTCGAAAACCGTTGTACCTTTTTTACAGGTACCCAGGGTTCGAATCCCTGACTCTCCGCCAGTTGATAAAGGAAATGAAAAATGATACATAAGGATTATTTATGGGCTGATGCCAATATTCCGCTTATTTCCTGTGACCGCTTAAGAGATGAACTTCTTATTTACAATTTGGATGAATCAGCCACAGCTAATCTGATTGACCAGTTTGAAAAATTGACTGGTAAGAAAATAGATAAATTTTACAAAATAGAGGAACTTTCCGGAGGGCAGAAAGTTATTTTGATGGCACTTTTGGCAATATACTCTCCTGCACCTAAAATCCGTTTTGTGAATTTGCTGAATGCGCTTGATCCAAAACGCCGAGATGCAATTCAAAGCTTGATTCGGAATAGCGGAAAGGATATTGTTCTGGACGAAAGCGGATGATTAAAATTGCACCGGGGATAGTTTCTTGCTGGCAGGATTTTAGTTTGCTGATTGAGCAGGAGCTTTTTTTTCTGCCTGAAAATATCTATTATCTGCAAGGTGAAAACGGCAGTGGTAAAAGTTCTTTTATAAAACATTCCTTGCTTCCCGTTTTGGAAACACAAAGGAATTTGTTCTATTTTCTCTATTTCCAACAACTTTTTCATTTGCAGGGCTATGCTATTAAGTCCCATTCCGCATTTTATCAGCCGGAATTGAAACTGAAAAGCGAATGGGATTGCATTCAATATCTGCTGCATAATCTCTCCGAAATATATGCTATTGAATCTAAACCGGTTTATTGCATTGTAGATGAAAACCTGCGTTTAGCAGAAATTTATCACTATTTAAAAGAAAGCGGTATCCCTTTTTGTCTCATTTTTTGTGAACATTCTTCTTTTTCTATTACCGAAGAAGTTAACATCATCAATTTTCAGTTGATTGCACCAAATCAGAGTCGCGTTTATGAAACCACAATATAGATTACTGTTGGTCTCTTTAGCTCTAATTGTGTTTTTTGTTTTCTTCTGCCTTATTTATCTGGAGAATATCCCTGTGCAATTAGTTGTCTTGGGAGTTGTATTATTGCTTAGTGCTTGGACTTTTAAGCTTAAGGGACTTTTAAAGAAACTTTATCACTTCTTACCTTTTATTTTACTGCTTTTCGGGGTTTATTTTATTTTTGCCTTTTTTCAGATTGGGCAAAACAAGGATTACTGGATTCATTACGGTATTACGCGAACTACATTACTTATCAGCAGTTTAATGTTTATCCAGGTATTAATCACTTGGCTGAAAATAGACACCTTTCTGGATTTTCCTTTGGGAATAGAGAAATTGAAGTATATTATTTTGGGTAAAATGCTTTATAAAATTGCCTTTTCTTCTTATTCCGAGTTATGCCTTTTTGTAGATTCCATTCCTGCTGAGCAAGCGGGTACAATTACTCTGAAAAAAAAGTTTCGTAAACGCCTCATTGTTCTTTTAGCACTTATTACTTATGTAATTAATGAGGCAACACTGAAAGGAGAAATGATTGATGAACGTATCTGGCATTGTCACCAAGTTCCAAAGTAATTTTGCCTAAATACATGAATAAAAAGGAGATAAAATGAAATGGTATCTTATAGTTGGACTTACCGTTATGGTTATGATCGCTACGGTTCTGGTAAGAATTCCTGTTCCAGGAGGTGGCTATTTTAATTTAGGAGATGTAGTTATTATCTTTAGTGGACTTTTTGGTGGCTGGAAAGCAGGTTTAATTGCAGGAGGAATTGGTTCGGCTCTTGCCGATTTAATCGGTTTTCCTGTTTTTGCCCCTATAACGCTTATTGTTAAAGGGCTGGAAGGATTGGTTGCTGGATTGGCAAAACCCGCTGTAAAATGGCAGATTTATTTTTTCCCGGCAATAGCAGTTATAATTATGATTGCCGGTTATTTTTTGGGTTGCTGGCTTTTTCCTAATCTGGGATTGGCAGTAGCTATAGCCGATTTGCCGGTCAATATTATTCAGGCAGTTGCAGGTTATATTGGAGGTATTGCCTTACATCTTGCTTACACCAAAATTTCCAGTACTTAGCATTTCCGAGTGCATTATTCGGGTTTATTTCTTTTTTTTGAGTTCTGTAGGAACAAAAGATACTAACGATAGGTTTTAACCCGGCTATAAGTGCAAAATGAAACATCTTATCTCTTTTTTTGAGAAAGAGTTCTGTAGGAACGACAGATACTAACGACGGGTTTTAACCCGGTGAAAAAGAGTCCAGAATATTCTTTTCTTCATCTTCCTAAAAAAAGTTCCGTAGGAACGACAGGTACTAACAACGGGTTTTAACCCGGTGATAAGTGCAAAATGATACATCTTATCTCTCTTTTTAAGAATGAGTTCCGTAGGAACGACAGATACTAACGACGGGTTTCAACCCGGCAAAAGGAAACTATAGATTCTTATTTTGTCCTGTGTAGATCCCTGCCTCTGTAGGAATGACAATTAGACAGCAGATAGTTGCTTGTTATATAGTCAATTAAGTAACGACTCCGTAACACTTCCGTAACACTTCCGTAGTTCCGTTACGGAGTTGTTACTTGAGTGTTACTTTGTCTTTAAAAGTTGCAGTCGGTAATGTCAGTATAATGCATCCGAACACAATAGTGGGTGTATTTGGTATTTAGGGTGAGGAATTACGATTCGGGATAAACCCCAGGCATAAATTTATTCAAAAATTTTCTGTTTTCTTTTCAATTCGGAATTATCCACTCCTTTTTTTCTCCCCAACCGCATTATTGAAATTATCAGAGAAGAATTCCGGAAGACCCTATCCTATTTTGCAAAATAACAACTACCACATCAAAAATGCACAACTTACAAAAAAAAATAGATAACCATTATTCCGGTTGGGAAGATAACCTGTTCACAAAAAGCGGATCAGGTAAATGATCCCAAACTCCCTGTTCCAGTAAAAAATCCGTTATCAACTTCAGTTCAAAAATATTGAAATAAACAGCATTTTCACACAACAGTGCATCCAAATCTAATTTGATTAATTGGGTAATTTCTGCTTCGGAAAGTTTATTAGCTTTATAGGCGCAATGCAAAACCCATCTTGCTTTTAGGGATATTTCCGCTTCATCTTTGCCCAAATCACCATCATCATAATCCAGATTTACATATTTCCAGCAATTGAATTCACGCTCAAAGGGACCTTGAAGTTTTTCCGGGGCAATTTCTTCATATTCTCTCGGCTCCCAGTAATACAGCAGATTCTTTTCCTCTAATTTTTCTTCTATCAGAGTCCTCAATTCCCGGTTAAAGGTTTTAAACTCCGGATGCAAATACCACTTTAGGTCTTGACTTATTAAGCGATATTCCTGCCCTTCAGTTAAATGACCTCCTATAGCTTGACGAAATAATGCTTTCCTCACATTTAAAGGTGAATGCTGTTTTTCCCTTTGATCACTTTTCATATCTTCCAAAGTAGCATTTTCCCAAATATTAAGATATGCCTCAATCCGCGTCTGAAAAAATTTAATCGCTTCAAAGGTGTATTCCATTTTTTATCTCCTTTTTTTATACTAATTTAACCCAAAATAAGTCAATTGAGAAAAAATGGGTGGACAGATTCCATTTTATCACAAAATTAACAGTTCTTTTAGTTCTGCTCATTTTTAGTCCGCTCTCTGCTTTTTTTGAATAACTCTGCAAAATCTGAATATTCTACATAAGGGACAGCTCCATATTTTCCGCGAATATAATCCTTTGCATAAGATGCATCTTTGCGGGCAGAACCTTTCGGTAATTTATATTCTACCAAGGAATAAAGATCGGAAGAATGATCCGGTGCTTTTTCCACAAACCAGATCTCATCTCTTCTAAAATTATCTTTATTCAGAAAGAGAGTATTTTGGGTTGTAAAAATTAATTGTGCTCCTTTGGGATTTGCCTCTTTATCCTGAAATAACCTGATAATGATTCTGGTTAAGAAAGGATGCAAACTGTTTTCTATTTCATCTATAAATAATCTTCCACCCTGTTGTAAAGTAGCATATAATAAAACTGCAAGACAGTAGAATTTTTTGGTTCCTTCCGATTCCTGCTTCTCCATATCAAATTCTACTTCTTTTAGGATATCTTCTTTTGAATCATAGAATTGATGTATGGTCTTAATAGAAAGAGTAACCACTTTATTTTCTTTCCCCATAATAAGTGCGGAATTGGGAATATTTATTCTCATATCCCTTTCCATTTGTTGCTCATTGATCCGGATTTTTTTTATATCGGTATCAGCTTTTTGCATAAATTCATTTACCCATTCTAAAGGAACAACATTATTATCCAATAAAGAAGTTGTATGAATAGGATTATAGGCATCCATTGACCATAATTTGGAATCTAAAAAGCATTTAACTATTTTTTGTGCTGTAACGCCATTAAACTGTGCTAATAAACTGATGAAAAGAGAGTTTTCTCGTAGTTTGTCTTTCACCTCCCCTTTGCCTTCTTTGAATTGACTATGGACTTTAATATCCTGACCCAATCTTTTAAAAAGAACTATTTCTCGTGCTCTGGGAATTGTTTTTCGGCTAAATAACCATTCTTTGGCAATATGATCTCTAAAGGCAGAAAATCCATAGCGATAGAAAACATCATCAATTAAAAATATCACTTCAAAAGAATTGGGTTTATCTTTACCCGTAGAATTAAGTAAAAAGGGCTCCACTAAAATCGGTTCTCCAATTTGCGATTCCTTAAAGGAATTAAGAACCATATTTTTCATAAAGGAAAATGCTTTAAAGATGTTACTTTTCCCACTGGCATTGGCACCATATATTACACCGGTTTTAAGTAAACGCTGATGGGAAATTTCTCTAATATGGTCATCCAGCTCGTTTTTAGTAACTGCTTCCATACTTAAAGTAACTTTGTTATAGATAGACCGGTAATTTTCCACACTGAATTCTACTAACATAACAAACTCCTTTTGGATTTATAATAACATAATAATGCATCCCTTTAATTTGTCAAGCGTTTTTGTGAAAAAACCACAAAAGCCAGTTTAAATCACTAATGCAGTTGATGGAAAATGGGTTGGCAAATTCTTTCTTTGCCAAAAAAACTGAAGGTTTCTAAAAAAAGATCAATTCCTTTAGGAATGATAGGTTTTAACAACGGATTTTGAATCCGGTGAAAAAATATCAGATAAAGGAGAAAAAAGTTCCGGAGGAACAACAGATATACTTTATACTATATTCTCACAATATCCTATCTATGTAGTTTCTTACTATACTTTGCGTTTATGTTATCTTTATTTATTGTATATCTTATCTGTCGTCCCGCTGGGACTTATTTAATTTATATATAGATAGGCACCGGGTTCAAAACCCGTTGTTAAAACCTGTCGTTCCTACGGAACTCGTTCTTAAAAAAAGAAATAGGTATTTTACTTTACTAACTTCGCCGGGTTAAAACCCGTCGTTAAAATCTGTCGTTCCTACGGAACTTATTCTTAAAAAAAGAGATATGTATTATTTTTTATTCTCATCACCGGGTTCAAAACCCGTTGTTAATATCTGTCGTTCCTACGGAACTTTTGTAACAAGTTATATAATGTTTAAAACAATAATTCCATTTTCACTCCTTCTAAAGCAGGAATACAGGAAACAAAAAATGCTTTATTTATTACTTTGTCAGGATTCCGAATCAAGAGCATAATGATTAATTAAGATCATCACTTGAAAAAAATTCCATTTGTTGCTTGTCTGATTCTATTTTTATGGGGTTAAATATCCATTCATTGTTTTCAAGTTTTGCTTCAGATAATGTATATCCTTTATAATATCTGCTATTTTTCATTCTTGCCTTATTATTATAGTCCTTTAAAAGTATAGTTCTTATAGCTTCTGTTGCTTTATACCTTGCTTCAAAATCAGTTTGTTGTAATACACAGGTTCTAATTGAACCGATAATTACATCTACAAATTGCATAAGTTGGCTTTCAGTATTATCAAGTGTGTAATCTTCCTTACTAATAAATCTGATTGCTGAATCCTGGGTATAGGAGATGTTATCTCTTAGTTCTTCTTTCAACCTTTCCCACATATTTTGTGAATCAAAATTATTATTAAAACACTCCTCACTATAGTCAACATATATATTGTCTATAATTGGATGCTCATCTTTAAACAAAAAATGTAAAGCACCCTTAAGTCCCATTCGGAATGTGGCTTCTATCATTTTTTGATTTTCACTTTTTGAATTATTCTGATACTTCTTTCTAAAGATAGCAAGTTTAGCTCCTACTTTTGGTTCATTGTACTTTTTATTATATTTACCCCATTTTATAACAGCGCTTATTTTTTGCTGCTGTATTATGTATAATAAGATATCTATCAGGATCTCTACAAATCGAACATTAGGTGCTTTAAATTTTGTTTTGGCGGTGATATTTACATAATGTATAGGATCTTTAAAATTTGTACAGTCACGAGCTTTAGTGATTAACTGATGAATAAATTCTTTTTTGTCCTTAGGAACAAATAAAAAGCAATGCCAATAGCCATCTTCCTTGCATTCATCATAAAAAACATCATATTCTATCTGGTCTTTAATATCTGTAGTGGAAGGTTTATTTGATTGATTCATAAATTTTATAAACTTAGTTACCGGCTTTAGACAATAGGTAATTTATAAAAGCAGAACAAGCCACTAACATATATTTAGCATCGGTAAAATCAGGAATACAATCTGTTCCATCAAATATACTATGTCTTATTCCTGTGTTCTTATCTGAAGTATAACCATAAATTTTACTGAATGCCTCACATAAAGCAAGGTGAATTTTGTTTTTAGTATTTAATTCCTTCAAAGCATCTCCCAATGTTTTCACTTCGGTTATTATAATCCAAATAATAAAGTTTAAGACAAGTAGTTTAATAACTTTCAATTGTGTATATAACTTGTAGAATATAATTTTAGAATATTCACCTTGAATGTAAAATAAGAATTATAAAAATCATATCAGAGAACTGGGTTATTTAGATTATAATAATATATTATGCTTTTCAATAATTAATATAAATATAATTAATGATTTAACAATTTCATAAAATCTGAATCTCTACTTTGAATTTCACTATCTATAAATGCTTTATTCATATAATAGCTCTTAACTTTGTTTTTATTTATCCATGTAAGAAATACACTAGGTTTTTTATTTTTACCACAAACATTTTTAATTGGCATTATGACGCATTTTTTTCTTGTTCTTGTTAAAGCTACAATGAATTCACATATTTCAAAATCTTTAATATCAGAAGGATTTGAAGGAATGTCACCATCATTAACCCCGACAATAAATACATAATCTGCTGCTAATCCTTTAGCTCCTTGTTAGGTAACAAAATGAACAGGATATGGAATATTACTATTTTCAGATGTAGATATATTTTTATCTATGAAATGGTTTATGATCTCATCTAATAATTGATTATTTAATTTCTTTTTTTTTATCTCGCCTTTCAGTTTATCAATTTCATCCGAGCTCATATTTTTATTAGATAGAAGTGCCAAAAGTTCTGAATGTTTTGCTTTATAAGTGGCAGGTAAAATATCCACGAGATTCTTACCATTAAAAGATTCTTCTATTATTTCCTTATTAGAATGGTGCCCTCTTAATTTGTCATTATTAAGTACAATCCTCCAACCTAAGTTTGACTCATTATCTTTCATAAGAAGTTCATAACCTTTGCTAATTTTTAGATCTTCATTTTCTTCATTTGATCTTGGTTCTATATATTTTGATATTTCAGATAGGTTTTTCATAAGATAGTGATAATATTGTTTTGACCCTATAATCAAAATTAATGGATCATTATTATTGTTATTCCAATTTAAATCTGAAGTAATAATTAGTTCTACATAATGTTTTAGAAAAGTTGCTGCTGCTTTAATTGAAGCCATATTATAAACTAATAATTTGGGATAATTCTTATTCAATTCTTGAGTAGATGGTTCATAAGCAATAAATTCTTTTTGTATCCTATCTTTAAAATGTTTTGTGGATTGTGCCTTTTTAATAATATCATTAACTGCATTAACAATTACTTTTGGGCATCTTCGACAATATGGTAACGTAAATATAGTATAAGAGCCGCTGTTATATAAAGTTCTTATACTTTTACCTAAATCAAATTTACTTTGATAGATAGCTTGGTCATCATCACCAACTATTAAAACTTTACCATGCTCTTCAAGTTGATGAATAAAAGCAACTTCTAATTCGCTAAAATCTTGGAATTCATCTATTAATATATTTTCAAAATTAGAAATTATTTCAGGATTATCCAATGCCTTCTGCAATACTCTATATATAGAATCATTAAAACCAGCTGCTTTATAATAAGATGATCTTTCCATAAATGCCTTGAATCTTTTATCAGTATCATTAATTTTATGAA
>Ga0208694_1003824_pt1 | contig 14184 bp, 14 predicted proteins | sample AD_UKC078_MetaG_FD_184442 | JGI IMG/M metagenome (GOLD analysis project Ga0208694, IMG submission 184442) | Active sludge microbial communities of municipal wastewater-treating anaerobic digesters from USA - AD_UKC078_MetaG (SPAdes) (version 2) | ecosystem: Engineered > Bioreactor > Anaerobic >...
CGTGAGGCCCATGATGCGGGAATAGGCCGGGTTCACGTCCACGAAGACCCAATCCACCGGTTTGCCGGCGGCGTCGTAGATCAGCTCGGCAAGGAAGAAGCCTTCCTGCATGGACTCGAAGAGGTTGCGGAAGCGGGCGTCGGCAGCCAGCCGCTCGTCCATGGCGCGCTTGCGCTCGGTGATGTCGGTCGAGATGCCGCACAGGGCGTAGACACTGCCGTCGTCGCGGCGCAGCGGCAGCTTGATCGACAGGTAGCTGCGGGTCTCGCCGGACAGGCGGTCTACGTTGGTTTCCTCGACCTCGATACGCTCGCCGCCCTCGATGATGCGGCGGTCGTTGTCGCGCAGGATGGCGACGGTCTTTTCGTCAAAGAAGACTTCGTCGGGCTGGCCGACCAGTTGCTCGCGCTCGACACCGAACAGCGCGCACACGGCGCGGTTGGCGTAGGTGTAGCGGTAGTCGCAGTCCTTGATATAGATGCAGGCCCCGGCGTTGTCGAGGATGGTGACCAGCATCTCCTCACTCTGGCGGCGCAGCTCCTCGGCCTGGCGGCGCGGGGTGATGTCGAGGACGATGCCGATGTAACGGCCGACCTTGCCATCTGCGTCCCGCACAGGCTGGCCCCGGCATATCAACCAGCGCGGCGGCAACCCGGCGGGCAGGTTGACCTGCCACTCGGCTTCGAATTGCTCGCCCTTGGCGCTGGCACCGGTAACCACACTTTCGATGCGCTCCCGGTCGTCCGGATGGATGGTCTCGCGCCAGGTTTCGTAGGAAGGCGTGCTGGAGTGGGGTGGAATGCCGCACAAGTCCCACAGCTCGTCGGACCAGTAATTGTTGTTGCTCTCGAGGAACCACTCCCACGACCCGGCGCGGGCCGCTTCGAAGGCCATGCGCAGGCGCCGTTCGCTGGCACGCAGGAGTTCATCGGCAAGGCTGCGTTCGGTGACGTCCGACACGGTGGCGAGCACGTGGTCTACGCCGTCCATGTTGAGGCCGCTGAGGCTGATCTCGATGGCCAGCTCGCTGCCGTCCTTGCGGCAGCCGCGCAACAGGCGCGGCGACATCAGGGCCTGGGCCTGTTCGGGGGCGTCGCGATAGAGCTTGTGATGGGCCTTGTGGGCGGCACGCTGGGCCCCCGGCACCAGCAGTTCCACCGGGGCGTTGAGCAACTCGCCCGGCGCGTAGCCGAACATCGCTTCGAGGGCCGGATTGACCTGCACCATCTTGCCGTCCGGATCGACGACCATCAGGCCCTCGACGCTCGATTCCCACACCTGGCGGAAACGGAACTCGCTGTGCGCCTGGGCTTCCTCGGCCTTGCGCAGGTCGGAGATGTCGGTGAAGGTGAGTACCGCGCCAGCGTTGTCGCCCAGCTCGTTGAGGTAGGGGTCGATCTGCATCAGGTAGTGAAACCCCCGCTGATGCACGTGCTCGACCCGGGATGCGTTACCGCTTACCACGCTGCCAACCCATTCACGCAGGAGCGGCAGTTCGAGGTGACAGGGCACGCCGTACAGGAACTGGCCGATATCATTGGGCAAAAGCCCGAAAACCCGCCCGGCCAGCGCATTGAAGCGGGTGACCCGACCGTCTCGATCCACGACCACCAGGCTGGTGCGCACCGAGTTCTGGATGTTGCCGAGCGTGGTGTTGAGCTCGACGTATTCGAGGGACTTGACGCGCAACTCGTCATTGAGGGTGGTGAGCTCTTCGTTGGAGGCCTGCAGTTCTTCGTTGGACGACTGCAGTTCCTCGCTCGACGACTGGATTTCCTCGTTGAGTGACTGCAGCTCCTCGTTGGAAACCTCAAGCTCCTCGATCACCACCTGCAGGTGTTCCCGGCTGTCGGCCAGCTCGGCGCGCAGATGCGCAATCTCGTCGGCCGCCTCGGCGGGCAGCAGGCCATCGGCCTGCGCTGGCTGGGTCGGCGCGTGAACCGGCGTTTCTTCGAAGCTGATCAGTACGGCCCCGTCCTCTCCGGCGCGGATGCGGCGCAGGGCAAGCCGGACCCGCAAGGTCTCGTCGCCAATGCGCACCACCGCACAGCCGCTGCCACGCAGGGTGTCCGAGACATCCTGACGCATGCGGTGGCACAGGGCCTTGAGTTCGCTGCGCAGTTCCGGCAGGCACAGGGCGAACACCGAAAAGTCGGCATTCGCTACCGGCAGCGAGAAGTAACGCCGCGAGGCGCCGAAGAAATGCAGGGGCTCGAAACGGCCATCCACCAGCACGCCTGGCGGACCGTAGGCCTCCAGCATCGCCTCCCGGCTGAGTTCAACAAGACTTTCGCGCTGGGGCAGGGAGGCGGGCGTGGCCATTGCGGGCAGGAATGAACGATCGGGCATGCCGTTGCGCACGGTGCGCAGTGACAGGGCACTTTTGGAGTGGCGGCGCCGGTAGAGTTTTCCGGCAGGATCGATGGCCTCGAACAAGCCGCCGCTGGCACCGGCCGATTCGGACTTGCCGAGCAGCAGCAGGCCGCCCGGATTGAGGGCGAAGTGGAAGGTCCGGATCAGTTCGGCCTGCTGGCCGGATTTGAAGTAGATCAGGATGTTGCGACAGCTCACCAGATCCATGCGGATGAAGGGCGGGTGGCTGGTGAGGTCGTGGGCCGAGAAAACACACAGTTCGCGCAGCGCCTTGCCGACCCGCCAGCGATCGCCCTCGGGGCGGAACCAGCGACCAAGGCGCTCCTTGCCGAGCCCGGCCAGATCGTGCGGCGAATACACCCCGGCACGGGCGAAATCGAGGGCTTCGTTGTCGATGTCGGTGGCAAATACCCGCACCTCGCGCTGGCCAAGGCCCTCGCCAAGAAGTTCGGCCAGCAGGATGGCAATGGAGTAGACCTCCTGACCCGTGGCACAGGCCGGCACCCACACCCGCACCGATTCGCCCTTCCGCTTGGTGGCAATGAGTGCGCGCAGCGCGCGGCCCAGTTCGTCAAACACCGGGGCATCGCGAAAGAAGGCCGATACGGAGATCATGAAACTATGCTGCAGGAGGGCGAGCTCCTCGGGGTGCTCGCCGATATGCTCCCGGTAGGCCGCCAACATGGAAAAGCCGAGCGCCCGGCTGCGCCGCAGCATCTGCCGACGCAGGGTGCTTTCCTTGTACTGGTCGAGGTTCACGCCGTTATCGCGGGAGCACAGTTCGAGCAGCGCACGGAAGGACGCTTCGTCCTGATCCTGCCGGGCGGCCAGATGGTCTTCGAGATGACTATCGACATCGTTGAGCCAGGCGGCGACAACTTCCGGCGCATCGGCAAGCTCCAGCACCATCCCACCCGCCGCGGTGATCGCGCGGGCCCCCGCCTGGCTGGTGTCCGCCACGCCGGGCAGCAGCACGCAAACGGCACGCCAGCCTTCACGGATGGCGAGCGATACCAGCAGTTCGTCAAGCTGCATGGTCGGTGCGCCTTCGAAACCGGCAGCACCGATCCGCAGCGGATGCTCCGGCAGACAGAGGTATAGGTGATCCGGCTCGGGCACCAGGCCGACGGCTGCATCGGCAATCGTCAGTGAACATGTGTCGGCCAGAGCTTCGACGGGAAGCGTTGCGGCCAGGATGAAGGCCGTCGTGCCACGGCGCTCCAGCCTCTGCAGCAGGGCTGCGAGAGTAGGCCCGGCATCACCAGGGGCCCCACCAATAATGACCAGATAGGGTGTGTTGCCGATTACCGGGCCGGAAGTGATAGTGCTCGTTTTACCCATCATCGTCACACCGGATCACTGATTGCCTAGGGTCATGGGCGGATGGTAAGCCGAAGCCGCCCGGTTTTCCACGCACCCCGGCAGAAACACCGCCGCACGAATATGAAGACATGCTTGCGAAACCGTGCCAGACCTTCCATGATTAAGCATCGAAGCCACACTGAAGTGTCCGGCATGTTTGCGCCGGCTGCCCCCAAGATGGCCACCTGATCCAAACAACGCAACGTCGACATTGGAGACAAGACATGCCCAACAGAATCCTGCGTCAGGTCGTACAAGGCCAGACCCTTATTTCCACCTCCGCCGACACCACTGTGCGCACGGCGGCCATCACCATGGCCAATACACAAGTCGGTGCAATCCTGGTAGTTGACGACAAGGGCCTGCTGACCGGCCTGTTCACCGAGCGCGATGTGCTCAACCGGGTTGTCGCCAAGGGCCTTGATCCGGACAAGACACCGCTAGCTGCGGTGATGACCGCGAACCTGCTCACCGCAAGCCCCGACAAACCCCTCTCCCACGCCCTTCACATGATGTTCGAAGGCGGCTTCCGCCATGTGCCGGTGGTCGAGAACGGCAAGCCGATCGGGATGGTTTCGGCGCGCAACGCGCTGGGCCTGGAAATCTGCCAGTTCGAAAAGGAACTCAAGGAACGCGACCACATCGCCGAGATTCTTTGAGCATCTGCCAGTCCGCACGACTGTCGTAACGGAAGGCCCCGCGAGGGGCTTTCCTGTTTTCGGGCGGGCCGCACAAACCGCCAGCGGCGGACGGAAATCGCCTAAAATCGCGTTTTCCCTCGAAAAGCCCCCAATCCCATGTTCTCCGGAATCGTTGCCGCCACCGGCCGCATCCTGAGCGTGTCGCCCCTCGAAGACGGCGTGCGCCTCTCGGTAGATGTCGGAGCCCTCGACCTGGACGACGTCCAGCTCGGCGACAGTATCGCCAACAGCGGCGTGTGCCTCACGGTGGTTGCCCTTGATGGCAAAACCGTCCAGTTCGACGTGTCCCGCGAAACCCTCAACTGCACTGTCGGCCTCGACACACCGGCCGAGGTGAACCTCGAAAAGGCGCTGCGCCTGGCCGACCGCCTGGGCGGTCACCTGGTCACCGGCCACGTTGACGGTATCGGCGAAGTCGTGAAGTTCGAGCCCGTCGGCGAAAGCCACGAGCTGGTCATCCGCGCACCCGCCGCCCTCGCCGGCTACATCGCCCGCAAAGGCTCGGTCACCATCGACGGCGTCAGCCTCACGGTAAACCGGGTCGAAGGCCGCGAGTTTTCGATCAACCTGATCCCCCATACCGTCCAGGTCACCACCCTCAAGCGCCTCGCCGCCGGCAGCACCGTGAACCTGGAAATCGATCTTATCGCCCGCTACGTGGAACGCATGCAAGCCTGGCGTGACACTGGCGAAGGAGCACCCGCATGAGCGCACTGGCCCCCATTCAAGAAATCATCGCCGACATCAAGGCCGGCAAAATGGTCGTGCTGGTCGATGAAGAAGACCGTGAAAACGAAGGCGACATTGTCATCGCCGCCGAGCACATCACGCCTGAAGCCATCAACTTCATGGCCAAGCACGCCCGCGGCCTGATCTGCCTGACCCTCACCGAGGAGCGCTGCCGCCAGCTCGGCATCAACCAGATGGCACGCGACAACCGCAGCCAGTTCAGCACCGCCTTCACGGTGTCCATCGAAGCCGCCGAAGGCGTCACCACCGGCATTTCGGCGGCAGACCGCTCGCGTACCGTGCAGGCCGCCGTGGCCCGCCACGCCAAGGCCGTCGACATCGTCCAGCCGGGTCACATCTTCCCGATCATGGCCAAGCCTGGCGGCGTGCTGATCCGCGCCGGCCACACCGAAGCCGGTTGCGATCTGTCCGGCATTGCCGGGCTGGAACCCGCCGCAGTGATCTGCGAAATCATGAACGACGATGGCACCATGTCGCGCATGCCCGAACTGACCGAGTTCGCCAAGGAACACGGCCTCAAGATCGGCGCCATCCGCGATCTCATCGAGTATCGCGCACGCACCGAAAAGCTGGTCGAGCAGGTCAGCGAGAAAACCGTCGACACCGCCCACGGCACCTTCCGCCTGTGTGCCTTCGAAGACAAAACCTCCGGCGACGTTCACCTCGCGATGGTGTACGGCAGCATCAATCCGGACGTGGAAAGCCTTGTCCGGGTGCACGAACCCGTCTCGGTGCTCGATTTTCTCGATCCGGCCAGCGGTCGTCACAGCTTCCCGGTCGACACCGCCCTCAAGCACATCGCCGAGCATGGCAACGGCGTGGTGGTGCTGCTCTATCGTCCGCAAACCGGCCAGGATCTCCTCGCCCAGCTCGCCGGCGACCCCGCCGCCACCCTGCCGGCCCTGAAGTGGGATCCGCGCCTGTTCGGTATCGGCGCGCAGATCCTGCGCGAGCTCAAGGTCGGCAAGATGAAGCTGATGGCCAGCCCCCGCAAGATTCCCAGCATGGCCGGTTTCGGCCTGCAAGTCGTCGGCCACTTCCCCGCCGAGGCCTGAGCCCGACCCCCACTTTTATCCAGGTAACCCCATGCCCCGCTACGAAAACATCACCGAAATCGAACCGAACCTGGACGGCCGCGGCCTCCGGGTCGGCGTCGTCATGTGCCGCTTCAACCTCGACGTGTGCGAAGGCCTCCTGTCTTCGTGTACCGCCGAATTGCTGCGCCTTGGCGTTGCCGCCGATGCGATCACCATCACCACCGTGCCGGGCGCACTCGAAGCGCCCCTCACGCTGCAAACCATGGCCAGAAGCGGCCGCTTCGATGCGCTGGTCGCCCTCGGCGCCGTGATCCGCGGTGAAACCTACCACTTCGAGCTGGTTTCCAATGAGCAGGGCGCCGGCATCAACCGCGTCACCCTCGACACCGGCGTGCCCATTGCCAACGGCATTCTCACCACCGAGGACGACGATCAGGCTCTGGCCCGCATGCAGGTAAAGGGCGCCGACTGCGCCCAGGCCGCCGTCGAAATGGCGCGTCTGCTGAAGGCCCTGGCATGAGCGCCGCCATCAAGTCACCCCGCCGCCGCGCCCGCGAATTCGCCCTGCAGGGTGTGTACCAGTGGCTGCTGAGCCAGGCGGCCCTGACCAGTATCGAAAGCCAGCTCGGCGACGTCGGCGGCTTCGACAAGTGTGACCGGGAGCTCTTCCTGGGCCTCTTGCGCGGCACCATCGGCAATGCCGGCGACCTGCATATCGCCTTTGCGCCCTACATCGACCGCCCGCTCAACGAGCTGTCGCCGATCGAACGCGGCATCCTGCTGATCTCCACCTTCGAGCTGGTGCATCGCCCCGAAACCCCCTACCGCGTCATCATCAACGAGGCCATCGAGCTGGCCAAGGGCTACGGCGGCACCGACGGACACAAGTTCGTCAACGGCGTGCTCGACAAGCTCGCCGCCCATGTGCGAGCCGATGAAGTGGAAGCCAACGCCCAGCAACGCCGTGCCGCCCGTAACGGCGACCAGCAAGCCTGATTCTTTCCCTTTTCCGTCGGACCTCGCCGCGCAATGTCTTCCGAGTTCGCCCTGATCCGCCGGTACTTCACCCGTCGCCCCCGCCATACCGACCTGGCGGTGGGTGATGACGCAGCACTGATTCGTCCCGGCCCAGGCATGCAGCTGGCCATCTCCACCGACATGCTGGTGGCCGGCACGCATTTTTTTGCCGACACGGACCCGGAAGACCTCGGCTGGAAGACCCTCGCGGTGAATGTCTCCGACATTGCGGCGATGGGCGCCGAGCCCCGCTGGGTGGTTCTCGCCGCCTGCCTGCCGACCGCCGACGAAGCCTGGATCGCCGCCTTCGCGAGGGGCTTCTTTGCCTGCTGTGACGCCTTCGGCATCGATGCCATCGGGGGCGACACCACCCGCGGCCCCCTCAACCTGTGCCCGACCATCTTCGGCGAAGTACCGACCGGCGCCGCCATCACCCGCTCGGGCGCCTGCCCAGGCGACGAGCTGTGGATCTCCGGGACCCCCGGCCGCGCAGCCCTCGGCCTCGCCCATCTGCGCGGTGAAGTTGCGCTGGCGCCGGCCTGGCGCGACGACTGCCTGGCCGCCCTGCACCGTCCGCAGCCCCGCGTCGCCCTCGGCCGCGCCTTGCGCGGTCTGGCCACGGCCATGCTCGACGTCTCCGACGGCCTGCTCGGCGACCTGAACCACATCCTCGAACTGTCCCGCGTCGGCGCAGTGGTGGACGAAACAGCCTTGCCGCTTGCTGAACTGCTCGAAGCCTGCGGCGACCCTGTCCGCGCCGTGCGTGCGTGCACTGCCGGTGGCGACGATTACGAACTGCTGTTCGCGGCCCCCGCCAAGCGGCGTGCCGATGTGGCCGAACTGTCGACCCGCCTCGGCCTGCCGCTGCACTGCATCGGCCACTTCACCAACGCTGCCGAAACCCTGCAACTGCGCGGCCATGACGGCCGTCTTCATGACGTTTCCGCCAGCGGCTACGATCACTTCGGCCAGGGCGCATGAAACCCAACGTCCGCTTCCTGCTCTCCGACCCGGCCCATTTTGTCGCGCTGGGCTTCGGCTCCGGCCTATGGCCAAAAGGCCCCGGCACCGCCGGCACGCTGGCCGGCTGGCTGCTCTACCCCTTTGTCAGGGCGCCACTCACCGAAGCGCTGTTTGCCGGCCTGCTGGTGGCCTGCTTCCTGTTCGGCATCCTGGCCTGCGAGCGCACCGGCCGCGCGCTCGGTGTGTCCGACCCCGGCTGCATCGTATGGGACGAGATCGTCGCCATCTGGCTAGTGTTATGGCTAAGCCCCGACACCTTGCTGTGGCAGGCGGTGGCCTTCGGCCTGTTCCGCTTCTTTGACATCGTCAAGCCGCAGCCCATCCGCTGGGTGGACGCACACGCCCACGGCGGCTTCGGGGTGATGATCGACGACATTCTGGCGGCCGGCTACACCCTGCTGGTGCTGGCGATTCTTGTGAGGTATTTCGGCTGATGGATGCACAACTCGACACGCTCTCCGCCCGGATTGGCGCCCATCTGACAGCCCGTGGCTGGCGCCTCGCCACCGCAGAATCGTGCACCGGCGGCTGGGTCGCCGAAGTCGTCACAGCTACCGCGGGCAGCTCCGGCTGGTTCGACTGCGGCTTCATCACCTATTCCAACGACGCCAAGTGCGCCTTGCTGGGCGTCTCGCCAATGACCCTCGCCCGCTACGGCGCGGTCAGCGAGCAAACCACTGCCGCCATGGCCAAAGGCTGCCTCGAACGCGCCGAGGCCGACGTCGCGCTGTCAATTTCCGGCATCGCCGGCCCGGGCGGCGGGTCGCCCGACAAGCCGGTCGGCACCGTGTGCTTCGGCTGGGCACGCCACGGCGAAACACCCCAGACCGCCACCTGTCATTTCGACGGCGACCGGGAGTCCGTGCGCCGCCAGGCAGTCATCTTCGCCCTCGAGGAAAGCCTCCGCCGCTACCCCTGACGGCGCATCAGAGCGGGGATTTGGCAATTTGACTGGACCTGCGCAAAAAGCTGTATAAAATACCAGTCATCGTGCATTCTGAAGGCTGCGTAAAACAGCCGTCAGAATGCGCGTTCACTCGCACGCAAACTCTGTGCCATAATTCCCGAAACCCTCTTTTGAAGGATCACGACAGATGGACGACAACAAGGCCAAGGCCCTCGCCGCTGCCCTTTCGCAGATCGAAAAGCAGTTCGGCAAGGGCTCGATCATGCGCCTCGGCGACGGCGAGGTCGAAAGCGACATCCAGGTCGTCTCCACCGGCTCCCTGGGCCTCGACATTGCCCTCGGCATCGGCGGCCTGCCGCGCGGCCGGGTTGTTGAAGTCTACGGTCCGGAATCCTCCGGCAAGACCACGCTGACCCTCCAGGTCATCGCCGAAATGCAGAAGCTCGGCGGTACCGCGGCCTTCATTGATGCCGAACACGCCCTTGACGTGACCTACGCCCAGAAGCTCGGCGTGAATGTCGGCGACCTGCTCATCTCCCAGCCCGATACCGGCGAGCAAGCCCTCGAAATCGCCGACATGCTGGTACGCTCCGGCGGGGTTGACGTTGTTGTCATCGACTCGGTGGCGGCGCTCACCCCGAAAGCCGAAATCGAAGGCGAGATGGGCGACCAGCTCCCCGGCCTGCAGGCCCGCCTGATGTCGCAGGCGCTGCGCAAGCTCACCGCCAACATCAAGCGCACCAACACCCTGGTCATTTTCATCAACCAGATCCGCATGAAGATCGGTGTGATGTTCGGCAGCCCGGAAACCACCACCGGTGGCAACGCACTCAAGTTCTACGCTTCCGTGCGCCTCGATATCCGGCGTATCGGCACGATCAAGAAAAACGATGAAGTGGTCGGCTCCGAAACCAAGGTGAAGGTCGTCAAGAACAAGGTTGCCCCGCCCTTCCGTGAAACCATCTTCGACATCCTGTACGGAGAAGGCACCTCTCGCGAGGGCGAAATCATCGATCTGGGCGTGATCCACAAGTTCGTGGACAAGTCCGGGGCGTGGTACGCCTACAATGGCGAAAAAATCGGTCAGGGCAAGGACAACTCGCGGGAATACCTGAAGGCCAACCCGCACATTGCCCGCGAGATCGAGAACAAGATCCGCGTCGCCACCAACCTGCCCGAAATGGCGGCCATTCCGCCAGTGGCAGCCGCCGCAGCCTGACCCGGCGGGCAGAAGCAGAGCATCCCGGAATGGCCATGAATCTGCACGACCGGGCCCTGCGCTGCCTTGCCATGCGGGAGCACTCCCGCACCGAAATGGCCCGCAAGCTGGGGCCGCTCGGTACTGAAGACGAGGTCAACACCGAGCTCGACCGGCTGGTCGAGCTCGGTTTGCTTTCCGATGCCCGCTTTGCCGATGCCTTCGTGCGGGCCAAGGCCCGGCGCTTCGGTGCCAGCCGCCTGCGGGTCGAACTGGCCCGGCGCGGGGTAAGTCCGGACCTGATTGGCGAGGCCATCGAAGAAGGCTGTGGCGACAGTGAACTGGAGCGTGCGCGGGACGTGTACCGCCGAAAGTTCGCCACGCTGCCCGAAGACGCGCGAGAATGGGCACGTCAGGCGAGATTCCTTCAAGGCCGCGGCTTTTCAACCGATATCATTCGTAGAGTTCTGAGAGAAAACCCCGGCGATGAGCCTGCTTAAAGTCAGCAACCTGCGCAAGAAGTACAAGGCCCGCACCGTCGTTCACGACGTCTCCTTTGACGTCGGCAGTGGCGAAGTCGTCGGCCTTCTCGGCCCCAATGGCGCGGGCAAGACTACCTGTTTCTACATGATCGTCGGTCTGGTGGCTGCCGACGGTGGCGAGATCACGCTCGACGACCAGATCCTCACCCACCGCCCGATTCACCAGCGCGCGCGCATGGGCCTTTCCTACCTGCCCCAGGAAATGAGCGTCTTCCGCCGCCTCACGGTGGCCGAAAACATCCAGGCCGTGCTCGAACTGCAAAAGCTTTCCAAAGCCCAGATCGGCGAACGCCTCGACGAGTTGCTCAACGAACTGGGCATCGAGCACCTGCGCGACAGCACCGCGATCTCCCTGTCGGGTGGCGAACGCCGCCGCTGCGAAATTGCCCGTGCCCTCGCCACCGATCCACGGCTGATCCTCCTCGATGAGCCTTTCGCCGGCGTCGACCCGATCGCCGTGATCGACATCCAGAAGATCATCCGCTTCCTGAAAGACAAGGGAATCGGCGTTCTCATCACCGATCACAACGTCCGCGAAACCCTCGGCATCTGCGACCGCGCCTTCATCATCAACGCAGGCGAAGTACTTGCCAGCGGTCGGCCCAATGAGATCATCCACAACGAACAGGTCCGTCAGGTCTACCTCGGCGAGCATTTCCGGCTCTAAGGTCTCACACGACTCATGAAGCCCAGCCTCCAGCTCAAACTCTCTCAGCATCTCGCGCTGACCCCGCAACTGCAGCAATCCATCAAGTTGCTGCAGCTGTCGACGCTCGAACTTAACCAGGAGATCGAAAAGATCCTCCTGGAAAACCCGATGCTTGAGCGTGAGGAGCCCGAAGGCGACCTCGGCTCGTCCCGTATCGAAACCCCGAGCCCGATGGCGCCCGCCGGCAGCGAGGCCGCCCAGGAGCGGGACCAGGAGCAATCCCGTGAGGCCGACCGTGAGCGCGAACCAGACCGCGATTTCGACAACAGCGGTGAAGCTGGCGAATGGATGGCTGCCGGTAGCGGCGGCAACCAGCGCGACGATGACGAGGACTCCGATTTCCAGGAGTTCCAGGCGGCCGTTCCATCCCTGCGTGATCACCTCGATGCCCAGATATCGCTGACGCCCCTTTCCGACCGTGACCGGGCACTGGTGCGCTTCATGGTCGAGGCCCTGGATGACGACGGCTACCTGAGCCAGAACCTCGAAGATCTGCTGCCCCTGCTGCCGCCCGAACTGGAATTCGAGCTGGACGACCTGACCATTGCCCTGCGCCATATCCAGAGCCTCGATCCGGCCGGTATCGGTGCCCAGGACGTCAGCCAGTGCCTCGCCTTGCAGCTGCGGACCTACCCGCCCAGTGAAGAGCGCACACTCGCCATTGCCATCGTCTCGGAGCATCTGGAGCTGCTCGCCGCCCGCGACTTCCTGAAGCTCAAGCGGGCCCTGCGCTGCAACGACGACGCGCTGCGTGAAGCCCACGCCCTGATTCTCGGCCTGAATCCCCGGCCCGGAGCCCAGTTCTCGCAGGCCGACACCCGCTATGTCGTACCCGATGTGGTCGTGCGCAAGTTCCGCAGCAACTGGGTCGTCAATCTGAACCCGGATGCCATGCCGCGCCTGCGCATCAACCAGCTCTACGCCCAGATCCTCCGCGACAACCGCGGTGCCAGCGGCTCCCTGTCCAGCCACCTGCAGGAAGCCCGCTGGCTGATCAAGAATGTGCAGCAGCGCTTCGATACCATCCAGCGCGTTTCGCAAGCCATCGTTGACCGCCAGCGCCAGTTCTTTGATTATGGCGAGGTGGCAATGCGCCCGCTTACCCTGCGGGAGATCGCCGAGCAGCTGGATCTACACGAATCCACAGTCTCGCGGGTGACCACCCAAAAGTACATGGCCACGCCGCGAGGCATTTTCGAGTTCAAATATTTTTTCGGCAGTCACGTCGCCACCGACACCGGTGGAGCGGCTTCCTCGACGGCGATTCGGGCGCTTATTCGCCAGCTTGTAGCCGCAGAAGACAAGAAAAAACCCTTGTCCGACGCAAAGATTGCCGAGTTGTTGGGCCAGCAGGGCATCGTGGTCGCTCGCCGGACGATTGCAAAGTACCGCGAGTCTCTCGATATCCCGCCGGTCAGTCTGCGTAAATCCATCTGACAGAAAGGTAACAACCATGAACCTCAACATCACGGGTCATCACGTTGAAGTTACGCCGGCCATCCGCGAATATGTCACGACCAAGCTCGATCGCGTAATTCGCCATTTCGACAACGTCACCAGCGTCGCCGTGATCCTCTCGGTGGAAAAGCTGCGCCAAAAGGCTGAAGTCACCGTTCATGTACGCGGCAAGGACATTTTCGTCGAGAGCGAAGATGCCGACATGTACGCTGCCATCGACGCCCTGATCGACAAGCTGGACCGCCAGGTTCTGAAGTACAAGGCCAAGATCTCCGATCACGGCCACGACTCGGTCAAGCACCACGTCGCCGAATCCTGATCGACGACACCAAGTAATCCCGTTTTCCCCGGGACCGTTGTGGCTATAATGCGCCCCAAATGACACAACGGCCCCGGCGGCGGCAGCCCCCGGGATCTTCCAGAATCGCCCCTGATCGGAAACCTGTGTCGGTCCCCACCGAGCGCAGGAGAGTCCACCCATGAATCTCATCGCCAAACTATTGCCGCCAGCCAACGTGGTCGTCGGCCTCGAGGCGAGCAGCAAGAAGCGCGCTTTCGAGCAAGCCGGCCTGCTGTTCGAGAACAATCACGGAATCGGTCGCAGCACCGTCTTCGACAGCCTGTTTGCCCGCGAGAAACTCGGCTCGACTGGCCTGGGCCAGGGTATCGCCATCCCGCACGGCCGCATCAAGGGCCTCAAAGACGCGCTGGGTGCCTTTATCCGCCTCGCCGAGCCGGTTCCCTTCGACGCCCCCGATGGCCGTCCCGTCTCCCTGCTGTTCGTGCTGCTGGTCCCCGAACAGGCCAATGAACACCATCTTCAACTGCTGTCAGAACTCGCCCAGATGTTCAGCGACCGCGCCTTCCGCGACCAGCTCATGAGCGCTCCGGATGCCCTCGCAGCTCATGATCTCTTCGCCCAGTGGGGCAGCGATGCGCCAGACGACGGTAGCGCGGCTCTTTGACGACAATCTGGAGCGACTGAGGCTGCGCCACATCTGTGGCAGCCTCGATACCCGCATTGCGGTTTCCGAAGACCGCATCTGGCCAGCCGACATGGTCGGCCACCTCAACCTGATCCACCCCGACCGTCTGCAGATCCTCGGT
>Ga0208694_1003829_pt1 | contig 14177 bp, 9 predicted proteins | sample AD_UKC078_MetaG_FD_184442 | JGI IMG/M metagenome (GOLD analysis project Ga0208694, IMG submission 184442) | Active sludge microbial communities of municipal wastewater-treating anaerobic digesters from USA - AD_UKC078_MetaG (SPAdes) (version 2) | ecosystem: Engineered > Bioreactor > Anaerobic >...
CTTCGCGACACGGATTTTCTGCTTTCCGAGAAGAGCCCCGCCGACCTTACCCTTGATGAAAAAAAACAGATCGTCACCCGCTTTTTCATGGGCAGCTTCCCGACCCTCATCGCACCCTTTCCCCGGTACACGAACCTGCTGGAAAAACGCGGGGAGCCGGGCAAGGGGAGCGGGGTCGAAGCAGTGATGAAGCACTTCACCGACCAGGACATCCTCGATCTCCAGGTGCTGTTCAATCTCACCTGGATAGGCTTCATGGGGAGAAAGGACAGGAATATCGCTGACCTGATCAGGAAGGGCAGATCCTACACCGAATCCGACAAGGCCTTTGTGCTCGCCTTTCACATCGAGACGATGAAAAAAATCGTCCCCCTGTATAAAAACGCCTGCCGGGCGGGCCGGATCGAGATCACCACGTCCCCCTTCTACCACCCCATTGGCCCTCTGCTCATGAATGTCGGCTATGCCCTGCGATCCATGGACACCCCCTTGCCTGCCGAGCCGTTCTCCCATCCAGAGGACCTCGATGTCCAGATCGCCCGGGCCATGGACTACCACGAGTCGCTCTTCGGGGTCCGGCCAAAGGGACTCTGGCCCCCGGAAGGGTCGGTGTGTCCTGAGATGGTTCAGGTTCTGGCAGGGCATGGGATCCGGTGGATCGCTTCCGACGAGGACATCCTCTTTGCCAGCCTCAGGCAGGCCCGGACCGGGGTCGGCCTCTATCGGCCCTATGCCGTGGAATACGGGGCCTCCGAGGTAGGCATGTTCTTCCGCGACCGAGCCCTGTCGGACAACATCGGGTTCGTGTATGCGAAGAATCCGCCGGAACAGGGAGCGGAAAATTTCATCGGCTATCTGAAAAATATCGCCAAGGGTGCCAAGGCGTATGACTTCAATCCCTTTGTTGCGGTCATCCTCGATGGAGAAAACCCCTGGGAGTATTATCCGGACGGCGGCGAGCGGTTTCTGAGGCTGCTCTATGAGAAGCTGGACGAATCTCCCGAGGTGAGAACCTCCCGATACAGTGAATTTCTCGACCGGAATCCCCCCGGAGAACGCATCGTCAGCCTCTACACCGGCTCGTGGATCAACCACAATTTCGCCATATGGATCGGCCATGATGAAGACCGGAAGGCCTGGGAGATGCTTGCCCGGACGCGAAGGTACCTGGAGGATAAGGGGGATGACGCCCGGCCCCTCGCCTGGGAAGAGGTGTTCATCGCGGAGGGCAGCGACTGGTTCTGGTGGTATGGAGAGGACTTCAGCTCGGCCAACGACGAAGATTTCGACAACCTCTTCCGGCTCCACCTGTCGAACTGCTACCGGCTGCATGGCGACGCTCCCCCTGCGGAATTGTCGCAGAGCATTATCACGCACCACGAGGTGGTTCCCGTGCGCTCGCCTTCAGGCTTCATCAGCCCGGTGATCGATGGAGAAATCTCCCATTTCTACGAGTGGCACAAGGCCGGGTGCTATGTGCCGCCGGGGACGTCCACGAGCATGTACCGTCGCAAGCCGCTCATGTCCAGGCTCTTTTACGGGTTCGACCGCGAGAACCTCTTCGTCCGGCTGGACTTTTCCGCTGCGCCCGGAAACGGCACGATATGCCTGCACGTGGTATCCCCGGGTGAATATGTGGTATATGCACCCCTTGAGGGAGATACCATGACCATCCATACCGCCTCGGGCAAAACACGGGAAAAAAAGGCGGAGCTTCCAGGCGTGGCCTGCCGCAGTATTCTGGAGCTGATGGTGCCCTTTGCCGTGCTGGATGCAGGCCTGTCGCAGCGGATGCGGTTTTTCCTCACGATTCACGATGGAGACCTCGAAATCGAGAGACATCCGGCGACAGGGGTGTTATCATTCAGCATACCGGACGAAAAATTCGAAAGGATCATGTGGCATGTCTGAAAAAATCTATCTGGCGTTCTGTGTTCACTCTCACCAGCCTGTGGGAAATTTCCCGAGCGTCTTTGAAAAGGGCGCCCGGGACTGTTATCTGCCGCTTTTGCGCATATTGACGGAGTATCCCGACATCACCATGACGCTGCACTACACCGGTCCGCTCTGGGAGTGGTTCGACGAGCACGAGCCCGAGTTCTTCACGCTCCTGAACACCTTGGTGGACCGCTCCCAGGTGGAGCTCATGGGAGGCGGGTTCTTCGAGCCCATCATGCCGGTGATCCCCGAGGCCGACGCCCACGATCAGATCGAGCACATGAGCGAGTATCTCCAGACACGCTTCGGCTCCAGGCCCCGGGGCCTGTGGTGCGCCGAGCGTATATGGGACCCGGGGATCCCGAAGAAGATCTCCGGTTTCGGCATCGAATACACCCTTCTGGACGACAGCCATTTTCTCTCCGCAGGGCTTTCTCCCGACGATGTCCACGGGTATTTCATCACCGAGCGGGAGGGATTCTCCCTGAAGGTGTTTCCCATCGACATGCGGCTCCGATATCTCATTCCCTTCCGCCAGCCCCACGAGGTGATCGACTACCTCCTGCAGATGAAACGAAAGGGAGTGAAGATACTCACCTATGGGGACGACGGCGAGAAGTTCGGCATGTGGCCGGGCACCCATAAATGGGTGATCCAGGAGGGCTGGCTCAGGAGGTTTTTCGACGAGATCCGCAAACACTCCTCCGAGATCGAGCTCGTGCCCTTAAGCCGCGTGGTGGACAGCTTCGCTCCCAACGGGCTTGTCTATCTCCCCACTGGCTCCTACCAGGAGATGATGGAGTGGAGCCTCTTCGCAGAGCAGGGAAGGCAGTATGAGGATCTCGTGAAAAAGGCCCGGGACACCGGGGTCTGGGACAGCCAGCGGGCCTTCCTGAGGGGAGGCGTGTGGGACAACTTCCTCGCCAAGTATCCCGAGTCCAACCTCATGCACAAAAAGGGCATGAAGGTGAGCAACCTGGTGCGGAAGTTCGGACCTTCACGGGATGCATTGCGCCATCTCCTCATGGCCCAGACCAACTGCCCCTACTGGCACGGGCTCTTCGGCGGGGTCTATATCAGCTCCTTAAGGCACGCGGTGTACAAAAACCTGCTCACCGCGGAGTCGCTCATCGACGAAAAGCGATTCAGCAACGATACCTGGCGCGTGGAACGCATAGACCACAACCTCGACGGCGCCGAGGAAATCCTGGTGTCCGGAAGGAAATTCAACTGCTACTTCTCGCCGCGGCACAGGGGGTCTGTCTTCGCCCTCGAGGACAAATCGGCCAGGTACAATTTCTCCAACATTCTCATGCGACACGAGGAGACCTATCACCGGAAGATCCGGTATCCGGAAAGGAGATCTGCGGAAAACCACACAGGAGAGCCCCTTTCCATCCATGATCTCCCCCATGAAACGCCCCGGGAGTTCCAGGACCTCCTGATCTACGATACCTATCCCAAGTATTCGTTTCTCACCCATTTTCTCGACGCGCCCCCCGACTGGGACCGGCTGCTGGAGAGGAATCAGGTGGAAAACTCGCTGAGCGCAGGCCTTCCCTTTGCATATGTCTCTCACGGCGAGTCGGACGAGTGCTTTACACTCTGCTTTTCAGCTCGGCAAGAAGGGATGGGCATCGAGAAGACCTATCGTCTCTTCAAGGAGGGACAGGTCAGGGTGTCGCACGCGCTTGAGACATCCCTCGAGGACGCGTGGCTGGGCGTTGAATTCAACTTCATGATCATCTCCGGACAGAGGCCCCTGGTGAACGGAGAGGAGATGGAAAAGGACCGGGGCAGGTACCGGGCCCACCGTCTCGAGCTCAGGGACGACGCCAACGGCGCAGGGCTCTCGATATCCTCCGATGCCCAGTGGGACATCTGCGTGGTCCCGATCGAATGCATCTCTCAGAGCGAAGAGGGGTTCGAGAAGACCTTTCAGGGCTGGAGCCTCTACTGGATGAGAAAGGTGCAGGGGGATATCCCCGAGATCGTGCTCGAGGTCGGCTGAACATGTCAGAGCTGAGGAGAGACCCGGTGGTGGACAGGTGGGTCATCATTACCGACGACCCGACCCTGTCTCCCTCCATTCCCCGTGCGGTCGCTTCCACTCCGGAAGACCCGTTCTGTCCCTTCTGCCCGGGCAACGAGCATCTCTGCCCTCCGGAAATACTCGCCAACAGGCAGGACGGATCGCAGGCGAACGACTCCCGGTGGAAGCTCCGGGTCATTCCCAACCGATCGCCCCTGCTGGTGATCGAGGAAGATCTGAAGCGCATGGGAGAGGGAATGTACGACAAGGTCACCGGCGTGGGGGCCAATGAGGTGATCATCGAGACGCCTGTTCACGGACGCAGACAGGCGGACATGGATTTAGACGAGCTCGAGAATGTCTTCTGGGCATATCGCGACCGGATCATCGACCTGAAGAAAGACAGCAGGATGCGCTCCGTCCTCATCTACAAAAACGCCGGGGAGACCGCGGGGGCGACGCTCGGGCATTCCTATTCCCTCCTGCTGGCGCTTCCCATCGTGCCCCGGGATATCGTGGACGAGCTCAGGGGCGCGGAAAATCACTATGCCTACAAAGAGCGCTGCATCTACTGCGACATCATCAGGCAGGAGATCCAGCTGGAACTCCGGATCGTCTCGGAGACGGCCTCCTTTCTCGCCATCGAGCCCTTTGCCCCCCGGGTGCCTTTCGAGACATGGATCATTCCCAAACGGCATTCGTCCCGGTTCGAGGAGATCGATTCCAAGGAGGTGGGCGACCTGGCCGCCATCTTCAGAGATGTTCTCGTCCGGCTCGATCGGGCACTGAACGATCCTCCCTACAACTATGCCCTGCACAACGCCCCCTTTGACAAGGCATACGACAAGATATACCACTGGCATATGGAGATCATCCCCCGGATCGGCATCCAGGGCGGTCTGGAATGGGGATCGGATCTGTACGTACACTCCACGGCCCCGGAAGATGCAGCCGCGTTCCTGAAAGGGCTCATCACCTAGAGAACGAGAGCAGGCGATAGATCATGCCCAGGTTTTTTGCAGACATCCTTTCGCACGGTCAAGCGGTTATCACGGGGAAAGACGCGAGCCACATCCTCGGGCCGCTGCGCAAAAAGATCGGCGACGAGCTCTCCATCCGGGATCACGAGACAGGATACCGGGCCCGGATCACGGCGGCAGGCCCGGGCAGGATCACCTTACAGGTGCTCTCCTCTCAGGAGCTGTCTGATCGGGGGTGCTGCCGGGTGCACCTGGGGATCAGCCTCATCGATCTGAAGGACATGGACGACCTGATGCGGTGCGTCACCGAGCTCGGGGTCTCGGAGATCCATCCCGTGATCTCCGGGCGGTCGAATGTCCGGGATATCGGCGGAAAGCGGATGCAGCGCTTCAGGCAGATCATTCTGGAGGCGATCAAGCAGTGCGAGCGCAGATCGATCCCGGTTCTCCACGAGCCGCTCATGCTCGGGGAGTTTCTGGAGCGTGTCGCCCCTGCCTGGCCGAACAGGCTGGTGGCATCACCTTTGTCGCATGTCTCCCTGCGGGACTACCGGCGCGAGGATGCCGGAATCCTCATCGGCCCGGAAGGAGGATTCTCGGAGCCAGAGCTTGAAAGGATAGTCTCCTGCGCATTCACCCCGGTCCACATGGGCAGGACCGTGCTGCGCTCCTATACGGCGGCGCTGACCGCGGTGGCCCTTCTCGCCATGTGAAAACGTATGGCCTCCCGGTTCTGTTTCGATCCGGTCCGGCGATCACCGGGTTCCCCGGTCGACCGGGGGGCGCTGATGGGGGAAACGCCGTCTCATTGCCCGTCTTACGGCCATCGATCAGCGCGGTGTTCGATCGGGCAGACGCGGCCTTTCGCCTCTTTTTCCGGCACCTGCCTGATCGTTAAAGGCTACGGGTCCTTGTCGGCTCCGATCCTTGCCATCAGCTCCTGAGCCGCTTCCCGTTCATCAAACGGGGTTTCGGCATCCAGGGCCTTCTCCACGTATTTCCTGGCCTCGGGATTTCTGCTCAGCTCCACCAGGGCCAGGGCCATGTGGTAATTGATGGCCGGCTCTTCAGGCAGTTTTTCCGCAGCGAGCTGGAACTGGGCCAGGGCGTTTTCGACAAGCCCCTTTTTCAGGAAGACGTACCCGAGGGTGTCGGCGATTCTTGCGTCTTCCGGGAACTTGTCTTTGGCGATCTGCGCGAGCCGCAGGGCCTCGTTCAGGTCCGCAGGCTTGCCGCTCTGGACGAGGATCCAGGAGAGATTGTTCGCGGCCAGGGCATTCTTGGGATCCCGCTCGAGGATATAGGTATATACCTTCTTCGCATCCGATATCCTGCCCTGGTTCTGATTGAGCAGGCCGAGCATGGTGGCGGCTCTCAAGTCGCCGGGCTTTGCGTTGACCAGGGCTTCGTATTCGTTGATGGCCTTCTGCATCATGTTGTTGCGCGCATAGAATTGGGCAAGGGCATGATAGAGTGAGGAGTTGTCCGGTTCGAGCCTGGTGGCCCTCTTCATCTCGCTCAGGGCGCCCTCCACATCGCCCGAAGTCTCCAGGAGCCGTGCGGTGATCATGTGGCAGTAGGCGGAATCATGCTTTTCGCAGGCGGCTTTGACTTTCTCGAGGGTCTCCTCTTTGGTGATGGCCGAAGGCGCGATGCTGGTGAACAGGGTCAGTGCCTGGACCTTTTCCGGGAAGAGGGCCAGCGCCTTCTCCGCATACTGATAGGCGCTTTTTTTCTCCCCACTGGAGAGAGCGAGAAGGCTCCGGGCGTGCAGCGTCTGCCAGCTCTCAGGCGAGGCCTTTTCCAGTGAGTCCACGAATGACGAAGCCAGCGCCGCCTCGCCTGTCCTCATCGCGGACAATGCCCCGATGTACAGCGTGTCCGGGGTTGCAGCGGCATGTTCCGCCAGGATATTCACCTGATGAAGCGCTTCCTTGTATTTGCCTTCCATGAACTCGATCTTTGCCATGATGCCATGGAGCGCTGCATTGTTCTGATACTCCTGAAGCGACTTTTCCACCAGCTCCCGTGCCTGTGACGCCTTGCCCTCCATGATATAGGCCTGAGCAGTCGGAACGGCCACGTCCGGCCTCCGGGGGGTGTTCTTGATGAGTGCATCCAGGGTGTCGAGGGTCTTGCCGGGTTGCTCCTGCCTGAGATAGATCCGGGCCAGCAGGATTCGTGCGGAGATCGCGCCGGGGTCTTGCTCCAGGGCTTCCACGAGAATCTTCTCTGCAGCGGGCAGATCCTCCTTTTCCAGGAGCAGCTGTGCGATCACGGTCTTCGTGGTGGTGGTGTCCTCGATCTTCCGGGCGGTTTGTGCAAGGGACAGCGCCTCGTCGATATTCCCCTTCTGCTGCATGACGCCCGATTCCAGCAGGTAGGGCCCCGGATCGTCGGGGAATTTGGATTTCAGCTCTGTCAGCAGGGCCTTGAACAGATCGTCCATGTGATGGGCTGCATAGAAGCGGGCCAGTGCGATGCCTGCATCGATATTGTTCTGTTCCGCGCGGTAGGCGTCCTCGGCCCACGTGCGGGCGCTGCCGATGTCGTCTTTGAAGACATAGATGTCGCTGGCGAGGAACCGGATCTTGGAGGAATCGGGATAGAGGGACGAGCCCCGGGAAATGAGCGACAGGGCGTCCTTCGTCCGGTCGGTGGCCATGTACATCTGGACGGCGTTGATGATGGTCGCCTCCAGGGGTTTCTGATCCGCGATCAGCTCATCCATGATGGCAGTAGCCTCGGCCTTTTTCCCGTTCTGAAAGAGCGCCTGGGCGAGCATTTCCTGTGCCTTTCTGTTCCCGGGCTCGTACTCCAGAATCGTTGACGCCTGTTTTTCGGCCAGATCGTATTTTCTGGCCAGAAGCTGGATGGACGTGAGGTATTCGTGCGCGGCGGTATTCTCGGGATCGATGGCCGCGGCCCTGGAGAATGACCGGTAGGCTTCATTGGCCTTCATCAGCTTGAGCTGGACCTCGCCCAGGGTGACAAGCGTCTGTGCATCGTCCGGTGCGATCTGAAGGGCATTCTGAAATTCTATGGCGGCCTCTGCGTACTTATCTTTCTCCATATATGATCGGGCACTGTTGAGATAGGCGTCCCTCTTTTCTTCAGGGCTCTTGCTGCAGCCGCTTATCAGGAACAGACAGGGAATAAGGACGGCAAGGAAGATTCCGACGAATCGTTTCATATTACCTCCACATCAATTTCATTGCGGGAAAAATACCATAAATCAAGGCAAAGGAAAAGGAATATGCTCCGAAAAGGGAATTGGCCGGCGGGGGAAATGCCCGCCGGATACTCAAAGGCGGGTCGGCCGTAAGCAGTGACCTTTTCTTGACTTCTTTCTGCCGGGATACTATCTATCTTAGTAACACAGTGCTGGAGGAACCATGATCTTCGATCCGCTCTATATCATCATGATCGTGCCTGCCCTGATCTTGAGCGTGTATGCTCAGATCAAGGTGAAGTCAACCTATGCAAAGTTTTCCAAGATGTCAACGTACCGGGGGATCACCGGAGCCCAGGCGGCCCGTGAGATCCTGAGATCGGCCGGGGTCCACGGGGTGGATATCGAGCTTACCCGGGGATTCCTCTCGGATCACTATGACCCCCGTTCCCGGGTGCTCAGGCTCTCCGAGTCGGTTTACTCGGGCGACTCGATCGCGAGCGTGGGCGTCGCGGCACACGAAGCCGGGCATGCGATACAGCACGCCCACGGGTATGCGCCGCTCAAGCTCAGGAGCGCCCTGGTGCCCATCTCGTCCCTTGGGTCGAACCTTGCCTGGCCCCTGCTCATCATCGGGTTCATCTTCATGGCCCAGTCGCTCATTCTGGCGGGTATCGTCTTCTTCAGCCTTGCCGTACTCTTCCAGATCGTCACTCTCCCCGTGGAGTTCAACGCCTCGTCCAGAGCGCTTCAGGCCCTCCCGGCTTCAGGCATTCTTTCGGACACCGAGGTCAACGGCGCCCGCAAGGTGCTCTCCGCGGCCGCCCTCACCTATGTCGCGGCCGCAACTGCTGCTGTTCTGCAGCTGGTTTACTTTCTTCTCAGGGCGGGTCTTCTGGGCAATGATGAGTGAGGGAAGAACCGGATATTTTGTCCTGGAAAAGGGCCGTGCACATTTCCTGCATAAATAGCGTCGTCTGAGGTGCGGCCCCAAAGCCAGCGGGCTTAAAAAGGAATATTCTATCACGAAATCCCACGAATATGTCACCATACTGGTGGTGACACAACCCGGTGTGTCCGCTTTGGGTACAAGGGAAAGGGTGATATTCTATTAATATCAGCAGCCTTATCTGACGATGTAAAGAAATGATGAACCGGAGCGTATATTCATCCGTCATACTGTTTGTCTTTGACCTGGCAGTCGCCGCAGGCGCCGTCTTCCTCGCCAAGTATATCGAGCGGTGGCTTCCCGGGGTGTCTCTCCCCGACGAGCTTCTCTGGTTCAAGGGAAGTGTCTATGCGGGGGTGGGGGTCGTGTGTTTCTATTTTCAGGATCTCTACAACTGGAGATACTGGCGGAGAACATCCGAGCTCACGTCGTCCATTCTCCTGGGAGGGGGGCTCGCTCTCATCGTGCTGGCCCTCATCTACTACATCATACCCACCGTGGGCCTTGAGCGCAACGTCCTGCTGGGGGCCATGCTCATCTCCCTGGGCGCATCCTTTGTCATCAGGGCGGGGTATCTCAAGTTCCGGTTCATCGACCGGAGGGCTTCCCGGATCGTGATCCTGGGCGATGGCGACAATGCCAAGTTCCTTCTGAGGGAGATTCGCGCCGGAGGGTACCCGGTCATCCTCGAAGGGTACATCGGCAGAAACAACTGGGATCTCGCCTCCAGATGCCTGGGCGACATCTCCGACATGCACCGGATCATCAGGGAGGTCGAGCCCGATCTCCTGGTGGTCGCCCCGGACGGGTGGAGGGGGACGCTTCCCATCGACGACCTGCTGCACATCAAGCTGACCGCGTGCGACGTGATCGACGCGCCGAGCTTTTACGAGCGGGTTACCGGGAGGATCCTGGTGGAGGAAATCCGCCCGAGCTCCATTATTTTCACCCGCGGGTTCCTGAGCTCTTCTCTTCAGGACGCCGTAAAGAGGGGGTTCGATGTCTTTTTTGCCCTCCTGGGCATCGTTCTCACCTTCCCCATCATGGTTCTGACCGTCCTGGCCATCCGGATCGATTCGCCGGGCCCGATCTTTTACCTCCAGCAGCGGGTTGGGATGGACGGCAGGGACTTCAAGCTGATCAAGTTCAGGTCCATGCGGCAGGACGCCGAGAAGAAGGGACCCCAGTGGGCTTCCCAGAACGATCCCCGGGTCACCAGGGTGGGGCGCATCATCCGGAAGCTCCGGATCGACGAGCTCCCGCAGTTCATCAATGTGCTCAAAAACGACATGAGCTTTGTCGGACCCCGGCCCGAGCGCAGGTATTTCGTGGATCAGCTCGAGAAGGTGATCCCCTACTATGCCTTACGGCTCCATGCAAAACCGGGGATTACGGGATGGGCCCAGATCAACTATCCGTATGGCGATACCATCGAGGACGCCAAGGAAAAGCTGAAGTACGAGCTGTTCTATATGAAGCACCGCTCTTTGTGGCTGGATCTGGTCATCATATTCCAGACCGTCAAGGTCGCCGTCAAGGCGCGCGGGTCTCAGTAGCCGCGAGTGTTCATCCACAGATCCGCGAGTCGATTCCGTGTAATGAACGAGAGAGGTGTGGTGCTTCAGGGTGCGGAGAGCACGAGCGGCCCGTCTTTCGTGATGGCGATGCTGTTCTCGAAATGGGCCGAGAGCGAGGAGTCCTCGGTGATCGCGGTCCATCCGTCGCTCCTGATCAGGACCTTGTGGGTCCCCATGTTGACCATGGGCTCGATGGCCAGCGTCATGCCTTCCTGGAGAACCGGCCCTTTGCCCCGTTTGCCGAAGTTGGGAATCTGTGGGGCCTCGTGCAGGCTTCTGCCGATCCCATGGCCGACGAAATCCCTTACCACGCTGAATCCGCCTGATTCCGCGACCTTCTGGACCGCGGCCGAGATATCGTAGAGATGGTTGCCGGGTATGGCCTGAGCGATTCCCGCCTCCAGGGAATTTCTTGTGACCTCCAGGAGCCTGTGGGCCTTGGGTGAAATCACGCCCACCGGGAATGTCCGGGCCGCATCGGAATAGAAACCGTCGAGCAGCGCTCCCACGTCGATGCTCACGATATCGCCAGACTCGAGGATCCGGGGTCCGGGGATGCCGTGGACCACCTCCTCGTTCACCGAGGTGCACAGGGTGGCAGGGAAGTCACGGTATCCCTTGAAGGCCGGCGTCGCTCCGCGGGAGCGGATGAAGAGCTCGGCCTCGCGATCGAGCTCGATCGTGGTGATTCCGGGCCGGACCATGGGTTCGATATGCTCGAAGAGATGCGCGAGGATGCGGTTTGCCTCCCGCATGATCGCAATTTCATACTCGCTTTTGAGGATTATCATCCATCCAGTACCTTTTTGAGCGGATATTCGATGATGCCTCGTGCCCCTGCCCGCAGGAGCTCGGGGATCAGGTTTCTCGACTGGGACTCGTGAATGATGATCTCCAGGGAATACCATTCGGGGTCGTGCAGGGGGCTCACCGTGGGAGAGGTTATGGCCGGGAGCATGCCGATGATCTGCTCGAGGCTTTTCCTGGGGGCGTTCATCTTCAGACCCGCCATGCCGGTGGCCTGAAGGGCGGACTTGAGCATCAGGGCGATCTGTTCGATCTTGGTCCGCTTGTCGCGGTCTTTCCACGACTCCTTGTTTGCGATGAGCTTGGTGTTGGTGACGAGCAGCTCTTCGATGATCTTGAGATTGTGTGCCCGGATGGTCGAGCCGGTCTCGGTGACCTCCACGATGGCGTCGGCCAGCCCGTCGACCACCTTGGCCTCGGTTGCGCCCCAGGAAAATTCCACGTCGACGTCGATGCCCCGCTCCCGGAAGTATTTCCGGGTGAAGTTCACCAGCTCGGTGGCGATCTTTTTCCCCTGGAGGTCATGGATGGTGTGAATGCCTGATTTCTCATCCACCGCAAGCACCCATTTGGCAGGGCGATAGGTGGCCTTGGAGTAGATGAGGTCCTCCACCTCCTGCACGTCGGACGAGTTTTCCAGGATCCAGTCCTTGCCCGTCAGTGCCACGTCGAAGAGCCCGGACTCCACGTAGCGCGATATCTCCTGTGCCCTCACCAGGGCGCAATCGATTTCGGAATCGTCGATCAAGGGGAAATAACTCCGTGAGGAGGTGGTGATGTTCCAGCCGGCATCCCGGAACAGGTCGATGGTGGATTGCTGGAGGCTCCCCTTGGGGATGGCGAGTCGTATGAGGCTCATGATTTGTATACCTCTTTGGGATCGAACACCTTCTCCCCGTCTTCGATCAGTTCGCCGTTTTCGATCTTCCGGTAGAAGCACGACCGGTAGCCGGTGTGGCAGGCCGCGCCCCCTACCTGTTCCACCTTGAGCACAATGGTGTCGCGGTCACAGTCGACGCGCACTTCCCTGACCTTCTGGAAATTGCCGGATTCTTCGCCCTTTCTCCACAGCTTGCTGCGCGACCTGCTGTAGTAGCAGGCCCGGCCGGTATTCAGCGTCTCTTCGAACGCCTCCCGGTTCATATAGGCAAGCATGAGCACTTCGCCGGTCTCCCAGTCCTGCGCGATGGCAGGGACAAGACCGTTCTGTTTGTCAAAGTCTATATAAGTATCTATCATATTGGTCTCCTTGGTTCTCAAGGGCTTATCAATTTTTCCGCCAGGGTGTCAAGGAGGCATCGCCGTTTGAAGTGCCGGTGGGTTCTAGTGCTGCAGTGGTAATCAGTTATGGGGGCAGGATCGGGGTCAGGTCTCAACAGGGGGCAGGTCGGGGTCAGGTCTCAACATATGACACGGGGAGTGTCATATGTTGAGACCTGACCCCGATCCTGCTTGACCCCGATCCTGCTAGGGCTGGTGAACGTTTGTCCCCAGGAGGTCTTCGGCCGCCTCTTTGAGGATTTCCGCCAGTGTGGGGTGCGGGAAGTAGGACGCGAGAAACTGCTCGGCCGTGAGCCCCTGGTCTACGGCCAGGGCTGCTGTGGAAATGAGGTCCGTTGCGTGGGGTCCGACGATGCTGACCCTTTTGATCACCCCTTCGGGCGAGGTGGTGATGCGGGCATAGCCGTCGTTTGCCTCCATGGTCCGGGCCCTGCCCAGCGCGGAGAGGGGAAAGGTGCCGGTGCGCTCGTTGGCCGATTCCTCAGCCGAGGGGGTGCTTCCCACCGAGGCGACCTCGGGCCGGGTAAAAATGGCCGACGGGATGTTCCGGTAGGACATGCCCGTGCCGGAGCCCGTGATGTGATCCACGGCAACGGCTGCCTCACGGGAGGCCACATAGGCGTACATGTGCTCGCCGGTCACGTCTCCGATGGCGTACACGCCCGGGGCAGAGGTTTCAAGGTGCCCGTCGACCGCGATCCCGCCGGAATCGTTCAGCGCAACGCCCGCCTCCATGCAGCCGGCAGGGATGCGGGGTTGTCTGCCGATGCACAGGAACACCTTGTGCACATCCACGGTCTTGCCGCCTTCAGGGGTATCCAGGGACAATGAATAGGGACCCGAGCCTTCGATATGGGTCACGCACGCCGAGGTGTGGACTCTGATCCTGCGCATGAGTTTGGTCATGTACGACGAGATGTGCTCCTCTTCCAGAGGCAGGACCCGATCGAGCGCCTCGATGAGTGTCACCTCCACACCGAGGGTGCTGAAGAGATGGGCCATCTCCATCCCGATCACGCCCGCCCCGATAATGGCGAGCGACTCGGGCAGCTCGGTGACCTCGAACACCTCGTCGCTGGTCCATATACCTCTTTCCGCAAAGAGCCGGGGGCGCTTGGGGTTCGACCCGGTGGCGATGATGATGTGCCCGGCCTTCAGGCGCATATCCCCCGCAGTTACCAGCCCGGGCCCGGCGATGTCCGCGGCGCAGCGGAACACATCCACCCGGTTCTGCTTCAGGAGATACTCGACCCCCTTCGAAAGCCTGGCAACCACCCGGTCTTTCCTGGCCTTCATCCGGGCGAAGTCCACGGTCGGCTTCTCCACCCTGATGCCGAACTTCTCCGCCTCTCTGATCCTGGCTAGGAGGGCGGCGCTTTCGATATAGGTCTTGGTGGGAATGCACCCGGTATTGGTGCAGGTGCCTCCGAACCGCGATCCT
>Ga0208694_1003831_pt1 | contig 14169 bp, 17 predicted proteins | sample AD_UKC078_MetaG_FD_184442 | JGI IMG/M metagenome (GOLD analysis project Ga0208694, IMG submission 184442) | Active sludge microbial communities of municipal wastewater-treating anaerobic digesters from USA - AD_UKC078_MetaG (SPAdes) (version 2) | ecosystem: Engineered > Bioreactor > Anaerobic >...
AGCACCGTATCATCGGTGAATCGACAGCGGGGATTAAAGAGTGGAAAGTCTGTTCTGGTTATGTTGTCGTGTTCATATACTGATCCGATAATATCTCCTGCAATAGCACCGATCATACTTCCCTCCTTTCTTCCGATACGGTTATGTGTGGATCCTCATATCCTTCATCTTCTTTATGCTTCTTCATCATGAAATTGCACAGTTCTCCCCATGCTTCAAATTTCAACTGGTCACTGTAAGCGCTGGCAAGGTAGTAATCCAGACGCACATCGCCGGAAATCCCCATGATCCTGAAGTTGGTCTTCATGACGAACCGTCTCCAAACATCCAGGTGGGTGATACTTCTGAAGAGGCGGTTCGTATCCAGTACGAACTCTCTGATCTTCTCTTCATTGCGTCTGTCCATTCCCGGCAGGACAAAGCCAGCAACGGAGCTGTGACGGCCCTGGGGAATGATGACCGGTGCATGCTGGGAGTTGAAGTACAGAGCCCTTCCCAGACAGGTCCTGCAGAACCAGTAGGAGAACCGTGAGCCACTCAGTCGTATCTCCTGGCCGCATGCGTGGCAGAGGGTGAGCCTTTCGTTAAAATCAAAGCCCGGCCATAGAGCCTGTTCCCTGTCCTCATCGGGCATCTGTGGTTTTTGATTATGCTGGCTGCATGTGCTGTTACACTTCTGGAAATATTGTTTCACCGGTTTCCATTCATCGGGCAGGTAGTCGATGATCTCAGGGCGGTACGCCCAGAATCCATAGGGTTCGTAACACTCGGAGCAGATCATCATGTCCTTGTAGTCCACGAACTGAAGGAGTTCTGATTCAGTGATTCGTCCTTCTTTTACCGGAATAATGTGTTCGGGTACGTTGTTCATACTGTGTTCCTCCTCTTGTTGTATTTGCATCACACCAGGCGAGGAGACAAAAAAACCGTCCACATCAGGGACGGTTCATATGACATACGATTGCCGGAGAGCTTACATTTTCGAAGCCCTTGCTTCGCACATCATCCCGCTTGTACGGGATCAGGCACCGCAGCGTCTCCTTGCTCGGTTGCCGCATCCTTTTCGGATGGCTCCTGATGCTGGAATTATTATAGCATGTTCTATAATTTTTACAATTTCTTTTATTAATTATAATATCTTGAGCGAGTGACAACAGTTTATAGCGGCCATCTTTCACAACCCCTTTGAATGGCTGTGATTTCTATCGCCTCGGCAATAATATTAAAGAGCAGAGTGTGCCAATTGTCTGGCGTTTTTACAAATCCCATAATGCTGCAGGCCTCTCTGTCGAACCTTAGCCTGTATCGCTCTCTGAGTGCTTCCCAGTAATGGATCAAGCATTCTTTACGATCAGACAGAAGGTCACGCGAGGGAAGCCTGTCTCTTTTCTGATTGTTTACTGATGGCAGTACCGGGACCAGGTTCCAGAGATCATTGTTGTGCCAGAGTGAAAAGGGGATTATGTGATCAACATCGAAATCCGATTTTATGTTTCTCCCTGTCCACGTGCATTCCTTCTGTGACAGCGACGAGTAGAGAACCCGTGCGTCCACAACATCTCTTTCTCCAGCGGGAGTGACCAGCAGCAGATCGATGACATCACTCGGCGTCATTTCTTTTCTTGCCAGATCTGCAGTAAGTTCGGCCCACCGCAAGAGGACTGCGTCTCTAATCCAATATCCCATAAGCGAAAGTTCAATCCAGATCTCCGAATTCAGCAGGATCTCTCTGTTGTTGCGATCATATTTGAAGAGTCTGCCGCTCTCCAGAGAACCTCCAGCATATGTAACGGGTCCGCTGACTATGGTGTATCCAATTTTATGAAGAACCACATTCAAAAGCTTCATCGTATCTTTGTCTATTCTGTTGGATCGAAAATCGAGAACGAACTGGTTTAAACCGCCTTTCCTTTTATATTTGATTATCAGTTCCGTAAGAGAAGCTCGGAACGCTACCGGCCTACTACATGAAACTTCTTCCCCTCTGATCTGCGGAATAAACGTCGTTGACTCGAAAATTGGCCAGTAGTAATAAAGCCATTTTTCTGCAATTACCGACAGAGGAATGCCAACCATTCCATTTTCAAGCCAGCGAGCCGTTTTATATTCAATGATCGCAACCTCACTGAAGGCACGAATGAGAGCCAGTTTGTAGGTAGCTGTTTTTTTGTCACGGGTAAGTACGCTTTCTACCTGATCAATGGGGCGGATAGATCCCGAATATTTCAGATTGAAAGCAATGGTGAACCAGGAGTAACCTGGTCGGGTCGAATCCTCGGTCTTCCACTTCCCGATAATGGAAAAACCGAGGCGTTCAAACAAAAGCTGGAGATATTCAGGCTTTACAGAATTAAATAGCCTTCCCTTGCTGTCCCGGCAATGTTCATCGATATCCGGCCTATCGTGCGGCATGGAAACGAGAAGCCTGCCTCCCTCTTTCATCAGGTTGCGTATGGAAAACGCCGCATCGAACAACTCTTCTTTCGGAAGGTGCATGAGGACCGCCGAGCAGAGGACTCCATCAAATTCGCCGCCAAAAGGCTTGCCAAGATTTGGCAACACACCTATATCAATTTTTGCTTGCAGTTCGGGATATTTTTCCTGAGCATATTGGACCATCTCTGGAGAAGCATCAACCCCATATATGTCTATACCGTATTGGGTGAGTATAGCCATATCACGGCCGGAACCACAGCCAATGTCAAGTATCTTCATGCCTTCAACAAACACTGTGGAGAAATATTTCTGCAGACCGCTCGAAACATTGTTGTATTTGTCCGATATGTTTTTTGCTTCTTCGGAATAATATCTTAGGGTCAATTCATCCATAGGCAATTTCTATCAGTCTTGCACAAAAAAATAAAGTTTTTTCGTCGTTGACAATCCTACCCGCGCAACAGGTTATCCGTTTCCTTCACCCGGGTAACAATCCGTCATGTGGGCAGGAACTCGTCCAGTCCCATGTTCAAGCCGACCTGCCTGATAATCTTTAGCAGGAGTCCACGCCCCAGGTCCCTTGGGTGGCGTGGAATCTAGACTACCTTACCCGCGGTGGTTCTCCAGATCTGGTGTCTACCTCCTTCTCGGATAAGCTGCATACCCGCCAACGCTTTCAATCTCGCGACCAGCTTGGTTGGTGTCAAGCAAGGTCGGAACGGCAGTCTCTATGCCAACGCGGAGCCTCGAGGAATCACGTAGTTTACCCGGCTCTTTATGTTTGACATGCCGTGGAAGAGGTGTGGAGAAGTCCGACATATTTCCGGGTTCTTTGGGGCCAAGTGTGGCAGGCATTCTCGCTAATTATCCTCGGCAAAACCACACCGCACTCGCAAAAATCTTGACCGATACGCGTTGTCCTGGCTGTATCCCGGAGGGCTCTGGTCGATGTACTGCGCTAACGCTGAATCAACCTTCTGGTCGCTCAGCTTGTCCCAGGAATCTCTCTGTGCACTTGTATTCCCCAGGCCTTCCTCCAAACAGTCGTCGCTTCCGAGTGTTCTCTGATAATATCGTTCAAAGCCTGTCTTGAAAAAGGCTTTCCGGTGTGTCAGTTCCAATTGTATGGCAAAACACTCGGTCTTGTGGTGGAGCGCCTCGTGGTAGTAGAGGAACAATCTGGCGGCATCGAAAGCCCTCCTGACCGCCACTCTGTTATTCGAACGCGCGAGTATCTGCCCTGCGAGCCAGAAAATCCCTTCATAGAGGAGGTAAACACCCCACCAGTCAGGGTGGTAGTAGTGAAAAGGCAAGTAGAAGGCCAGGTAGTCGGGTGGCGGCATTTTCGGGCGATGAACATAGGGAAGTGGGGCGCCTACGTGGGACCTGCCCAAAACTTCGGCCACGACATTGGGGAACTCAGGAGAATGTTCGCCAGGTTCGACTTGATACGGCGCAATTGCTTCAAACATATCTCCATCTGCTAATTCAGAATCCACTTTGAGAAACTCTGTCCATTGAGCAGGGTGACGGTCGCCATAATTTTGAAACTCCAACGCGTTTAAGTCGGTCACTTTCTCAGGGTCAGTCACCGGAACGATCATCAGATCTTCGTGCCAGTGGGGTGCCAAATCCCTGTCCTGGAAGAGCTCAGGGAGCTATGAGTGCAAAAGATCAAGGTGCTCTAAGCTCATTGTTCACTTCTCCTTCGTCTAAAGTGGTCATGAATCATCTTGTGGCTCTAACCGTTAACAAGCATTGACGGCACTGGTCAACTACTCTCGACCGGTAATTGAGAGACAATCCATGCTCATTGACCCCTGATGTCAATAGTGGAGACTAGACCATATTCATTCCGCCGTCTGTCTTGCCTATAGCATCCGGAAATAAGATCTTTGATGTACTGGCTGATCGCGTTTGACTATTCGCACATGTCAGAAACCTGGCATTGTTGAGGTTCATCTTTGGCAATTGTAGCAAAGAATACGACCTTTGAATTGATGCTTTCTGTCAAGGCAGTATTTAACAACCTTTTCACTGACCGTTGAGGAGCAGGATTCACAGACAATTGAAGGGCCAGCCTGGGCTTTTTTTTCTCGCTTCTGCATGGGATTTGTCTGGTCCCTGATGCCAAACATGGTCTTGAAATCTACATTTGCCCGTCGATGAAGCCTGGCAAGGTTCCTGGCTGTAGTCTCAAGTGTTTCCCGTGAGCATATCTTAAGAATAGCGGCAGCACCAGCATTGTCAGCATCTTTCATGATCCTGGTGAATGCCTGGTCGGACTGAATGACATGGCTTGTATCAAACCTGGATTGAGATGGTCTGCTGATCTTTGAGGTTGGAGATACAAGGATATAGCTTACAAACCGTGGTGGAATGATAACTCCAATCCTTGTGGGCATAATGGTATAGTAATCTATTACCTTGGAAAGGAGAAAGATATGTCGTTCATTTTGTTCAAAGGGTGATTCAATGCCAAAATACTTTTTTCCATCATACACAAGAAACTCACCTTCCGGAGTAATCTTCAAACCATAATGGAAGTTTTTGGTCTCCAAGACATAGATATTCATGAATCGGTTCATGACAAGGTGGTCAATCTGGGCTACCTGACCATTATGTTCTACTCGCAGATCGTGTATCACTGCCCAATTTTTTGACTTTCCAAAATAGAAGTCAACAAAATAGGCTGAGTCTCTTTCTCCCTGTTCTCCAGTTTCAATATTTCTCAACTGCCTTTCCACCAGGAAGCGCTGCCTTTCCGAAAGCCGCCTATTGAGCAGCTGTCTAAGCTGTTCCTTTTCTTCCCTTTTCGAATCTATTTCTTTTATTATCACTGATCATTAACCTCAAAAATCAATACTTTGTATCTACTCAATTAGGTAGTTTTTTGAACTCATTCATCAACTGAGAGAGAATATCTATAAGGTTCTTGACTTTATCTGTCCAGTCAATGGCTTTGAGGTTTGGATATTTTAAGCCCAGAGGTACCTGAAAACCTTTTTCTTTGAGCAATTCAATGAACCTATCCCGTGCTTCCTCAGCACGCCCTGAGCCATTTAACCATCCGAAGTTCAAGGCCAGACTTCCATATGACCACACCGAAAGAAATGACCTGGGACAGATAGATCTTTCGTATACGCTGAAAGATCCTGAAACAGCTCCTGTCCCCCATCCTATTTCTAAACCGAGCTTTAAACATTGGTCGTAAAACCAATCAATGTTTTTTATTTCTGCTTCATTGACTTTTGCCCGGGCATCGTTGAAGAACGATTCCTTATCCCATGAACGTCTTTGTAGAGGCGGTTTTACAACAATGGTTTTCTTGACCAATCTGGCCTGTTCAGTATACCCAAAAAGCGTTGGAACCACAATGCGAACATTCGATGTAAGGTATTGCCGAGCCTCCACCAAGAGAACCTCTGAGCGCTCCATCTGCTTATTGAGAAAATCAACAACACTTCTTAATTCAAACGGGGAGTCTTCGAGAAAAAAGATTAGGCGCACCTGTCCTTCACGCAGATTTAATTGGATACGATCAAAAAACTGGTCAGATAAATCCTCGTTATCCGACATAAGAGATAAAAGACACTCTTCCATATTTAGCCCTTTTGCCTGACAGGATTCTTCTGCATACTTACGTAAAATGTCTGCAGTCCAGTAAAAGTGACCATTGGCGGCATATTCGAGCATTTGTCCAACCACTTCTCGACGAGATCTCGTGTCTGCGAATCTCTTACATTCTACAAAAGTGGGTATGCCATCTTGATCGGCAAGAAAAAAATCAATCGACCACCTGTTGCCCCCTGTGTTCGGATCAGGCACAGGCATTTCACGTTTAATCAGGAACCAACGGCGTGGATTGTCTGGGTCAATCTGTTCACCCGGAAGAAGGTCAAGGTTTCTGTCGAGCATATCCTGCAATTCTTCTCCTTCATTTTTACACCTTATTCTATTAATAGACTGTGGGGTACCATCCTCATTTATGAGATACACGCCGCTCATGAACAGACCCTCCTAAAAAAAGAACAATTTTGGAAAATGCATATTAAAGTTATCGGCTCTATTCGAGAGAAAACAAGCAATTAATGGGCAAATTAGATGATAGATGCTTTAACACCAAGAAGATCATTTGAAAAAATAAACTACCCCGCGCCGCAAGCAGCGGGGTATTAGAAAAGCATTAACTGCCGGTCCTCATAGAGTTTATGATATGTGTCCCCTTGCTGTTTGACATAGTTGGCTATCGTTTTCTCATTGCCATGTTTTCCTACACTACCTGCAAAATATCCATTCGACCAGAACTCACCACCCCAGAGTTGTTTCTTTACCTGGGGACACCGCTTGAATATTTCCCTGGCAGTAATGCTTTTGATAATTGATACCGTTCTCGTTCCACTATACGTTGGAATCGATTGCACGAGAAAGTGCACGTGATCCTGATCCATGCCGATCTCCAGGAATTTCATCTGGTAGCGTTTCTCAATCTCCATGCATACATCTTTCATTACTTCATCCACGTGCTCGTCGAATACTGCACGCCGGTATTTTGCCGGAAAAACCAAATGGTAGATGAGCACCGTAACATTATGGCTTTTATGGATATATTCGCTCACCTACATATTTTACGCCGCAAGCGGCGGGGAATACAACCCGAAGTGATTTAATATAACATACTTACTCTATTAAACTGAAAAAATACAGGCAAATATGGCACCAAAACATAAATCGAACCTTTCTTTCATCCATAAGCCATGCATTTCAGACCGTAGTTGTTTTATTAATATAAATGAGGTAAGTGTGATAATTGATGAAGGCCAGCCCTCAGTTTTATTGGTTTATTATTCCATCTTTCCTTCGAATTTACCGTTACTCCTAGTCTCAATCATCCAATCCATAGTGGTCTTGTACATTCTTGCGCATTAACGTAAAGATATTTTGCATTCGAATCATTGAACCAGAAGTCTATCTCATCTTCACTATAGTCAAACATCAGATCATTGTTCACCAGTTTTTCAAGAGTTTTCATCTCTCTCTTCGTAAGGTCGGACCAATCCCTATGGGAAATCCATATCTGCGAATATCCAACAGTCCTCCAGGGATGCCAGGGGTGGTTGTAAAGGTCAGCCAAATCTATGTTGAGTTCAGGATCAGCAAGCAGTCGACCACAGGCATGCCCGTTGAGATCAAAACTTATCATGTATGGAGCATTAGGTGATTTGGCAGGATTGTAGGTCTGCATTGAGAGAAACCTATCAGATGGCCTTCCGTCAATTTGGTAATAAGCTGTCATAGCGACAACCATGTGAATTGTAGCTTTCAGCATAGAAATCGGTTTAATCGGGAGTTCAAGGAGCCGCAAGTGCTCACTGAAGATGTCATACTGGTCGTTCTTTGCTGCTGAGTGAAAGTCTCGATGCCATTTGTTGAGGATCAGGTTAGTTTTTTCTTTATTTTTTATTGATGACACAATATCTTTTAAGCCTCCGTAATTTTACTGGTTAAACGCTTGAATAGATTACCAATATCATCCTTTCTTGCTAATGCATAAATCCATTCTTTCGGAACAGCTTCGAGGCCGTAATATAAACCTGCGAGACCGCCGGTTACGCAGCCTGTTGTGTCAGTATCCTCACCCAGGTTGACTGCCTTAAGAACAGCATCTTGAAATGAGCTGGTATTGAGAAGACACCATATGCTGGCTTCGAGAGTGTGGATCACATATCCTCCGGATTTGATATTTGTCTCTGACACACTGCTGATGAGGGTAGAAAAGAGCCGTTCAAAATGAGGGAGTTCTTCTGCATAGGGAAGTTTTGCATAATAGATCGCAGCCTGTTCAAGGGCATAGAGATATGCCTCATCAGGGGTAAAACCCTGGAGAAGTGCACTGACCATGAGGCAGTAGACCCCGCATGCCATGAGGGTCCGGGGATGGCGATGGGTAAGAGAAGAGGCTCTATGGACGTAATTTAAGCGTTCTTCAACAGGTTTACGAGAAAAGAAGATTCCTATTGGCAGGATCCTCATAAGGGAGCCGTTGCCGTTTTCATTCTCCCCTCTGCCGCCTGCTTCTTCCGGGGATACCTCTCTCATCATACGACCTATGGAACTCATAGTACTGGCCCCCACATCGAACGTATTTCCATGGGGTGTCCAGTGGCCCTCGGTAAGCCATCGGATGAATAGTTCACCCATACTGGTTGTGTCAAAACCATCGAGCAGGCTTTCTACGGTACACAGAATAAGGGAAGAATCATCTGACCAGCTCCCGGGCGGAAGGTTGAAAGTGCCATATCCTCTCATCCCGGTGACTGGATTCCTTCTGACCTCTTCACGGCTCATGAATTCTACCGGGACTCCCAGGGCATCTCCGATAATTGCCCCCCAGAGACCGCCAAGTATCCTGGCGGATTCAAGATTCAAGATTGCATATTCAAGATTGTTTTTCATGGCTGGCGCTTTTGCCCCCTTAATGACGAAGCCAGTAAGTATGAGATGAAGCCGGATAATTGTTTCGAGATAGATAGCAAATCAGAATTGAGCGAGTCGAATACATCCTGATTAATATACCCAAGATCGAGAGCAAGATAAAGTTGCGAGCGGACTTCTCCGGCTGATCCCTTAGCAATAAAAAGAAACTGTATGAATTCTTTGTTCGTCCCTCTCTCAAAACCTTCAGCAATGTTAGACATTATGGAAACCGCAGCTCGTTGCATTTGATCACGAAGGCCAAAATCACGGGAAAATTCGACTTGACGACATGCCGCGTAAACATTCTTTGCAATCCTTCTGGCCTTCTCCCATGCTTCAATGTCTTCAAACTTTTCAATTTTTGCCATATGCCTCCCTCAATCTTTAATGTATTACTTCATATGTCTCACCTAATCTTGAATCTGTAATCTTGAATCGTTTTTTGTTCATTCTCCTTCCCTCCAATACTTCACCAGATGTCGTTGGCTATCTGTTTCCGGTGAAGGCTCGTGAGATGTAGGATCGTGCAAAGGGAACACCCAGCATCACCTGATTGTATTCTGTTTTTTTTAGAAATCATTCTTACCTCGCAAAGTTTTTCAGTACTTCAAGGAGCTTTACCATAGCAAAGGTGTCAAGCTTACAGTAGTCGAGAAGGGCTTTTCTGATCTCCTCAATTTCCTCTGGATCAACCGATTTCTGCATCCTGGAGTATGCGAGGCCTGCCATCTCACCATCACGGACTTCCATACTGTCGTAGCCTAACTCCGGTACCAGTGCTGGGAGAACGGATTTGATCGAGTAGGACCCGTTAAACTGCCAATGGTAGAGGAAACGTTTCTGAAATGGATATGCAAGGTCGATCATGTGGCTGATGATTCTCGTTATTTTGTCTTCATATTCAGGACACAACAAGGCAAGGTCCTGCAATACCCCTTTTTCGAAGCTCGCCACGTAAGCAAGGACACAGGCATTGTCAGGTATCTGGCTCATGAGCATTTCCGTTATTTTTTCCCTTGGATCTGCCCCTGGTTGGGCAAGATATTCATAGTGCCCGGGCGGTGCTGATTCATCTTCGAGGTAGTGGAGGGAATACTGGTAAGGGACATTCTGATATGGCCGTATTCCATCAAAGCGGGGAATAGCATCTGCGAAGGTTTCGAAGTCAAGGAAATAGAGGGGGTACCAGAGGGAGTTTAAAAACTCCCTGACTGCATCCTTCTGGAGAAAGACTTTTTTCTGCCTGATCGCTTCCACCTGCTGTCTCTGGGCTCTTGGGAGTTCATCGGGCTCCACATCATCCAGGCTCACGATGCCACGGTTGTACAGGTCGAATGTTAATACCCTGTTGCCCCTCAAAGAAAAGACAGACGCCTCAGGGATTTTTTGCCAGCAGTGCCCCTTGAAATCGCATTCGTAGGGGTCATTGCACCAGGGCCCGATGTCTATGGATGGAATATCTCCAGCAAGCATCTTTTTCTGCTTTGCGATCTCCTCCCTGATGGAAGACTGGCCTGAGGCGATCGTACCTGTCACGTCGAGGATGGAGAAGAGAGTAAAGGGGTCTATTTCGCCGTGTCTCACATACTGGTTGTTGATGTGGACGAGATAAGCCCTGGTTACGGGTATCCCCGCACCGTTGAGAACATAACATTGAACCGAAATGTCAGGATAGTAGATGTCTTTGAATCCTGTCGAGCTTTTTACTTCATAGATTGCCCATCCATTTTTTCCTTTATGGAGGATGTCTGTCTTCACGAAGATGCCGTCATAGTTGAACGATGCCTCGTAGATTGTCTTCGCACCCTTAGCAATAGCCTCCTGGGTAAGCTTAACCTGCCGGTCGTAGTCCCCTGCTTCAAAGGGGATCTCCACACCACCAGGGAATAGTTCGTGGGCAAGGATTCCCACCTCGGAGCCAGATTGAAAAAGTGCCTCCCTTGATGGCGGGATTGGATCCTTCAGCTCTGGGTAATACTTCAGGAGGTACAGGGACTTGTGGCACTGCACACCTTTTATGAAAAGGGATTTGCTCAGAAATTGAGATATCTTGCTATCCTTCATTGATCAGACCCGCCTTGTTGTCCGCAGAGATTTTCTATCACATTATCCCCAAATACTTATCGCTTTATTTGTCCTTTCACGTTCCAGTTCTTGTCGTACACCTTTACATCGTCGGCATGGGCTGATGACAGAGCTGTTATACTGATCGTAATCAGAAATAGAGATGTTTTCATAGCAACCCCTTCACCGATATTTTACCACCTACCCGAGCATAAGAACAGACAGTCCCCAGGAAAAACCATTTGCAAAAATAACCGGCAGATCACCTATTAAAAGACCATGAATGAACCAGAGGAGAATCCCTGCAGATAATGCAGATGTTGTCCACAGGGATATGTCCCTGGATTCCTTTAACCTGCATACCCGGACGATCTGGGGGATGCTGGAAAAGGTTGTAAGCAAGGCTGCCATATATCCGATCATACCGAATCCGTGATCCATATTTTCACCATGTACCTTTTGTTCCATTCTTTCTCCGAGGTTATGAACTCTTGCTGCTCTTATATAATACATCATCGGACTGACAACTGTATGTCAGCGTGTTTTGTTGTCAAAAATTGTCTTTGCAATAGGTATTCTGGCTGCAATGTCGGATAACGGAGAAGTTATGCTTTTCTTGAACCTTATTTACACTACTTTTTATATTTATCATTCCTTTGTAGGATAAGAAGCAATCTCTCTGATTCACTCTTTAACAATGGTAATTCAGTCCTCGCATGTTCAAGAGTTACGAGGATTTTCTGTCTCCAAGTCTTTGGCAATGAATCATACAGCATACTAAGGACGTTATCGCTTACTATCGTCGAAGTGTAGAGTGCTTGTTCAAGATCCTTGAGATTTTTGTCCAAACTTTTTCTCCGAGATGCGATGAGGAGTTTATGTATACAGAAATTTACCGGGTTCGGTAAAAGGATTTCCAAATTGTCTTCTTTGACAAAGATCGGGTTATCTAGTAACAGATTAACGAATCTTAATGGGATCGCTTTGAGACCAAGCTCTTTGATATTGACAATCCCTGCGGCTCCACGGCCTTTCTCCGGTACAATGAATTCAATCTTTAACTCGCTATTCCAGAAATACATGGAACCATCAGTATTGAAATTACAACGGAAGCCAACCTCTTCCAGGTCTTTGACAAAATTCGTATGCCTGGTTCCTCGATATGGCAGTGGAATTAAAAAGTCGATATCAATTGTTCGCAGGGGATACTCTTTTACACCCAAGTACTTTTGGTAAAATTTGAAGCACCAGCTACCAATTAGCTCAACGCCTTCTTGAAACAGGTTATGTTTATGAAAAACCCTGAGCATATCTGCAAGGTATTTATCCACGTTTTCTACCATCGGCCCTCTGGAGTAACTTGAGAGCCTCGTTTACCTTCCTGAGTTCTGCAAGCAGTGCCTTTCTTTCCTGAATCTGCTTGAGCAAATCGTCGGGCCGTTCCTTGCCGATATACTCGTGTATGATTTTATTTTCTTTTCTTCGCTGTAAATAATAATATTTTCTGCCAGAAATGTTCCTTTCTTTTATGCTTCCCGAAGGCAAAGAGCGAAGCCTTTTCTGTATCTCTTCCTTGATATTGAGATAGTACACTTTGCTTTCGGATAGAATACCTTTGAGAACCTGCATGATTTCGTCACCCCTTTTACACTACATTATAGCATATCTTTCAGATTGTAGTGTAATTCATCTATTGTGACCTTTTTCTTCATGAAGCCTTTAACTGTTTTTCAAAACGAAGCAGCATGTGAAGGCTGATGACAACGGGAACACACAATTTGCAAAAATAACCGGCAGATCACCTATCATAAGCCCATGAATGAACCAGAGGAGAATCCCCGCAGATAACGCAGATGTTGTCCACAGGGATATGTCCCTCGATTCCCTCAACCTGCACACCCGGATAATCTGGGGGATGCTGGAAAAGGTTGTAAGCAAGGCTGCCATATATCCGATCATACCGAATCCGTGATCCATATTTTCACCATGTACCTTTTGTATCATTCTTTCTCCGAGGTTATGAACTCTTGCTGCTCTTATATAATACATCATCGGACTGACAACTGTATGTCATTGGTGTTTGGCATGCTAAAAAATTATTTTTGAATTTATAGTTGTCCTTGCTGGAGAGGTATTGAAGATATTATTTCTTTATTATTGCTTTGAGTTTGGCTTTGAGTTCCGGTAAGTCCCGCTCTATGGTGTTCCAGACTGCCCCCAAGTCCATACCAAAATACTCATGGATCAGGATGTTCCGCATTGCAATAATCTGTGCCCAGGGAATCACAGGATGGGCCTCGTGGAATGCACGGCCGAGCTTCGATGCTGCTTCACCGATGATCTCAAGGTGGTGAACGACCCATGTTTGAATCAACTCGTTTTGCTCAAAACTTTCCCTGCCCTCGGAAGCATACTTTTCGATACGTTCAATGGCTTCAACCATATCGAGCAAACGCTCGTCTACATCTCTCATAGAGGAATCGCCTCGCGAAGGATTCTATCGCGAATTCTGTCTTTTATACCCCGCTCGCTTACCACATCCACCTTAGGCCCAAGAATTTGCTGAAGCTCAACCAAAAGGGATGCATGATCAAGAATGCTTCGGCTAGGCTCCATATCAATAAGAAAATCAATATCACTTTGTGAATCATCCTCGCCACGGGCAATGGAGCCAAAAATACGCACATTTCTTGCTCCATGTCGCCTGGCTACTTCCAGAATCATGTCTTTTTTTGTCTTTAGCAGCGTTCGATTGTCCATATTGTTAGCCTCTTCATTACATCTCTTATTTTCCAGTAATTGTCAGAGTTTTGCAATGAAAATATGAACAAACAGTACTTGAAAGGTTAGGTTCCACATTCGCGCACATCGTCTTAATCATCCCCCCCCATCGATTGAGTAAAGGTATTGTTTGCAAAGAGTGACACAAACTGTCACTCTTTGCAAATAGGAGCTTTCCAGATAGGCTGCGCTCGCATGCTGCCCCTTAGTTTACCCGGTATCCTCTCCGTCTTGAAAGTGATGACAGGCTACCAACTTTCTCAGCCTCTTCGATAGCAAAGAAAGCCATGTGGATGACAGCATCGTCTGAGACAAGGGCGGAGCCGACCTTTTGGGGAGCCTCGAACCGGTAATCCCACCCGAGACCGACGGATTTGTATCGTTGCTCCTGGCATTCAGTTATCTCACGGA
>Ga0208694_1003834_pt1 | contig 14154 bp, 12 predicted proteins | sample AD_UKC078_MetaG_FD_184442 | JGI IMG/M metagenome (GOLD analysis project Ga0208694, IMG submission 184442) | Active sludge microbial communities of municipal wastewater-treating anaerobic digesters from USA - AD_UKC078_MetaG (SPAdes) (version 2) | ecosystem: Engineered > Bioreactor > Anaerobic >...
TCTTTGAAGCGAAGAAAGATTCTGTCACTGTTACGTCGTACCCTGTCCTCGATCAGGTCACCCAGGACGTAGGGTGGGTGGTTTTGTGTCATTGGCGCCCCTATAAATCAGTAAATTTTAATTGTTTTACCTAATTCTCCTTCATATTTGATAACGAATTAAGTTTCCTATATGGAATATATAACATCTATTTGGAAACATTGTCAAACATTTATTCGCCCAAAATTATCGGTCATGATCATAATTATTATTTTGCATTAATTACAATAACGCTTTATAATAATATAGTAAAATATGTTAATACCTACATCAAAAATGTTATTGATTGTGTTTGTTAAAAATATTATTCTAGTATCTAATTAGGAAACAAAGAGTAGATAATTAGGAAACGAATTGGACAGAGCCGAAAAAAATATGAAAAGAAGAAAATATCACAATGGATGAAAAAGTAATTTCTCAAAATATCAAAAGAATTCGCCTAGAAAGACAGTTGTCTGTTGAGCAGCTTGCAAAGATGTCCGGATTGACAAAGGGTTACATGTCAAAAATAGAAAATTCTTCGAAAGCTCCCCCTTTTTCCACACTGATAAAAATTGCCTCAGCTTTACATACTGATGTAAGTATACTTATTTCAATAGATTCCGAGCTCGCAGAAAATACTCCTCTCTGCATAGTGCGCGCAAATGAACGAAAGGAAGATATGTCGAGAGGCGGTATTCCCTACGGATACCAGTACGAATCATTAGCGTATAAAAAGCTTGGGAAGAATATGGAACCGTATATCATTACACCTGCATTTGATGAAAAGAAGGTGTTTTCCCATGAAGGTGAAGAATTCATGTTCGTGCTTGAAGGGACGCACGAGTTTGTTTATGGTAACAAGAGGTACATACTTGAGCCAGGCGACAGTATTTATTTTGATTCATCAATTCCCCATACCGGCAGGAGTATTGGAGAAAAGCCCGCAAAGGTCCTTGCAGTTATTTATTCTTATAAGCGATCATGATGATAAAATTTACTTTTTAAAAAAGATCACAGAAAAGTAATACTCAAGGCTATAGTTTTTATTCCGAGTTTGACTCTTGTTGAGGGCTGCCAATAAATAAATGTCCGATGGTTGTCAGCACCTTGTAAAATTGAAAAAAATCTCAAATCATGAAAATGATGGTTAATGCGTAATTGTTATTGCATTACCCAAGCAACGGATTGTATATTTTACGATCATTCAGGGGGTTATTTGGGTGAGCCTTTTTTCACAAATTGTCCAGTATGCCATTTCCGGTATAACAGGCGGGAGCATCTATGCCATCATCGGCATATGTTGGAGTGTTGTCTATCTAATAACAAGAGTACTCAACTTTACAACTGGTGAATTTGTGATGCTCGGAGGCATGCTGACATGGGGGTTCCATTCTTCTGGCATGGGGATTTTTTCATCATTTCTCATAGCAGTCATCGTTACGATTTGTATTGGTATTTTTCTGGAGAGAACGACCATAAGGCCAGTTCGATTCCCATCAGAAATGACCTATATGATGATCACCATTGCTGCAGCTTCAGTGATAAAAGGAATTATTTTACTTGTTTGGGGATCTGAGACCAGGACTATTGAACCCTTCTTCGGGAATAAAATAATCAGTGTATTTGGCGCAACCTTCACCTCACAAGCGCTTTGCATCCTAACCCTAGTCACTATTATAACTATTGGATTATCCTTATTTTTAAACCATACTCTTTTTGGTAAAGCGCTTCGTGCATCGGCTATCAATGAGACAGGAGCGCGGCTCATGGGGATCGACATCAACCGTTTCCGTCTTTTCTGTTTTGGTTTGGCTGGAGGCTTAGGCGCAATAACTGGCATTGTAATCACGCCTATCACCTTTACCGGGTATAATATCGGGATGCTTACTGGCCTCAAAGGACTCGTAGCGGCAATTGTAGGTGGGTGGACTATCCCTGGAACGGTAGCTGCTGCTCTGACCTTGGGTCTTCTTGAAGGGTTTGCAGCAGGGTTTATCTCAGCAGGTCTGAAAGATGTGGTTGCACTCCTTGTGATGATTATTTACCTTATTTCCATAGAAAGATGGACCATTCACCGAGGATGAAGTATTCATGAAGCTAATGTCAAAAATCTCTGTTGTTTGGGTTTTTCTGATTGTAGCAATCATTGTGGTTCCTCTCACATCAAGTTCATACATCATTGGTGTTATGTGTTTTGTTGCTGTATTCGGTGCCCTCGGTATCGGCATGGGTGTTCTCATGGAGCAGGCTGGGATTTTTTCTCTTGCCCATCCTACATGGTTTGGACTTGGAGCTTACATTTCCGGTATATTGGCAGTTCAAGGTGTTACACCTCCTTGGCTGGGAAGCATCGTTGGCGCCGTTTGCGTTGCTATTTTATCTGTCCTCATTGGAGCCCCCCTGTTAAGGCTTCGCGGGTATTATTTAGCCTGCGCCACATTTGGTCTTCTTCTCGTTGTTGAAATAAGCCTTGCTCAGCTTGGTTCAATCACTGGAGGCCATGAAGGATTAATGGGGATTCCCCCCCTTACTGTGTTTGGGTTTACCTTCGAGACAGATATTCATTATTATTATCTTTCCTGGGGTCTTTGCCTGGCATGTTTGTGGTTTCTTTATAACCTGATGGGTTCACGAGTTGGCAGAGCTGTGAGGGCGTTTAGCGACAGTGAAATTGCGGCAGGTAGCATGGGCGTTAATGTTCCTGCTTTCAAGCTAAAGATTTTTGTATTGACTGCAGTCATGGCCAGTCTTGCAGGTAGTCTTTATACTTTTTACCTTCGTTTTACTCAACCCGGTATATTTGGTTTCCCTCTTTTGGTAGAATTAATGACCATGATTATCATAGGTGGTGGAAGGACACTCTACGGGCCACTTCTTGGTTCTTTTGTGGTGTTGTGGCTGAGAGAATTGATTCACATTTATCTTGGAAAGTTACTGCCGAGAATGACTGCAGAAGTAGACGCCATCTTTTTTGGAGTACTTATAATCATCATTCTCGTTTTTATGCCCGGTGGGCTCGCTGGCTGGGTAGACAGGTTGCTTGGTTTTAATAGGAGAGTAATTGAAAAAGCCACAGGCTGAAAGCATGCTTCTTGAAGTGAAGGGCCTGAGCAAGCGCTTCGGTGGTATAAAAGCTGTTGAAGATGTCTCCTTCGGCATTCAGGAGAAAGGTATAATTTCTATGATAGGGCCTAACGGAGCAGGCAAATCGACCTTCATCAATGTTGTTTCCGGTGTTTATATGCCTGATGCCGGTGAGATCTATTTTGCCGGTGAAGATGTTGCAGGTCTTCCTGCACACACTATGGCTTCAAAGGGGCTGAGCCGGACTTTTCAGCTAGAGGAGCTCTTTATAAATCTTACTGTGTTAGAAAATGTGTTGGTGGGATGTCATACGGGAGGATCGTCAGGAATTCTCTCATGTGGTTTTTCCCTACCCTCAGCTCGGAAAGAAGAACGGCGTCTTCGTGATGAATCCATGGAGTGTCTCAGGGAAGTAGGTATTGCAGAAAAAGCCTGTAATACAATTTCTCAGCTTCCCCTCGGCGAGAGAAAACTTGTTGGCATAGCACGAGCACTCGCAATGAAGCCAAAGCTTCTGTTGCTTGATGAACCCGCTGGAGGTCTGGCGGCACATGAAGTTGAACGTCTCGTTCAACTCATCTATACGTTGAAAGAACGAGGCCTCACGCTTTTCATTGTGGAACACAATATGCCTTTTGTTATGTCTTTGTCAGAAAGGATTGTTGTGCTGGACGAAGGAAAGAAGATAGCTGAGGGCATTCCTGATGAGGTTAAAAAAAATGAAAGGGTTATAAAAGCGTATTTGGGTGAAGAGGTGGCATAATGCAGATTGAAGCCAATGTAAGTGTCTGTAAGCTTCCAGGCGAGAGAACCGGAGAACCAAGCCTTGTGGTTGATCAAGTGAGCACTTTCTATGGTGAAGCCCAAGCACTCAAAGAAGTCTCTCTGGAGGTTAGGACTCATGAGGTTGTGGCAATCCTTGGAAGTAACGGTGCCGGCAAAACGACACTTCTGAAGACTATTACCGGGCTTCTTGCGCCTCGAAAAGGCACTATTACTTTTAGAAAACATAAAATTGATGGCATACCGACGCACGAAGTTATCAGAAAAGGCATTGCTAGTGTCCCAGAAGGAAGAGAACTTTTCAGAACCATGACGGTCTGGGACAACCTGCTTATGGGGACTTACTCTCTCCACGAGAATGAAAGAAAAGAGGTATTAAAAGGTCGCCTGGATGTTATCTTTGGTTTATTTCCAATTCTTAAAAAGAGACTTAAACAAAAGGCTGAAACCATGTCAGGCGGTGAGCAACAAATGCTTGCAGTGGGGCGAGCACTTATGGCGAACCCCCGCCTTCTTGTTCTTGACGAACCATCGTTGGGCTTATCTCCTGTCCTTGTGGCAGAAATGATGGGGTCTTTAAAAAAGATTTGTTCAGAAATGGAAGTGTCATTACTTCTTGTTGAACAAAATGCCCGTGCAGCATTAAAGATTGCAGATTATGTGTATGTATTGGAAAGAGGTGAGATAGTTCTGTCAGGAGCCTGTGCGAATGTCATTTCAAGTCCAACAATCCAGGCAGCGTATTTAGGGGGGTAGCACAGTTATGAGTTGAAAGGCTAAAGTATGTATAGTTATTGATATGGAATACAGGGCTTTGGTAATATCCTGAGCGCTCACGGAAAAGAACGACTTAGCTGAATACCAAGGTCTATATATTGAAAGCTAATAAAAAAGAGGAGGGCTATCATGAAACGATTTTTTTTAGGAACAATATTGATCATTGTGGGTTTACTTTATATTATGTCGGCTAATAGTTATGCACAACAGAAACCGGCACCATATCCATTAGGATTGGTCGCAGATCTTACAGGCAGAATGTCAGATATGGGGACTGCGATTAAAAGGGGAATGGATATCGCAATCGATAATGTGAATGCGGCTGGTGGTGTCAATGGACGTCAGATCAAGGCATTCGTGTATGATGGTGAAAGCGATCCCTCAAAGAGTGTTCTCCACTCAAAGCGTCTAATTGAGGTTGATAAGGCGGCTATATTAATGGGTTACAACCTCTCAGGCGCAACAATGGCTTCGATCCAAACCGCTGAATCAGGAAAGACTGTTCTCTATAGCGCTTCAGCATCAGAGAAAATCTGGATACCAACAAAAAAATGGATATACAATGTTGTTCCGCGCCAGTGGGAAGCATCCATCCCAATGTTGATAGAAGTATTACAACAAAAGGGAGTCAAGAAGATAGCCTATATTTATATTGACACAACTTACGGACAAACTGGTAAAGAAACCTTTGATCGGGCCGTGAAAGAGATGAAATTCACGCCTGCAATTGTAGAAAAGTATGCGCCGGGCACGACAGATGTAGCCCCTCAGATAACCCACATCAAAGCTGCAGGTGCTGATGGAATTCTTATTACGGGTAATCTTGCTGATACGGTTATGGTAATCAAAAATGCACGAGATATGGGTTTCACGGGTCCTATCGTGAGCGACTACGCTATCGTTGGTCCTGAGTTCATCCAGCTTGGTGGCAAATATGTTGAAGGTGTTGTTACAACATCTCTTAAAGCCCTCGTTGCCCCTGAACTTCCTGCGAACGATCCTCAGAAGAAGGTTGCCATGGCCCTTTATAATGAGTACATTAAGCGCCACGGTTCTTTCAGCCTTTATGCCGGCCATATGTGGGATGAGATTTACCTGCTTGTTGAGGCCCTTAAAAAGGTTGACCCCAAGTTAGACCCCACAAAGGATGCTGACCTTATCAAGATTAGAGCCCAGTTACGCGATAATCTTGAACAGATTAAAGGTTTTGTAGGACAAAACGGCATCTTCAACTATTCCCCTGACAACCACAATGGCCTTCCCCCAAGATGCTATGTCCCGGTTGTCGTTGAAGGTGGAAAGTGGAGACTGTATAAAAAATAATAATGACGATGGGCAAGAGGTTATGGGCTATAAGACAATACAAAATGTTTTGCCTATAGCCTATAGCCCATTGTCCCTTACCTGACTTCTGGAGGGACGTTATGAATACTAAACTTGTTGAATTGATGTCAGATTTGATGGAGGATGAGACAATTGCTCTGGTGAAAGAGCTTATCAAGGGGGGTACAAACCCTATGGATATACTCGATGATGCCCGTTCGGCCATGGAGGTTGTTGGCAAGCGGTTCGAAACGAGTGAATATTTTATTCCTGACCTTATTATGGCAGGGGAGATTCTGAAAGAGATTTCCGAGATTGTTAAACCTCTTCTTGAAAAGTCAGGAGGTAGCGCAAAAAAAGGTAAGGTTCTCATCGGTACAGTTGCCGGAGACATTCATGATATCGGAAAAGATATCGTCACATTTATGCTTGACGTAAGTGGATTTGATGTTCTTGATATCGGAATTGATGTACCTGTTCAGACATTTATAGAGAAGATAAAAGAGTTCCAACCCCAGGTTGTTGGCTTGAGTGGTTTTCTAACCCTTGCTTTTGATTCCATGAAAAAAACGGTTGAAGCCATTGAGAAGGAAGGTTTGCGGGATAAGATAAAAATCATGATCGGCGGTGGACAGATGGACGAGACAGTTAAGACCTATGTTGGCGCAGATGCTTATGGCAAAGATGCGGTAGCCGGCGTGCAGCTCTGTAAGCAATGGATTGGAGGTTAACATGGCAGACAATGCGGCAAAACTTTTCGATGAAAGGGAAAAAAGAATCAGTGACGCCATAGCTTTGCGAGTGCCGGACAGGGTACCAATCCTGGTATTTTTTGGGTTTTTTCCAGCTCGATATGCAGGCATGACTGTTCAGGAAGTCATGTACGACCCGGAAAAAATCTGGCAGGCGCAGACAAAAACACTGTTTGATTTCCAGCCTGATGGCGATCAGAATCCCTACCTCCTCAGATATCTGGGCCCCATCCTTGAAACCCTTGATTTTAAGCAGCTTATGTGGCCCGGTCATGGTCTTACATCTGATCATACCTACCAGTTTGTGGAGGGGGAGTATATGAAGGCAGAAGAATACGATGCCTTTTTATCAGACCCCACAGATTTTATAATACGCCGCTATTGGCCCCGCGTGTGCGGAAGATTGCAGGGCTTGGAAAAGCTTCCGCCGTTACACAATATTATCAGTTACTATATGGGGATTCCCACCGGCTTCGGAGCATTTAGTCTCCCCGAGGTTGTCGAAGCCCTTGAGGTACTCAAAGCAGCTGGCCAGGAATCTGCCAAGATCGGCTCCTACGTGAGAAAGTTTGGTGTTGAGATGAAAGAGGCTGGATATCCAGTACAATTTGGCGGAATTTGCCAGGCACCATATGACACTATCGGTGATTTCTTCAGAGGAACCAAGGGAATCATGCTTGACATGTACAGGAGACCTGAGAAATTAATCAAGGCATGCGAGAAGATTCTGCCTTTCATGTTTGAGATGGCCGTGGCAGGAACAAGGATATCGGGTAATCCCAGAGTCTTTATTCCCATACATAAAGGTGTAGATGGCTTTATGTCCATGGATCAGTTTAAAAAGTTTTTCTGGCCCACATTGAAAGATCTTATGGTTGCCCTTATCAATGAAGGATTGGTTCCCTGCCCTCTGTGGGAAGGTGATTGTACTTCCAGGCTCGATATAATAAAAGATATACCTCTGGGCAAGGCATGTTATGCTCTGGAAGCAACAGATATCGTAAAAGCGAAGGAGGCTTTCCGGGACAGGGTGTGCATAAGGGGGAATTTGCCCCTTTCCATACTTGCAACCGGTACACCGGACGACGTGAGGGCTTACTGCAAGAAGCTTATCGATATTGCCGGACCCGGTGGTGGTTATATTATGGATGCCTCGACCGGCCTTGATGACGCACGGCCAGAAAACGTGAGAGCCATGTTCGAATTCACCAAAGAATATGGGGTATATTAAAGATTTGCCACATTGTCCTGTGAACATTGAACAGAGCATGGGTTGAGCAGGCTATTTTGAAAGAAGAAGGAGAAAGATACCCTTAAAATTAACGGTACATTTTTCTGATTCCGAGTTTCTTCATGCGGGACAGAAGGGTTGTTGGTTTCAGGCCGAGGATGGATGCTGCACCGTTGGGCCCGCTTACTCTCCAGTGGGTGGAGTTAAGAATTCCTTCTATGTAGCTTCTTTCCATTTCAGCTAAGGGCCGGGGCTTGCCCTGGCTTTCATCGAGTGACTGGCCTTCGAACGGCTGTTCGATACTTGGAAATTTGATTTGACCACCACTCGAAAGAATAATTGCCCTCTCAATAAAATGTTCCAGTTCCCTCACATTACCGGGCCAGTGGTACGCTGCGAGTTTCCTTAATTCGTCATTGGCGATGCTCCTTAGCTTTTTTCCCATTCTGCGGCTAAACTTTTCAATAAAATGTCCGGCAATGAGAGGTATATCTTCTTTTCGGTCCTGGAGTGGTGGAAACAGGATAGGAAAGACATTCAGGCGATAATAGAGGTCCTGCCGAAAGGCGCTATTTTCGATCTCCCTGAGAAGGTCTTTGTTCGTGGCTGCAATAACCCTGAAATCAGATTGGATTGGTTTTGCGCTTCCTAATCGTTCGAATGTCCCTTCCTGGAGCACCCGCAGGAGTTTAATCGAAATGTTTGAAGGAAGGTCTCCAATCTCGTCAAGGAAGATCGTACCGCCATGAGCGAGTTCGAACCTACCTTTGTAACGTTCGTTTGCACCGGTAAATGCGCCTTTTTCGTGTTCGAAAAGCTCGCTGGCAACAAGTTCATGGGCCAAGGCAGCCAGATTGACCGGTATAAAAGGGCCTGTTTTACGACTACTGAGATTATGAATTGCTTTTGCTACCAGTTCTTTCCCGACACCGGTCTCTCCCATGATAAGAACGGAACTGTCAGTTGGCGCCACCTGTCTTATCTGATCCAGGACAGTCTTCATAGATTCAGACTTGCCAATGATTGTTTCCAGAGGGCTAGCAATACCCATCTCCCGTTTATAGAAGGTTGCCTCCTCCTCAAAGCGTTCCTTCATTTCCCGAATCTCATTGTAAATGCTTATATTTGAAAGTCCGATTGCAATTTGATTGCAAAGTAGTCTTACATAAGGGAGATGGCTATCAGGAAATGCTTCGCTACCGACACGATTATCAAGGTAGAGATACCCATAGGTGTGGTCGTCAAGTTTTGCCGGCATACAGATAATAGAATGGATGCCGGCCATTGTGAGAACTTCATCCGAGATGTTACTGTGGTGGTTCAATCCAGGCATAATCGCCTCGGTGTCACTTTGGGCAACAAACTCTATCACCTCTTCAATGATTTTGAACTGCTCTGTCTTGAGTAACATTGGATCAAGATTTCTACTCGCAATTATTCTTGGTTTGTTTTCCCGGTCAATTTCAAAAAATGCGCCACGCATAGCCATAGAAAAATCCATGGCAAGATTAATTACCCTTTCGAGAAACACAGGTAAATCTCGAACAGCTGCAAGGGATTCATTGATGCTTATGATCCTATCAATCATAAACTCAGCCTTCTGCTCCTGGGGCATCATAATAACCAGCAAGTCTTTTGGGAAGAGATTTTTATCTATTGTAGAAAAGAGGTGCCCAGGCTTTTCAAGGTATGAAAGTGCAACTTTAACCTCCCCCTTTTTCAGGTAAGCGTCGCCAAGGGTAATCCAGGTTCGTGCCAGCTCAATTTCAGCCCCGATCATCTTCAAATGTTTCTCGCTCTTTCTGAGATCAAGGAATGCTCTGCCTTTTAGTTCACGAACCTTGATATTTTTGATTGCCTTATATCTGAGGGCTATCCCTTTCATATAAAAATCATCGCCATTTATGATACGGCCTATTTCAGAGTCATAGTTCATCTCTGGCAAGAAAAAGCCTCTCTTTTCCAACTCATAGAGGTACTCAAATACATGTGATCCTGTATGATATTTTAACCCCAGAAACGATATATAGCCTGATAGCTTTCTGTGCCACTCAAAAGCCTCTTCGTATTGTTGTAGCGAGGAACAAGCATATGCGAAACACCTATATGAGGCTGATAATAGGTAAGGATCATCAATGCCAGGTGGTAAAGAAAAAATATCTTTGAGACAAGACTCTGCCTCTGCAACCCTTCTGACTTCCATCAGGGAAAGGGCTTTTATGACACTTGCAAAGAGGAAGGCATCATGTAGATGAAAGGAGTTGGCCCGCGACCTAATTGCATCGATCTTTCCTAATCCTCTTGAGACTCTTCCGCATATAACGTAACACCAGCCAAGCATGGAGTTAGATTTCAAAGCAAACTCATCGTCGCCAAACTCTTCCAGATTACCTAGAACTTTTTCATAACGTTCGATTGCTTCAGAAATCTTCCCTTTCCAGAATAAGGAATCGCTAATGTTAAGCACAACTGTCCTGAGTGCATTGTGATCGCCGGTTGATTCGGCAACTTCAGACGCCTTATTAAAAAAAAGCAATGCCTGATCGAGTTGGCTGTTTTCTTTAAATAATTGTCCTATGGCGAGGGTGATTTTGGTTAATGTCCCCTATTCTTTATGATGTCTTGAAACTTCCTGGGCCTTTGTCAAAAGATTGGTCTGGTCTTCATGGGGAAGAAGATGGCCTGCGGCCACAAATTCCATCAAGACACTATCGAGGAACTCTTCTGGTTTTGCATCTTCCAAGCTATATTCTGTAAAGCTTTTAAGGGCATAACTATAGTAAACAGTAGCTTTTTCTCCGTGCTTGTACAACAGGTCAGTTGCTTTTTTGATATATTCGAGACCGCTTATTGTATCTCCAAGGCGCTAGTATAATTCTCCAAGGACAAGCGTTCGCTCCTGTCCATCTGGAATAGCAGAAGAACAGATAATGAGAATATCCTTTAGTTTCCGCTTGGTTTCAAGAACAGGCACTGCTTTCAAGATAAAGCCCCTGAGTGAGGCATTATTTAAAAATAGTAACCTTTTCTGTATTCTTTACTTTCTTTAACAATTCTTTTTTTCAGTTGTTCCAGTAAATTTAAGGTTACTACTGCAGTCGTCTTGATAATTGAACTCAAAATATCGATGGATGCGGGGGGCTTGTGTAAGCCAGGAACAAGATCGCTATTTTTCATTTTCATTAAAGCCCTGCCAGAGTTTCTTCAGGTTTCTCGTTGAATCGTTGGGATGGGACAAGTTTTTTCTCTTTGAGCCATGATAGACTTAAGGATTCATGCTGTCAATCGAAAATTACACGAAATATCGTTAATTTAACTTCATATCGTAATAAATATGTTAGGTAAATCAGGTTTTGATGAGAATGTCTCATGATAATAAATAGTTGCATTTTTGGCATTTAATTTGTAATAGAAAATTAGATATAATGAACACTGAAGTATTTTGTAAAATATGCATAAGGGTGTATCCAAAACATGCACCTTAGAGATTATTACGGATAGGCAACAGAAGACGGTATCAGGCGGGCCAGACATGAAGACGTCAAACGCCCCTAACTTTCGCAAACCGGCATCTACTAAAAAAGGAGGCACAATATGAATGAAACATTGATTAACTTGATGGCGGACCTTCAGGAAGAAGAAACCCTCGCTATGGTCAATACGATGATTAAGGAAGGAGTAAACCCTATGGACATTCTCAGTGATGCACGGTCTGCCATGGAGATAGTGGGAAATCGCTTTGAAACGTCAGAGTACTTTATCCCTGATCTTATGATGGCCGGAGAGATCATGAAAGGCATCTCCGACATTGTTAAGCCCCTTCTTCAAAGCGATGATGCCAGTGCGAAAAAAGGAAAGGTATTGATAGGCACGGTGGCAGGAGATATCCACGATATCGGGAAAGACATCGTCACATTTATGCTCGATGTAAGCGGTTATGATGTTCTTGATATCGGAATTGATGTACCGGTCCAGACATTTGTAGATAAAATAAGAGAGTTTCAGCCAAGTGTTGTCGGCTTAAGCGGATTTCTCACCCTTGCCTTTGATTCCATGAAGAAAACAGTTGAGGCCATAGAGAAGGCAGGTTTGCGGGACAACTTGAAGATCATGATCGGTGGGGGTCAGATGGATGATGAAGTCAGAAAATATGTACGCGCCGATGCCTATGGAAAGGATGCCGTGGCCGCAGTGAACCTTTGTAAACAGTGGGTTGGATAGGAGAGTAATATGGCGCCAACACCACAAGAACAATATAAAGAACGTGAAAAACGGGTTTTGGATGCTATAGCCCTTAAGAAGCCGGACAGGGTGCCCATAATGCCCCACTTCAGTTTTTTTTCTGCAAAATACTCCGGTTTTACCCCTGAAGAGGTTATGTATGATCCAGAAAAGTTGTGGAAAGCCCAATGGAGAACCTTGACAGAGTTTGAGCCGGACATGGATAATAGCCCCTTTGGCCTTCGCTTTCTGGGACCTTTGCTGGAAACTCTTGATTTCAGGCAACTTAAATGGCCTGGGCATGGCCTTTCATCCGATGTTAGCTATCAGTTCGTGGAAGGCGAATATATGAAGGCCGAGGAATATGATGTTTTTCTTGGTGATCTTACTGATTTTATGATTCGGACATATTGGCCCCGTATATTTGGATCACTGAAGGCCTTTGAAAAGCTTCCGCCTCTCAGAGATATCATTACCTATTCTATCGGCACTGCCTTTGGTTTTGGTATTTTTGGTTCACCTGAGATGGTTGCAGCCCTGGATGCTCTTAAAAAGGCAGGTGAGAAATCCCTTCAAATCAGTCAGTATTCCCGGTTATTTGCTGAGAAAGCGAGGGAGGCTGGATTTCCTATGCAATACGGTGGATACTCTCAGGCGCCCTTTGACACCCTTGGGGATTATTTTAGAGGTACGAAAGGCGCCATGCTCGATATGTACAGAAGGCCGGACAAAATTATAAAAGCGTGTGAGAAGTTACTTCCCATCATGTTCGAAGTGGCTGTAAATGCATCAAAAGTGTCAGGGAATCCAAGGATATTTATGCCAATTCATAAAGGGATTGATGGTTTCATGTCAGAAGAACAGTTCAAGAAGTTTTTCTGGCCAACCCTACAAAGCCTCATTGTCGCCCTCATTCATGAAGGATTAACCCCTTGTGTTTTATGGGAAGGTAATTGTACTACCCGCCTCGACATCATCAAGGATATACCGGAAGGCAAAGCCATATATGCTTTTGAAGCGACAGACATCTTCAAAGCCAAGGAAGTTCTTGGACATAAAGTCTGTATCCGTGGCAATGTACCGTTGTCCTTGCTTGTAACGGGTACGACAGAAGATGTACAGGTGTATTGTAAAAGATTGATTGATGTTGTGGGAAAAGACGGTGGTTATATTATGGACGCTGCTGCTGGCTTTGACGATGCTAAGCCGGAAAACGTGAAGGCTATGTTTGATCACACCAGGGAATACGGTGTCTATTGAAGGGTTGTTGCTTATAGTTGTTTGCGCTGCTTCCGGGTATTTTTTACACATAATGGTATCACGACATAGAAATCTGGTATAAGGAGGATTGCATGCCTTACGATCCAACACGAATGGCTAACTGGAAAATTTCCGAAGCCGCTGAAGAAAACATGAAATCTATCTGGCAGCTCGGAGATGAGCTGGGTCTCGAACATGATGAAATCATTCCCCATGGCAAAATTGGGCGTATCGCTTTTGCCCAAATTATGGAAAGGCTCAAAGAGAAATCGGATGGAAAATATGTAGAAGTTACCGCTATTACACCAACCCCTCTCGGTGAAGGCAAAACAACCACTACTATCGGTTTAATCGAAGGGCTGAGCAGGAGAGGAAAACATGCAGGCGGAGCTATTCGTCAGCCATCGGGCGGGCCAACGATGAACGTCAAGGGAAGCGCTGCAGGGGGCGGGAATGCCCAGGTGATTCCTTTGGCTGAATTCTCTCTAGGCCTTACTGGTGATATTAACAATGTAATGAATGCCCATAATCTCGCCATGGTTGCATTAACATCAAGAATGCAACATGAAAGAAACTACGGAGACTGGGAACTGGGGCTGAGGAAGCTTCGACGCCTCAGTATTGATCCCAGTAATGTGCAGATGGGATGGGTTGTAGATTTTTGTGGCCAGGCCCTGAGGAATATTGTTATTGGCCTTGGCG
>Ga0208694_1003836_pt1 | contig 14147 bp, 7 predicted proteins | sample AD_UKC078_MetaG_FD_184442 | JGI IMG/M metagenome (GOLD analysis project Ga0208694, IMG submission 184442) | Active sludge microbial communities of municipal wastewater-treating anaerobic digesters from USA - AD_UKC078_MetaG (SPAdes) (version 2) | ecosystem: Engineered > Bioreactor > Anaerobic >...
ATGCCGGAAACCCGGATTTTCGCCTGTGGAACGGCACCGACAGGATCGTCGGCTATATTGAGGCGAAGAATCCGACCATCGAGAACCTGGATGCCATCGAGGATTCGGAGCAACTCAAGCGCTACCGCGAAACGTTCCCGAACCTGATCCTGACCAACTTCTTCGAGTTCCGCCTCTATCGCAACGGCGAACGGGTACAGACCGTCCTCGCGGCGCGGCCATTCGTCATGACCCGCCTGCACACGACGCCACCCGTTGAACGCGCAGACGAACTTCAAGTACTGCTCGACCGCTTCCTCGGTTTCTCGCTTCCGAAGGTGTTCACGGCAGAGTCGTTGGCCATTGAACTGGCCAAGCGCACACGTTTCCTGCGGGATGAGGTCGCCCAGCAACTCGCGAAAGAGAGGGATACGCCCAGTGTCCTTACCGGGTTCTTCGAAGCATTCCAGACCTATTTGATCGGCACTCTGGAACCCGAGGATTTCGCCGACCTCTTTGCGCAGACGATCACCTACGGGCTTTTTGCTGCCCGCACCCGTTCTGACGAAACCTTCAGCCGCCGCGCCGCCTTTGACAGTATCCCGCATACGATCGGCGTCTTGCGCGACCTGTTCCGGTTTATCTCGCTGGGCGATCTGCCCGAGCAACTGGCTTGGTGCGTGGACGACATCGCCGAAGTGCTCGCCGTGGCCGACGCTCCCGGCATCCTCGACCGCTACTATCACGAGGGCAAAGGCAGCGACCCCATCGTCCACTTCTACGAGACCTTCCTTGCCCAGTACGATCCCAAAGAACGCGAGCAGCGCGGTGTCTACTACACCCCCGAACCTGTCGTCGGCTACATCGTCCGGTCGCTCCATAACATTCTCAAGACCGAATTCGGCAAGCGCGACGGCCTCGCCTCGGAGGGCGTGACGCTGCTCGATCCGGCAGCCGGCACCATGACCTTCATTGCCCGTGCCGTTGCGCTGGCGGTGGCGGAGTTCGAGGCCAAATACGGCACAGGCGGCCGCGCCGATTTCATCCGCCACCACATCCTTAATAACTTCTACGCCTTCGAGCTGATGATGGCTCCCTACGCCGTGGGCCATCTCAAGATGAGTTTCTTTCTCGAAGAACTCGGTCACCGTCTCCGTGATGACGAGCGCATGCCGTTCTACCTCACCAACACCCTCGACAACGAGGAACTGGAACAGAGCCGCCTGCCCGGCTTCTCCGCTTTGGCCGAGGAATCCCGCCTCGCTGGACAGGTCAAGCAGCAAACCCCAATCCTCGTCATCCTCGGCAATCCACCCTACTCCGGCCACTCGACCAACACCGGCGAATGGATACGCGGGTTGATAGAGACATACAAGCAGGTGGACGGCAAGCCGCTCGGCGAGAAGAACCCCAAATGGCTCCAGGACGATTACGTGAAATTCCTGCGTTTTGCGCAGTGGAAGATCGAACAAGCAGGTTGCGGCGTGGTCGGCATGATCACCAACCACGGCTATCTGGACAACCCTACCTTCCGCGGCATGCGCCGAAGCCTCATGCAGACTTTCGACGACATCTACATTCTGGATCTCCACGGAAATGCGCTCAAGAAGGAGACCTGTCCCGACGGCTCGCCGGACAAAAATGTTTTCGACATCCGCCCGGGCGTGGCCATTGCCTTCTTCATCAAGCGCGGCGGCAAAACAAAGTCCGACGCTGTGGTCCGGTACACAGAGTTGTACGGTACACGTGAATCGAAGTACGCATGGCTAGACAAGCATGATGCCAAGAAAACCCGCTGGCGCAAATTGACGCCGCGTACCGACAACTACCTTTTCGTCCCGCGAGACGAGTCGTCGCTTCGCGTATATGAACGCTTCCTGTCTATCCCCGACATCTTTCCGCTCAACAGCGTCGGCATCGTCACCGCCCGCGACAACTTGACGATCCAGTGGTCTGCGCAAGATGTCTGGCACACGGTCAACCTGTTCGCAAAATCGAACCCAGAACTCGCGCGCCGCAGCTATCAATTGGGCAAGGACGCAAGAGACTGGAAGGTCACACTTGCGCAGCAAGACATAATCGATTCTGGACCTGCCCGCGATAAAGTCGTTCCCATCCTTTACCGTCCCTTCGACGTGCGCCACACCTACTACACCGGACGCTCGCGCGGTTTTATCTGTATGCCCCGCCCTGAGGTCATGCAGCACATGCTGACGGGCGATAATCTAGCGCTGTGCGTGGGAAGGCAGGGACAGGTCGTCGGTGCAGGTGAATGGAACCTTTGCTTCTGTTCCAAAACGATTGAGGACTTCAACCTCTTCTATCGCGGAGGCAATGTCAATTTTCCCCTCTACCTGTATCCGGAACCCGAGCAACCGAAGAAAGACAAAGCCGGGGTCGGACGGTATGTCTCGATGATGCTGTTTGAGCCGAAGGAGCTATACAGTATGCGGCAGCCGAATCTGAATGCGGCCATTGTTGACGCGCTCGCGGCGGCCTATGGCAAGGCACCGACGCCGGAATCTATCTTCCATTACGTCTATGCGGTGCTCTACGCGCCCACTTACCGCACGAAGTACGCTGAGTTCCTGAAGATGGATTTCCCGCGCATCCCCTTCACCTCGGACGCCAAGCTCTTCAAGAGACTGGTAGCATTGGGCGAGAAGCTGGTCGCACTGCATCTGCTGAAATCGCCCGATCTCGATCCGCCGACATGCCGGTTCGAAGGGGACGGCAACAACCGCGTTGGAAAAGATCGCAAAACCGGACTGCGGTATGACGCCAACAAGAAACGGGTCTACATCAACGCCGAACAGTATTTTGCACCCGTGCCCGAAGCCATCTGGGACTTTCAGATCGGCGGCTACCAGGTCTGTGAGAAGTGGCTCAAAGATCGAAGGGAGCGGCGTCTTGAACTCGACGACATCCGCGCCTACTGCCGCATCGTCACCGCGCTCGGAAAGACCATCCAATTACAGGACGAGATCGACACGATCTATCCTGCGGCGGAAAAGCAGACGGTTGCTGTGCCGGAAGCCGACTAACCCGGCCACAAACAGTATTGCAATTTCCTCAAACAAAGACACAAAGGGCACGGAGTTTTTTTGGAGATGGCATTATTAGGGTTTTTGGAACCGCCAAGGCACCAAGAACGCCAAAGGCACCCCTAGTTTTCATGAAGTTTCAGGTGTTTCAGGTGAACGTTGAGAGTTGAGCATTGAACGTTGGACGTTTTCCCGGCCCTACTTCGGCGTTCTGAGTTCTGAGTTCAGCGTTCTGCGTTCATATCATGGCATCCATGTGAGAGCCAACTTTTTCCCAGAATGGGCACGCGCGCGGATAAAGATTGATCAGGTTAATCGAAAGCACTTGGTCACCCACAATCGAAACCACTTAGTCGGTCGAACAAGCGACGAAGTGTATCGACTAAGCGTAAAACGACGAAGTGTTTTCGACGAGTGTGGGGACTAAGTGCGGCTCGTGGGGACACTCGCCCTCCCGGCCCACTTGAATGCTGAACGCTCGACACCTGGGATTGAAGTGCCCCTTCAGGGCACGCTGGCGCGGGGCGACGCCACCCAGGGCTGCGCTTCGCTTGCCCTGGGCTAAGGTGAAGCCGCCCCTTCGGGGCTGTGTCTCCGCGCACCGCGCCTATGCCCTGACCGCGCCGGAAAAACTCTCAACGCTCAAGTGGCGCGGTTCGCGGGGACGCTCGCCCCCAAAAAAATCTGCGTAATCTGCGCCCATCTGTGGATAGAAAAAACCGCGCCATGCCAAAACTAATGCACTAATGAACTAATGAACGTCCCTAACCGCTGCGTAACTACAGACTAGCGGTGAGTGCGAAGATCACGTCTTCCTCGGTGATGATCCCCAATACCGCACCGCTATCGCGTTCGCTCACCAGCGCCAGCGGATGATGGTGCTTGCGCATCAACGGCAACACGTCATCGGCACGTTCATCGGCACTCACAAAGAAGGGCTCCTCCATGCTGTCTCTGGCCAGCAGGACATCTGGATCGGGATTGGATGCCAACGCTTTCGCGACATTCAGCACGCCGACACACCGCGCTCCGTCTTCGCTAAAAACCGGCAGCCGCACATGCTTGGAATCGCGGACAGCCTGAAAACAATCGCGTAGCGGTGCCGTCTCGCATGTCTTAACCACACGGTTCAGCGGCGTCATGATCTGTGCGGCCGTCTGGGTATGTAACGTCAACACACGATTGATCATCAGCCTTTCAAACGCGGTGATACGCGAGCCGTGCTTCGCGTCGCTGACCACGTTCTGGATATATTCACGCGTCATCAGAAAACGTTGGCCGGTGTCGGAGTCCGATTGGGGAACCAGCCAGCGTGTCAGAAAGAGAATGGTGTTGGTCAGCGGCGTCAGCAGGCGATCCACCACATAGAAAGGGCGCGCCATCAACAGCGTCCGTCGCAACGGGCGGGTCGTGAAAAACAACTTGGGCAGAAATTCGCAGAAGAACAGCACCAGAAACGCCATCACAACCGCCCACAACGTCTGGGCACCACTGTTGCTCGGGAAACAGCTTTGCGCCAAGCTGGCCGATAGCGTAGACAGTATGACGTTTACCAAATTGTGTCCGACCAACAGCGAGGCCAGACAACGCTGCAAATCTCCGAGATATCCGTGTAAAATCCGCGCCGACTTCACGCCTGCGCGAACCAAGTGCATGAGCCGCGCATGACTGAGCGACAACAGGCCCGTCTCCGTGCCCGAAAGAAATGCAGCGACCAAAGCGCACAGCAGAATGCCGACGATGTAGAGTCCTGCCTTCACAGCGCCTCCTCCTCGTCAAGGCTCTCAAGCAGGTCGTCATGCACCGCGTTTTCGAGCGCCTCTTCATCCTCCTTCGGGCGTTCCAGCACTTCGAGCTGAACGGTGTCGATACGCCGCTTGCGCATGCGCCGGACCGTCACGCGGCAGCCCTGCGCGTGTACCGACTGTCCCGCCTGCAACAGACGTCCCGCGTGGAACGTCACCCAGCCCGCGATCCGATCCGCATCATCGGCTTCAAGATCCAGATCCAGCTCATGGTTCAGCTCTTCCAGACTCACAGTGCCATCCACCAGCCACACATCCGGCGCGATTTGACGAATCGGCTCGGCCTCATCCTCTGCGGTCGACGCCACAGGATCTGCGATCAACTCCAAAATGTCGCCGCGCGTGATCAAACCCGCCGTGCCGCCATATTCATCCAGCACGCACGCAATGTGCTTGCCGCTCCGCTGGAAGGTCACGAGCAGATCATCAAGCGAGACGTTCTCCGGCACGAACAGCGCTTGGCGCGTGGCTTTCTTGGCGTCATGCGCGGGATCAAGCAAAAACTGAACCGTATCCAAAAACCCCTCGATCGCATCGGGGGTGCGCACATAAACCGGCAGGAAACGATGCCCCGCCTCACGCGCGATCGCCACCTGCCTTTCACCCGGCGTGTCCAGATCAATGCCGACCATATCCACGCGCGGCGTCATTTCGTCGCTGGCCATAAGTTCCGACAGACGGAGAATGCCATCGACCATCGACGCCTCCTCCTCGTCGAGCACGCCCAACTCTTCTCCGACCTCAACGACGGTGAGCAGTTCGTCATTGGAGAGCGTGCGCCGCTCGCGCCGCAGTGCTCGTTTGAAGATACGGGAACCGGCGGTTAGTGCGGCATTGAAGGGGCGCAGCAGCCAGAGCCAAAACAGCAGCAACTTGCTGCAAATCGGCGCGAGCCGTTCCGCATGGATGACGGCAATGCGTTTCGGCGTCACCTCGCCAAACATAAGCAGGCTCACGGTCATGAGCGGGATGGCGATGGCCTCGCCCCAACGCGGAATCAGGCTTTCGATCAGCACGTAACCGACACTGGCGAACGCGAAGTTCACCAAGGTGTTGCCGACCAGCAACGTAGAGAGAATCAGCGCCGGATCGGCCAGCAACTTTTCCAGCCGCCGTCCCGCAGCGGCATGTCGGTTGCGGATGCGCTGAACCTGAATCGGCGACAGAGAGAAGAGCACGGTCTCGCAGCCCGAAAAAAAGGCCGAAAGACAGAGCAACAACGCAAGAATGGCACCGGCGCCCAACGTGAAAGTAGGATTCATGGTTTAGAAACGTCATCCACAAACAGTTTGGTGCGATGCCCGCTGTTAAGGGTCTCAATCTCCATATCGCGAATCATCCAGCGGTCATCCATTTTTTTGACACGCTGCACCCACATCCTCCGCACAGCATCGCCTTGCGGACCTAGTTGCTCCACCTGCATCAGACAGCGCAACTGACGATCCACCCAGATACGCACGGCGGCACATCCCGGAATCGGACTCGGCGGCACCGCAATCAAAATATCGCAATCGCGTCCGTTGTGGCTTTCGCCACGCGGCTGGTCATCAAAGCGCACATCCTTCCACCAGAGAAAATCCAGTGTCAGGTCCATCCACGTCATGTCAGTACCCCGGATGCGTCCGGCATACGAGGGCTCGGGCACAGGCTTCTGCTCCGGGCCTTCAAACAGTTGGATCTGCGCCGGCTTCCCTTCCGGTCGCGTCAGCATGGCACGCTCGACGAGCCCCGTGCCCTTCTGATCCAGCAACAACACCTCGGCGGACGGCGGTTGTGCCCCCCACGCCATCAGAAGCTTAAACGGCTGTTGCATCAGCACAATGCCGCGTAGTTTGCGAACGGTCATCGTCCCCTGCAGCAAAAGCGGCTCGGTCGGTATCAGCCGCGTGCAGGCATTCAAAGTTTCCGCTGCCGTCAGGTTTTCCTCGACGACGGCCTCTTCAGAGTCAGGGCGATCACCGGTCGCCGAAAACGCGGCCAGCACGGGCAACATTGCACAGGCCACAACGAGATTCAACGAAGTTTTCAAACTTACCTCAACGCGTCCACGTCCATCGTGTCGCTCTTTTGAACCCATTTATACCACAAAGCACACAGCGTCGCAAGACGTACGACCGCGTAAACGCGGATCGTACAAATTTAGGATTTAGGATTTAGGAGTTAGGAGTTCGACGTTCAGCGTTCAGAGTTAAAAAACTTTTAACGCTCAAGTTATAGGCAAGGAGTTAGGATTGCGGTTCAGGCTCGTGTGTGAACAGATCGAAGACCAGATCCTTCTGGCGCTGCCGTCGCCCCTGCTCGTAACCGCGCGTTCCGCCGTCGTCCGTGAGATCTTCGCCGACCGAATAGATGATACGCCGTTCGGTGGAGTAGCGAAAGGGCTGTCCGTCGAACGGATCGCGCGGCACGACGGGCAGGTAGTCCGGCACCAGCGCCTGCAATGTCTCGGGCAGATGCCCGGTCGCTTCCTCATACGCCCGGCACGCCAACAGCAGCTGTGTAGCAGAAAGCTTGCACGCATCCCCACACGCCCGCCGTACCTTGTCAGCCAGCATTTTTCTTTGATACCGCCAGATGCGCAGCCCCAAAACGTTGGCTGACGGCCATCGTAAGCGGTGCGTCTGACCGCGCTTGGCCGACGGGCCGTCGTTTTGGTTCGTATTGCCGGAAAGAACTCCGGTCGTATCGCTGCCTCCAAGAGGATGGTCAGCATAAGCCGTTCCTGCATGTGCCATCAACAATCGGTAGTCTCCGGCTATCAGATGCCGGGTACGGTTGTACTGCATGAAATAGCTCGGTAAATAGACGAATTGAACCCTAAGTCTCACGACCGTGCGTTTAAATTTGCTTACGCCCAAACGGTCTGCGTAGATCTGATAGGCCCTGCCGCTCCGCGTTGGTTCCAGCAATTCCATTTGAACCGCATAATCACCCCGCGCTGATTTGGCCAGTTCTTGATTTGCGAAGCGCAGTTCTGCGAGTGCGGCGAGCAGGCGCGCTCTTTCCGCCAGGCCGCACCGCTTGTCGCGCGCCAGAGCCGTCGCTTGGGTCAACCCCATGTTGACGACACCATTGGCAAGCGGATAGTCGATCATGTTCTCCGAGGCCTGCTGAAGCCGACTCCCATACCGTATCAACAACAGTGTGGCGTCAGTCGCCTCGCTCATCCGCCCCTGTATTCGTTCGAAACGGGCCTGCGTCGCAAGCAGATGATACCCGATTTCAAAAAAACGATATGTCCACATCGGGTCAGGGTCACTTGCTATATCCGGCTTCTGGCAGAAGGGACGCTCAACACCAAGCTTGACCCAAGCGATGGCGGCTTGGTTGGTCGCAATGAAGGCGGACACCAGAGCATCATCGTTCGTTTGTCCACGAAGATATTTGGACGGGACGAAGCCCTGAGGCTCGTACAGCATATTGGAGGCCGCATTCAGAAAGCAGATATAAGCATTTTCTTCTGGCGGCACCTCGGTCCGAACGACGGCCAAATCGGAGACATCAGGCGGGGCGATGTCCCAGATCGGCACGTAAATCAACGCCGCTAAAAAAAGGATGACGATGAGGAACGCCGCACCGATTTTCTTCACAAGTTGCCGCTTCATGGTTGGTCTCGAAGATAGCACTGACACGGCGTAAGGAGCAAGCGCTCTGCGTCAATTAAGGGACAATCCAAGTGCCTGTCTTACCCTCCAGGGCGTCAGTGATATGCTCAGGGTTGGTGATCAATGCTTTCTTGCCGCCATTTTCAATGAATTGGATACATGCCTGAATCTTTGGCAACATGCTTCCAGCCGCAAAATGCCCCTCTGAAACGTACTGCTTGGCTTCTGCGACGGTCATTTGATCCAACCACTTTTGCTCCGGTGTGTTGAAATCAAGAGCCACCTTTTCGACTGCGGTGCTGATCAAAAACAAATCCGCGCCAATCAATTTAGCCAGCAATGACGAACCGAAATCCTTGTCAATCACAGCTTCGATACCTGTCAGCGTGCCATCTTCACGCTCAATGACAGGGATGCCGCCCCCCCCCACACCGATCACCGTAAAACCAGCCTTGATCAGGTCGTGGATTGCTCCAGCCTCGACAATCGAAATCGGACGCGGTGAGGGCACAACCCTGCGCCATCCACGGCCGGCATCTTCCACAACGGTCCAGCCGTCCTTTGCTTGGCGAGATTTTGCTTCACGCTCTCCCATGAAACTGCCGATAGGCTTGGAAGGATGCCCAAATGCCGGGTCGTGCTCGTCAACAACCGTCTGTGTAACGACCGTTATCGCGTCTTTGTTAATCCCGCGGCGTTTGAATTCGTTGTGCAAAGCCTTTTGGAGCATATACCCGATATTGCCCTGGGTATTCGCGCCACAGTAGTCCAGCGGGACTTCATGCAGGGTTGTCTTGGCCAGTTCAGAGCGGCGCAGATTAAAACCGACCTGAGGTCCATTGCCATGGGTGACAACCACATCCCAGCCGTTTTCAATCATATCCACGATATGCGTGATCGTGTCTTTTGCACAATCATACTGATCCTGAATGGTCTGGCGGGATTTATGCTTGATTAGTGCGTTGCCGCCAACCGCAACAACAGCAAGTCCTTGTTTTGTCATATGGGTGCGTATGGTAAATAAAGCGGGGTGAATGCGTCAAGATAAGGTTGACGTACAGTATTTTGTCGTAAAAGGCACGCAACGGGATTTGACAGGGCTTCGTGCGGATAATGCGCCGTCCAAACTCCATAGCGTCATCCGCCCGGCCTCCGTGTATGTCTACGGCGCACGACAAGAGCGGCGACGCCGACCAGTAGCAATCCCGCAGCCGACGGTTCGGGAATCGCGTTGTACGTGCCGGCGTAGAGGCCCACTCCGCTCATCTCCGCCGCGCTGTCGACCAGAGTCAACTCAGTGCCGTCCCAGAGCAACGCGGCCCAGCCGTAGATGAAGACGGGCACGTCTGGGAAGGCAGGGTTGGGTGGTGCATCCAACTGGAAGCCAAGATAAAACACTTGATTGTAAGGCATCTCGATAGAACCGAACTCCATTGTGTAAGCGTTGGCCAGATAATCGGCGTTCACCAGAGCCGATGCGTCCAATACGATGCCGTATTGCGTCGTAAACCACTTGTGGCCGATGCCGACTGTCACGTTGCGTGCATGCAAAGTGGCCTCCAAACCAAGGCCACACACAACTTCAAGCCAAACACCGGCACCTCCTAGGGATACGTCCGATCCGATTACATGGGTTGCAGATTCGAGGCCAGAGAGACCCAACGTGACCGCGGGCCATACGACGGTCGCGGCTTGCGTGGCTGTCCCTAGCAGTAGCGGCAGAACAAGAGCCGCACAACGAAGGTTTACGAATCGTTTCATGGGTAACTCTTTTTTCTTGCTGTTTCCTACTGTGGAAGCGAGGCATAGTCGGTGAGATCAACCTCGGTAAGCCGGTAACCGCCGCCGAGGTCAGACATCAACCGGTTGATGTCGGCCTTGAGCGCGGTCACGGATGTACCGGAGCCCACCCCACCCGAAGTCCAAAGTGTTAGCAAGACAGGTTGCCTGTCAATCAACAAGAAGCAAGGATTCCCAGAATCGTACAAGACGATCCATTCGAAAAACGCGGTTCGCATCACATCCATGGGCATGTTACAACTTGTATAGAACTTTCCAAAATGCGGCCTTGTCACATGCAACAGGTCTCCGACCAGTACCTTCTCCTCCTGATCGAGACGTATCACGGGGAGACGCGCCCCGTTGCGGATATAATCGGCGAAATTATCCGGCAACACTTTGGCGAAAGTTATCTGATTCGTCGGCACATCAGCGTCGAGTAGCCCCACGGTAAGGTCAGGATAATGCGGTGTGTAGGCCCAATGTTGTTTCTTCGCCACAAGTTTCCGCGTGATGACATTGTTGTGGCGGTCGACGAAGGTCAGGGTACGGTTAAACGATATATGGGAAAAGTGCGCAACGAACAGCACATGGCGTGGACTGATCAGAGTGCCGGCCATCATGTTTTTGCCAAGCCAAGTCTCACTGTTCCACGGACTGCAACAGGTGAGATCGAGGTCGGCGGCCCAGCAATCGGCGTTGCGGATGAAGACACCGTTGGTTCCGTTGGGCAGGTAGTTTTCAAAAAGCGGCAGGGCGTTGGTCGGGTTTTTTCCCGTAATGCGGCTGTCGATGGCCAGCGCGGCATCAGAAAGGGCGCATTGTGCGCCGTCAGGCATCTGGAGATCGGTGCCACACCAGTATTCATGCAGATTGATCAGCCCGTCACCGTCCGGGTTGGCACAGGCATCAGCCGCATTGGTCCAACTCAGACCGTGACGCACTTCCCAGAAGTCGGGCATACCGTCGGCATCCTTGTCGCATGTCTCCTCGGAAACCACGAACCCCACATCGAGAACCGCCCCGGTGACGGTCGGCGTCTGCGTGATGAAGGCCTCCCCTGCATCGAGCACGGCGTTGCTGTTAAAATCGTCGTAGAGATGAACGCGCAACGTCCCGGCAGCACTGACCCTCACATGCGGCAGAGCAAATCCGCCTACGGGCACCGCGTTCGTCTCAGCCAGCATGCCGGTTCCGTCAGCCGTGAGTGAGACACCTGCGCGAAGATTCCATGCGAACGGAAGAGCGTTTGTCACCTCGCCCAGAATCGTCACGCAGTAGTTGGTCTCGGCGAGCGGGTCGGTACCGCATTGCGCCTCATCCCAGTCGGAAACGCCGTCGCCGTCCCAGTCCCGCAGGTCGAAGTGCATGCGGTGGTAGGCCCCCGTGACGATGACGGCTTGGCTGTAGACCGGTTCGGTGCCGATGTCCACGATGCCATTTGTGTTGAAATCGCAGAAGACGTTGACCCAGACGCCGGAGTGAACTGTATCGGGAAAGACATCGAAGATGAAGGTACCGTCAGCGGCGACATTCGTGGCCGTCGCGGCATGCCATACTCCCTCGCTCCAGCCGTAGCAGGCACGGACGGGGGCGGAGGCACCCGTGCGGTTGGTCACGCTGCCCAGAACGGTGACGCGGAAACTGAACGGGTTGGCCGGATCGGAACCTAGCGCGACTTCTGTCCCGTCGTCCAAGCCGTCATCATCGGAGTCGGTAGCGTAGGGGTTGGTGCCGTAGGTCTCGACCTCGACCGCGTCACTGATGCCATCGTCGTCGCCGTCGCCTACGGCGAAGCCGCCGTATTCGTCCGCGCCGATATCGGGGAAGGCGTCGCGCATTTGGCCCTCAAAATCGCGGGGGGGCGCTCCGGTAGCAAAACCGGCATTTATCGCCGGCGAGCCACTGCGCAGATGTCCGCCTATCGCCAGATGGGCGTTGGTGACCAGCAGGCCGGAGCAGGCATCGGGCGGAAACCAGTCCAGCACGCGCGGGACGAGGCAGTTGGTCATGCCGACATCGTAGACGACGCTGTTTTGGAGACGGACGAAGGCATGGACATTGGCATGGTCAAACGATTCGTCCCACACGCAGTTGACGATATCCACGTCGACGGGGTTGTCAGCGGCACCATAATTGTTGGGCGTGGACTCGAACTGGATGCCGTAGGAGTAGGGCTCAGGAGAGAAATCCTGAAACGTGCAATTGACGAGCCGCAACGCGGGGCTGTCGATTGCGTAGATGCCGCGCCGAGGCTTAAACACTCCCCTTTTTCCGCGGATCACGCAGTTCTCGAAATGCACCGTACTGAGGGCGGAGTGACGGCAGAAGAAGCCGACGCTGATGTCACTGACGCCGAGTCTGATCGTCACCCCCTCGAAGACAGGCGCCGCCCCCATGCCGGGAGCGATGACGGCACCGTCGCCCAACCAGAAACCGATCTGGTAGGTGTTCCTACCGTCCAGTGCCAGATTGAGTCCGCGGACGATGGTACGATTATCGTGGTACTCACTCAGGTAGAAGGCAGCCAAGTTACCCCCGTGGGAGATTGTCGCCTGCCTTGAAGTGCCCCAGTTCTCCGACATCAGGAGGATCGGGTGGTCGGGGAACCAGAAACCTGCGTCATCCTGTCCCGCGTGGACGCCGTCGGCAACCTCGATGACGGAGTAAGGAGCAGAAGCGACAAAGGCCGCTCTGATCGAAGCGTAAAATGAGACGTTGGTGATCGCCGCGACGGGATCGACGCGCAACTTCGCGACCAGATGGCTGTCGGCGTTGGTCGGATTGGTTCCATGCCAGTATTCGTAGACGGCTGGCAGTCCGTCACCGTCGGGGTCGCCTCGCGCATCCACTGCAAGCGGATCCAGCCCATGGCCGAGTTCCCAACCGTCGGGCATGCCGTCGCCGTCGGTGTCTTCCTCGCTAGGATCGGTGCCGTGGAGAAGCCTTTCACGGGCGTCGGGAACCCCGTCGCCGTCTGAATCGGTGTCAGCGTCGCCGGCGCGGAAGAAACCGGCCGCATCATCCCAAGCCAACGTCACCTCTGCGGTCTGGGAGGTGACAGGCTCCATAGTGGCCAGCAGTTGCCAGGGAAAACTCGTCAGCGAGCCGATACCGAAGAGGTCGACACGGTTGGTGAAGCCCGGGGGGAACTGCAGGGTGAGCGTTACGGACGTTGCGTTGGTGCGGACGATGCTGGTGACGAAAAAGGCATCGGCATTCACGCTGAAGCTCCGCGCGAGTGCCGCTGACACCTCCGCCTGCGCCCGTTCCGCCTCCAATACCTCCGCGAAGTCGTCTGCCGACAGCTCGGGCAACAGGAGAAAAAGCGAGATGACCCGGGCAGGGTCGTAAACGGCCTCGTACCAGAGCCGGTCCGGATCATCCTCCGGCAGGTTAGCCAACCAGGGCCAGTAGGCATGGACGGTGTTAGCTGGATTGTAGCCGGACGGCGCGGGAATGGACCACAGCGTCACGCCGTCTTGCCCGAACAGAATCCGCTCGCGCGTGAGTGCATCCTCGCACGCATAGATCTCATAAAGCACAACGCCGCCGCGATTAACTTGGTTGAGCGCTCCCAACCATCTGGCTGGAAGATCAAGCAGTCGTTACACAGTCGTGCGACAGTCGCGGTTACCGCGCGTGTAGCGGTCGGGAAATGAGAAGGGAAATGGGAAATGGAAATGGAAAGACTGGGCTTTTTCTGGGCTTTTTCTTGACGGAGATACGTAAACCTGCCATTTTATCAGCCCGACTGCATGCATAAGCATCATGAGCGGTTTGGCTCGTTTGGTGATGGCGTATGCTAAAGAAAGGCCAGGCTCCATTTATGCGGCGTGACGACATCGAAAAGATCCTGATCATTGGTTCCGGCCCGATCGTAATCGGGCAGGCGTGCGAATTCGACTATTCGGGCACGCAGGCCTGTAAGGCAC
>Ga0208694_1003842_pt1 | contig 14136 bp, 14 predicted proteins | sample AD_UKC078_MetaG_FD_184442 | JGI IMG/M metagenome (GOLD analysis project Ga0208694, IMG submission 184442) | Active sludge microbial communities of municipal wastewater-treating anaerobic digesters from USA - AD_UKC078_MetaG (SPAdes) (version 2) | ecosystem: Engineered > Bioreactor > Anaerobic >...
AAAAAGAATTATTAAATAATGCATATTTAAAAATATTAAAAGAATTAAATAAATGGATTTAATTATTGTTGAAAGTCCGACTAAGTCAAAAACTATCAAAGGATTTTTAAAGAAAAACTATAACATCACCTCGTCTTTCGGCCATGTAAGAGATTTGCCCAAAACAAAGCTTGGTATTGACATTGAAAATAATTTTGAACCACAATACAAGCCATTACCTAAAGCAAAAAAAACAATAGATAATCTTAAAAAACTAGTTAAAAAAGCAGATACCATCTATTTAGCAACCGATCCAGATCGCGAAGGAGAAGCTATTGCTTGGCATTTAGTTGAAACACTTAAACTAGACAAATATCAAAGAATATCGTTTCACGAAATTACTAAAGAGGCCGTAGAGAATTCTCTAGACAATCCTAGAAATATTGACATGAATTTGGTAGATGCCCAACAAGCAAGAAGGTTTTTAGACCGAATAGTTGGATACAAATTATCTCCTTTTCTTTGGAAAAAAGTAGCTCGAGGATTATCGGCTGGAAGAGTCCAGTCGGCTGCTTTAAAATTTATCGTTGACCGAGAAAAAGAAATTAACAATTTTAAAAAAGAGGAATTCTGGACAATAGATGTTGAGTTAAAACCTAAAGAAAATAATACAACTATTATTGCTCAACTAATTAAAATTAATAATCAAAAAGTAGATAAATTTACCCTAAAAGCCAAAGATATTGCTAAAGATTTAGAACAAGAAAAATATCTGGTATTAGATATAGTTAAAAAAGATGTTAAAAAAAGTCCTCTCCCACCATTTATTACCAGCACCCTTCAACAAGAAGCCTACAAAAAATTAAATTTTTCCTCAAAAATGACAATGAGGTTGGCACAACAATTGTATGAAAAAGGTATTACTACTTATCACCGAACCGATTCATATAATTTATCTAATTATGCCGTAAATAAAGCTAAAGAATATGTTGTAAATAATTATGGTAAAAAATATTGGTCTGGCAAAACAATTAAAACAAAGGCAAGAAATGCACAAGAGGCGCACGAAGCTATTAGGCCATCTGACCCTAAAAATAGTCCTAATGAAATTAAATCTAAATTAGACGAAAAACAATACAAACTATATAGTTTAATTTGGTCTAGATTTACTGCATCTCTTATGTCGCCTGCGGTAATAAGTCAAACAACGGTTGATATTGAAACAATTTCAAAGAAATTTAATCTGAGATCATCAGGTCAAATAATGGTTTTTGACGGTTTCTTAAAAGTCTATCCTATTAAAACCGAAGAAAAAACAATACCCGAGATGAAAAAAAACGACCCACTATACTTGGTTAAAGTAATCCCCAACCAACATTTTACTCAACCACCAGCCAGATATAGCGAAGCAACACTAATAAAGACACTAGAAGAAAATGGAATCGGACGTCCATCTACTTATGTACCAATATTATCTACAATACAAGAAAGAAATTATGTTACTAAAAATGAAGAAAAAAGATTTGCTCCTAGCGAAATAGGCACTATTGTTAGCGACCTATTATCAGATCATTTCAGAGAAATAGTAGACCCTAACTTTACTGCCGAAATGGAGAAAAAGCTTGACTCAATAGCAGAAGGTAAAGCTAATTGGAAATTAGTGTTATCTTCTTTTTATAAACCATTTGATAAATTATTAAAAGAAAAAGAAATAGAGATTAATAGGGTAGAAAAAGAAACGAATGAGATTTGCGAAAAATGCAAATCTAAAATGGTTTTGAAAGTTGGACGATTTGGTAGTTTTCTTGCTTGTTCTAATTACCCTAAATGCAAAAACACTAAATCCACCGAAAAAGTTGAAGAAAGTGACGAGCCCTGCGAAGAGTGTGGCTCAAAAATGGTTTTAAAAAGAAGCAAGTTCGGAACATTTTGGGGATGTTCCAATTATCCAAAATGTAAAAATATAAGAAAAATGGACACTAAAATTGGAATTAAGTGCCCGAAATGCAACAAAGGAGATGTGGTAATAAAAAAATCAAAAAAAGGTAAAACTTTTTATGGATGCTCTAATTATCCTAAATGTGATTTTGTTTCAAATAAAAAACCTAACTAGCAAGCTCCTGCTCTATTTCTTGAGCTATATCTTCAGGAGTATGATATATTTTTACAATAAACTTCTTAACCCCCAATTCTTCTGTTAATTGCTGATTTTCATTTTCAAAATTAGAAACAACGATAACTTTTAAATCACGAGTACTAAGATTATTTCTAATTTCTCTTAAAACGTCCCAGCCACTAATTTTAGGAAGATTAATATCTAAAACAACCAAATCAAAGCTTTTTGTTTTTAAAAAATTTAAAGCTTCTTCTCCATCCCGTGCAGCTTCAATATTGTAACCCCTTGGCTCTAACTTGGAAACATATATCTCAGTTAAAAAAGGATCATCTTCTACTATTAGAATTGATTTATTTTCCATAAACTTAAATATTTAAAATATCCATATAGCTAGATATTACTCTAGGTATAATAATTATAAGGCCTAATAATGGCAAGACAATCATAACCACCGTCACAATCATGCTAGCTAAAAAATATTTTCTAGTCTTTTCGGTTGATTTATATATCGCATCTAATTTTTCTTCTAAATCTTTTTCCATACTATTATAATATCATTATTTAAAATAAAAACAAGCGGAAATTAATTCCGCTTGTTTTTTAAAAACTTTCTTAGTTATTCTCTCTGGGAGTCATTGGTTTTGCTTCGTTAACGATAAGCTTTCTACCGTCAACTTCTTTTTCGTTGAACATGTCGATTGCCTTTTGAGCATCTTCATCAGTTGCCATTTCAACGAAACCAAAACCTCTTGACCTTCCAGAAAACTTATCAGTAATAACAGATGCTGTTTCTACTGATCCTGCTTCTGAGAAAACCTCTTTCAATCTCTCTTGGTTTGTCTCATAAGGCAAGTTTCCTATATATAACTTCTTAGCCATTTGATTTTTCTATAAACTTAGTAAACGACCTTTCCCCTGTGCCTTTCCCCTTTGCCAGAGGATACGGTCTTCAGGACTGTACAACCAGTATATGTTAAATTTATTATTTGTCAATGTTCGTAAAGACAATTTTAATTTTTTCTTCTATTTCTTCTTCCTTTTCACTTCTTTGTTGGCCATAGAGAGACGAAAGTTTTTTCTCATAATCATCCCATGAATCGTTATTGTCCATAATATTTTTCAATGAAGAGTAGTATAGCAAAAATAATCAATAAATCAAATACCGCTTTTTATTTCCATAATATCACCATCCTGAACAACATAATCTTTTCCTTCCGTTCTAATTAACCCCTTCTTTCTAGCTTCGGCCATGTCTTTAATTTGAATAAATTCTTGATAATTAATAACATCGGCTTTGATAAATGCTTTTTCAAAATCAGTATGTATCACTCCTGCTGCTTGTGGGGCTAAACAATCTTTTTTAATCTCCCAAGCTCTTACTTCGTCTGAGCCAACAGTAAAAAATGTTATTAAATTTAAAAGTTCATAGGATTTTTGTATCAACTGATCAATACCTGATTCTTCCGACAAACCTAAATCTATTCTTTCAGCGGGACTAAAACTAGAAAATTCAAATTCATTTAAAATGTCTAGCGTAATACAGTTTTCAAATTCATCAACTTCTCCTTTTTTCCCATTTAATAAATATATTCTTGGTTTGGTAGTAAGTAGTTGGTAAGACTTTAATAAATCTATATCTTCTTTGTCTAAATTACTATCAATTAATATCTTACCACTTTCAAGCAAATCTTTTGCTTTTAAAAACACTTCCATTTCTTTTTTAGCTTCTTTTTTTTGAGCCCTTATCTCTTTTTCTAAAGAATTAATCCTCTTGTCTACTGTTTCTAAGTCTTTAAATATTAATTCTGTATTTAATAATTCTTTTTCTTTTTTAGGATTAACTTCTGATAAAACATTAACTACATTAGAATCTTTAAAAGCTCTTAAAACATAGATAATAACGTCAACTTCACGAATATTAGCCAAAAATTTATTACCCAAACCTTCACCTCGGCTAGCACCCTCAACTAAGCCAGCAATGTCTGTAAATTGAACCGTGCAATAAATAGTTTTTTTAGGATTAAATATTTTAACAAGTTCAGAAACCCTTTTATCTTTAACTTCCACCACTCCTACATTAGGATCTATGGTGCAAAAAGGATAATTTGCACAGTCAACTTGCTTCTTTGTTAGTGTTTGAAATAGAGTAGACTTTCCAACATTAGGAAAGCCAACGATTCCTACTGATAATGCCATTATATTAAAGTATAATCTAATATTTTTCTTTCAACATCACCGCCCACGACTTTAAATTTTACCTTATTCCCTAACGAATATTTCTTCTTGGTACGAGAACCAATAATTGAAAAATTCTCTTTACTAAATATGTAATAATCATCTCTCATTTCTTTAAGCTTAATCATGCCTTCGGACTTAGTTTCAACATCCTGAACATATATTCCCCATTCTGTGATTCCAGATATAATTCCATTTCTAGTCTCCCCCTTTTTATTCATCATATACTCTGTCTGTTTTAATGCTACTGACAATCTCTCGGCTGAAGCGGCTTCAACTTCGCGTTGAGATAATTTAGAAGACATTTCTTTATAAAAAACGGTATCACTCTTAGTTGTTGGCTTTCTCTCAAGTTTTTTTTGTAAAGCTCTATGAACTAAGAAATCAGCATAACGCCTGATTGGAGATGTAAAATGAGCATAATATTTTAAAGCCATTGCAAAGTGACCTTTGTTGTCTATTGAATAAACTGCTTTTGGCAAAGATCTAACTAAAACAGATTTAACTAAAAACTCTTCATCTTTACCACTAATACTTTGTAGCAATAAATTAAGATCTTTTGACGATAGATTATAGCTCTTAAAATTAAAACTATAGCCGATTTTTTTAAGAAATGATAAAAGCTCTGCTAGTGAATCTTTATCAGGTCTCTCATGAATTCTATACATACACAAATCTTTACTATTCTTGCCACCAACAAACAAAGCAACCTCTTTATTAGCCAAAATCATAAGCTCTTCTATCAGTTTCTGCGAATCAATTCCTTTTTCAACAGAAATACTAATTGGATTACCTTTTTGATCAACTTCAACGTGAACTTCGTCATGGCCAATTTCTAAAGCACCATTATTAATTCTTGCTTTTCTCATCTTTTTGGTGACGCTATTAAGATCTTGTAATTCTTTAGCATAAGAACTTTTAATTTCTCCATCTATTACCGCCTGAGCTTCTTTATAGGTAAATCTTTTGTTAGAATTAATTATAGTTTTACCAAACCAAGAATTTTTAACAATACCGTCTTTTGATATATTGAATACTGCAGAAAATGTTAATTTGTCCTCGTTAGGATTTAAACTGCAAATATCGTTAGACAATACCTCAGGAAGCATAGGAATAGTTCTATCTACTAAATAAACTGAGAATCCTCTTTTGATGGCTTCTTTTTCAATTAAACCCCTCTCTTTAACCCAATAACTTACATCGGCTATATGTACTCCAACTTCAAATAAATTATCAGATAATCTTTTAAAAGATATTGCATCGTCAAAATCTTTAGCATCATCGGGATCAATAGTAAAAGTTAAAGTATTTCTAAAATCTTTTCTCTTTTTAATTTCCGAAATTAAAACTTGATTATATGTTTTTTTAATTAAATTTCCTTCTTCTTCTACTTTTTTTGGAAAACCAACATCAAAACCACGCTCAATAACAATTGATTCCATTTCAGTATCGTTATCGCCCTTCTTCCCAATAATAGTTAGTATTTTACCGGTTGGATTTTTTCTAGGATCGGTCCATTTTATTATCTGAGCCAGGACTTTAATTCCATTCTTAGCTTCTTCTGGGGCATTAGGAATAAATATCGGCACATACATTTTGTTGTCATCGGTTGAAACAAAAGCAAACTTATCTTTTGGCTTTCGCTCAATTGTTCCAACAAACTTCTCCTTTTTACGATTAATTATTCGAACAACTTCACCTCTTAATTTATCTCCAGCAATTTGAGGATAAACAATAACCTCAACCTCATCTCCATTTAAGGCAGTATTAAGTAACTGAAAAGATATGTAAATATCTTCTTTTGATTGATCACTTGAAAAATAGCCCGAACCTAATGATGTTATGGCTATTGTTCCTCTTAATTTTTTATAATTTTTTTTCATTTAGCAAGAGGCAGAGTAATATAGAAAACAGTTCCTGTCAAGGTTTTAAGATTAGGATTAGGAGATTCAAAAGATATTATACCACCAAGATTTTCAACAATTAATTTTATAATATACAGATCAAGTCCTGTTCCATAAACATCCTTACTTTTATCTGATCTAAAAAACTTAGTAAATATCTTAGATCTATCTTCGGGTGATATTCCACAACCATCATCCATTACTTTGATATAGGCATTATCGCCATCTTTTTCAATTTCAACCCATACATTTCCACCGGAATAACCATACTTAATACCATTATATACTAGACCCTTAAATATCACTTCTAATAATTTATCATCTCCTTTTATTAAAAGCTTTTGGTTTTTGTATTTTTCATGAATTGATATTCTTTTTCCAAAAACACCACACCTCAATTCTTCTATTGATTTTTTAGCAACATTAACAATGTTTACATTTTTAGCATGAAAATCAAGCATTCCAAACTCTAACAACGCAACATTAAAAAATGTATTTGATATATTGGTTAAGTTATTGTTGGCTTCATATATTTTTCTAATATATTTTTTTTGCTTTTGAGTTAATTTGCCCAACATGTCATCTAAAAACATAACCGAACACCACCTTATAACAGATATTGGTGAACGCAATTGATGTGTTATATGAGACAAAAACTCAGACTTGACTTGATCAATCTCTTTAATTTCAGTGACATTTCTACTTATAGTCAACACAGTTCTTACGTTTTGATTCTTATCTAGTTCTGGCAATAAACGAACATGATAATATTTCTTTTCCCCCTCGACGATATGTTCAATATAAATTGATTTTTCCTTTTTATTCTTAAAAACATAATCCATTGCCGATTCCCATTTTAAAGCCATATCTTCAGAAAGACCAATGTCCCCTATATTCTTCCAGAAAAGATAACTTGGATTTACACGCCACTCTTCTTTAGCAACAGGATTAATATAGATGCATCGCAAATCTTTATCAAACCGAGCGATAACATCAGTTGCATTCTCTACTAAATTCTGAAACTCTTGCTCTTTTTGACGCAAAACTTCTTCAACTTTTATTCTTCTTAAAATATCACGAAAATTAATTAAGTAAGCTAAAGAATTGTTATAACTTATCGTTGCAATATTAGCTTCTAAAATAACTGCTTCGCCATACCTATTTTCAAATGAAATTTCATGCAACGATTGACCATTATCATATTGTTTTATCGCTTTAGCTAAACCTCTAAAGGGAAGATCTTTAATATTCCTATTAACTAAGCCAAAATGCCTTTTGCCGACAATATCAGCCAAAGCAGGATTAACATATTTTACAATTTCATCTTGAATAACCAATATTCCATCTCCAGACTTTTCTGAAAAATTAGCATAGTTTCTCCCTTGCTTTTTAATATTTTTAATAGTTTTTCTAAGCCCAAAAGTAGATGCAAAAACTACAATAGAAGCCAAAACACCCAATAAAAGAATCGTTTTGTCTTCATTTAATGTAGCTAATAAAAAAGAAACAAACAAAAGAAACGATATTGCGCCACCTTCAATACTCCAAAGAATATACATTAAAGAAACAAAAACTAATCCTAAAAATATTACCAAACCAATATTTGTCGGGTAAAAATAGGGAAAAGCCATTAAAACAATAGCTACTACCAAAGAAAGATATGATAAGTTTTTCTTTGAAAAAAGATTATTCATTTTTATTCTAATATTTTAACTGCATTACGATACTTACAAAAATCGCAATCATCTCCCGGTTCAGGCAAAGATTTTTCATTTAGACAAACATATATATCATTAATTGTTTTTTCAATCCAAGAATCGTCTCCCTCATAAGGAATCACTTTAATATCAAAATTAAGAGTATTATCAAAAGACTCTCTATCGGTATCTCCATTACAGTACACAAAATAGCCTACACTAGATACTCTGAAATTATTCTGCCTAAAAAGCCACTGATAAACTTCCATCTGTCTTTTATAAGAATCTTGCCATTCGGCATCAATGTTCACCTCTCCATTTTTAGAAGTAGCCTTATAATCTACAATAATTAATTCGCCTTGAGGATTAACCCAAACATCGTCCACTCCTCCGGTAATTATTAAATTAGTTGGCTGGTGCAGATAAGTAATGCCTCTTCTTAAAGAGTCTCTCCACTCTTCCATTTTCTCATGTTGAAATGGAATTGCATTTATTCCATATTCTTTCATCAAAGGATGAGGTGTTGATCTTTCTCTGTAAAAGTCAAACTCTTTTTTAAGCAAAGCATCCACTGCTGAGTTTAGAGAAAAAGGATATCCTGGTGGACGACCGATTCCTAGAGTTCGGTCTAGATAAAAACATCTTGGACACTCTAAAAACAAATCTATTTTACTTCTACTAATACGAAAAGGTTGACTGGATCCAGGAATATATTTATTACTTGCTTTATTTGGGTTATAGTATTTTGACATATTGTCATTATAGCATTTTTAAATTTTTGTGCAAAGACTATTTCCCAATTAATTTTTTCACTACTTTCTCCGAACAAAGCTGAAATTCTTTATCCATAGCCACAACTTCCTGATTAACCCTAAGAGCCATTTGATTAATGCCACGCAAAGATATGCCTTCAAGTGTTCTTACTCGAGAAAGCGCTACATAACCCATTCCAGGTTCAAAACATTTGGATAAATCAATCTCGGCTGAATCAATAGTCATACCTTGACTTTTATGAACAGTTATTGCCCATGCTAGGCGTAATGGCAATTGGGTAATACTAGCCAACACCTTTCCTGATTCATTTTTAATTCTCCAATCTTCGGGCAAAACATTAATTAATTTTCCTTGCTGAGTGCGGATAATAGGATAACCCGCATTATTAAAACTATCTACAACTCCAAAAGTACCATTTACATAGCCCCCTTCAAAATTATTTCTTAAAAACATCACAAAGGCGCCTTTTTTAAGAGTTAATACCTCCGAAGCAAGACAACTCTTGTGAAGTGTTTTTACTAAAGCGGCTGGCCCAGAGCTATACATATGAAAAACAAACTCTTTGCCATCTAATTTGGAGAGCTCCCGTTCATTTATTTTATCAACATCAACATTATGAGTGTATAAATTAGTTCGTCCATCAGGAATCGATTTAAATCTTTGACTCAAAATATCCAATGTTTCTTTGTTGGCACTATTTGTTCGAATAGCATTTAAAACATTAATATAGTTTTGATCCTTATGGCGATACTGTTCTGTAAGATAACAAACTTCTGGTTTAAGTTCTTTCCAGGCACGCGAATGATATGCAAACTTTCCCATTGATTCCACTCCACATCTATTAACAGGGGGCAGTTGAAAAAAATCTCCACAAAAAACAACTTGCATCCCTCCAAAAGGTTCCCAAGTACCACGGGCATAACGTATAATTTCTTCAGCGATATCTAAATGTCCAGCAGAAAACATAGAAATTTCGTCAATAATCAATGTTTGTGCGTTTCGTATACGCAAACTAACACCCTTCTTTTTAATTATTTTCTTTAAATCTTTTTTTGTAAGATTGTCCAAGATACCCATACCCGTCCATGCATGAATAGTCATTCCATCTAAGTGAGTAGCAGCAACACCAGTAGAAGCAGTAACACCAACCAATTTTCCTTTATCTCTAAGAAATTTTATATACTCCTTGAGAACATATGTTTTTCCGCTTCCCGCCTGTCCAGTTAGAAAAACACTACGCCCACTTTTTAATATTTGTAATGCTTCTGATTGGTCCATAGCTTTATATTATAATAAAAGATGAAAGTTTTAAATACTTTTGATAGAAAAATAGTTTTAAATCAAAAAGAACTTCGTAAATTCGAAGCTCTTTTTGATTCTAATTACCTACACAAAAAACTAAAGAAAGTTTTTTGTGTGATAATGTTTATTATGATTTTATTTGAATTTTCTTTGGTTCTTCTCCTAACTTCTTTGGCATTTTAATCTTCAAAATGCCATTTTTTTGAGTGGCCTCAACCTTATCAACATCAACATTTATCGGCAATTTAACAAGCCTTTCAAACGAACTTTTGTATATTTCTTTCTTCCAGTAATTTTTCTTATCTTCTTCTTTCTCTTCCTCTGTTGTTCCCTTAACCTCCAAATAGCCATCTCTAACAGAAATATCGATGTTTTTAGGATCAATACCCATTACTCCAACCTCGGCGACAACACTATCTTTTGTTTCGTAAAGATTAAGTGCTGCGTCCCTCTTTGGTTGTGGTAAGAACCAATCATCTTCAAAAAAATCAATATTTTTTGGTATTGGTATTAATGACATAGTTTCGTTTAAATTATTAATAAATTGCGACCTTTGCCTAATTATATTAAAATTATTTTATATGTCAAGATTCAGCATTAAATCATATAAAATCTAACTGAAATAACTACAATAAGCAGAAATTGGCTCTGCTACTATAGCAGATCGTTAGAGTGTGAAATATGTGCTTCTAAACTCTGGCTCGTTCATAAATTAATTATTATCATAAAAAATATCCAAGTATTCTTTATATGCATATGATTGCCCATATTTTTTATCTTTATCTTTTAGAACAAGAACACCCATACCTACAAAGCGATCGATGACTCTTTGTGCGCCCGCTCGCGTAAACCCAGTCCACTTTTGAACGGTGGCAACATTTACAATCGGCTGGCCATAAAGTTTTGGCAAAATCATTGTTGCGCTTTCCGATGCACGGGTCCCAAGTTTTTGTATTTTTTGCCTATCTTTTTCTCGCAACTCAGTGATTTTGCCTACTATCTCTATCGCTTCGTTAGCAATGTCAATAACACCATCAAGAAAAAAATCAATCCAATCAGAAACTTGCCCGCTATGATAGCCAAAAAGTTTTTCATAATAAAGTTTTTGATGCCTCTTGAAAAAAGAAGATAAAAACAAAACGGGCTTTTCTAGAAAACCTTCTTTCCATAAATAAAAAGTGATCAACATTCTTCCGGTTCTGCCATTACCATCAAGAAAAGGGTGGATTGTTTCAAATTGAGCATGGATTAAACCGGCCTTTATAAGGGTGAGTGTTGCGTCATCGGCATAAAAAAATTTTTCAAGATCCTGCAAAGATTTTTGCATCTCATCAATCGGTGGCGGCACGAATCGCGCATTATCCGGGCGAGTTCCTCCAATCCAATTTTGACTTTTACGAAATTCTCCCGGATCGGAAAAATGAGTCGCTCTGGCTTGTTTCATTAACTGGCCATGCAGCTCCTTAACAAAACGAAGTGTTATTGGAAAATTATCAACTGAAACTCTTTTAATACCATAATTGAGGGCTTTAATATAGTGCAAAATATCGTCAACATCTTCTGGAATATCGGCATTGATTTTTGCTTCGGCTTCAATAGCATTAATCATTGTCGCTCTGGTACCCTCAATCTGACTTGATGAAGCGGCGTCTTTTCGTAAATACATTAATAAGAAAAAATCAGCATCCGGTAAAAGTTTGGTAATACCATCCAGTTTTCCTAATAATCTAGTAGCTTGATCGTTCTTTTTCAATATTTTAGCATCAAAATCAAAGCCACCCCTTGGAGGAAAAGGATTAGGAACAAAGGCTTTAAAGCCATTTTTTTGTTGAATATTTTTGCCTATCTCTATATTTTTCATAGTTTGTATCTATCTTTTTGATATTGTATACAAAGTATAGCAGTTTGTATCTATTTGTCAATAAATATTCTGGATATTTTCGCTTGTGGTTAATTTTTATTTAACCATTTAACCATGATCCTATTATCACTGCGTTTTTTAATTACCTTATACTATTCATTTCTTCCTAGCTCTTTTGCTATCTTATATCTTTGATAAGCTTCTTCGTATTTTGAAAAAAGCAATGCTTTGGGATAATCAATGTTTAATCCTAAAGCAACCCCACCACCAATTCCACCATAAATCAATTCTTCGGGAGTATCTTGATAAAGTTGATTGCTAGTACTTCCCGACTCCCTTTCTTGAATATATATCCCCACTCCTTCGGCAAACTCTGTCTCTTTCGCTTCTTTAGCAAACTTTTTAATACTATCTGCAGGAACATTAACTAAATCTTTTACCTGTTTAGGTAAGAAACTTGAAGCAATATCTCCAACTATATCAGTATACTTTTCTTCAATCTTTTCAACATTATCATCTTTTAGTGTTTTAAAAACCTCTCTAGAGACTTCTCTTTGAAGCTCTTTGTCTTTATCTAATAATTTTGTTTTAAAGATAAAGTTCCATATATTACCAGGAATTTCTTTCGCTTTGTTGATTGTAGAAACTAGAATATTATCCGTTGCCGCTCTCCCATAGGTGTTATAGTAATTTTTACCATCTCTGGTATATTTTTCTTGCCCATAAGTATCAACAAATCGAATTATCTTTACTCCCTCTTTTGTATACATTACCTCATATTCATTTGGCATAAGAACTTTGTCGGAAATACATTCTTTGCCATTCCATTTCTCGTCTATTTCACAAGGATACTCTTCTTCCTCTTCTTTTTGCGCTAAAAAAGGAATATCTATATTAATCTCGGGTATCTTAATATTCTCAATAATACTGTCTACACTTATCTCTGGTGAACCACCACTCTCTTTGGCAAAAGAAGAAACTTGAACATCAACTTTGGCACACCTTGCTGGAATACCAGATCTCTTAAGGCATGTTGTGCTACAAAAACTAGGAACCCCTCCGGTATAATTACCAGTTATCTGACACATATGGCCCTTCTGAATATATTGCAAACATTCTGAATCACTAATTTTATCATTATCAACCATGATAATGCACTCATAGCCAGAAAGCTCTTGACTAAACATACCTTTAAAATCATCCCAAAAACTAGCATCGGCATACGGAATGCTTAAGAAAAACATTAAAGATAATAATATTATTGTTTTTTTAATCATAATTTTTATATAAATTAATTATAAATGCATTATTAAATACTAATTATTATTTTAAATCAAAAATTAAACTTTCAAAACCAGCTGTATTTAACTAATAATTATTAGAATTCTTTTTGAGAAATTTTTTAATTTCTTTTCTTTGTGTAATTGTTTTATCGCCACAAATGCTATTACTTAATAAAACGTTGGAATATTTTCCATCCAAAAATGAAATATATGATACTTTGTTTTTTTCTGTTCTTTTTTTGGCATAATATTTTTATTTTATCACCGACATATAATTTTTCAGCATGAAGATAGTGTCAGCTTTCAAATGATTTCTAACCCATGCTTTTTCTTTTTCGCTATCGATCAGTTCGCCCAGTCCCTGCATTATTCGATTATCTTTAACTTTTTCAATGAATGTGATGCAATCGGCAAGATATTCTTTGGTTGTCTTTTCAGTTCTTTCTTTTATTACTTCATTGTTAATACCCCAATTGCTCTTGGCAAAATAATGGATATCATAGATGTCTCTCGTAGCAGTTTCATTTCGGAGTACCAAAGCCAATAATTTACTCGCAAACAAATAATCTTTCTTAGCGACAAACATTGGAATACCAAGATATTCTTTCATCTCGTAGTGATCTTGGATATTGTCTACTAATTTTCGGACATTAATCTCAACCTTGATGTTGTGATCATCATCACCATAAGAGAGTAGCGCAAACACCGTAAATCTTTTTATGCACTGGTCCTTGATCTGTCCGTATTTGCTCAAAATCGCCACAATCTTATCAAAGACTAATTTTTGGTTTCCCTTGTTAACCAACAACAAATCAAAATCCAAGTCCACCGAGAATCTCGGCAGACCGTAAAAGAAATGGGCACAAGTGCCATCCTTGAACCCCAAGAGTGGACTGATTGAGACATCAGCGTAGATGTCTTTCAAAATCTGACCCATTATTAATTGATGTTTTTCCCTATTGAGCATAATTTTTGCGATATTTAT
>Ga0208694_1003858_pt1 | contig 14091 bp, 6 predicted proteins | sample AD_UKC078_MetaG_FD_184442 | JGI IMG/M metagenome (GOLD analysis project Ga0208694, IMG submission 184442) | Active sludge microbial communities of municipal wastewater-treating anaerobic digesters from USA - AD_UKC078_MetaG (SPAdes) (version 2) | ecosystem: Engineered > Bioreactor > Anaerobic >...
CTTGACTATGCTCATAACAAACTAAATGAACGCGGAGAATTTTATTTTAAATTTAAGTGCAATGACATAGAACTTGTTAATGAATTATCTTCGAAATTATCAATAGATAATTTTAAAAACGGTTTTGTTTATGCTTATGCAAATCAAACAGAATTTGAAACTTTTTTAACTTACAATTTAAGTTTTGAGCCTGTTTATGATTATTACGAAACACCCAAAGCCTTAACAATGGCTACCACAGTTGCACAAATGGCAAATTGGGACAGGTATCCAACTCATGCGGTTTTTTCGCAAATGATGCAAAATTTCGTAACTAACTATCCTAATTTATGTGTTTTAGAAAATTTTGGAACATCAATTAATGGTTATCCTTTAGTAACTTTAATAATTTCAAATAATGTAAACACACCAAGTGACAAACCTGAGTTTTGGTGGTCGAGTACCATGCACGGTGATGAATTAACTGGCTATGTTTTATTGCTTCGTTTTGCAGATTATCTTTTATCAAATTACGGTACAGACGAGAGAGTTACCAATATGTTAAACAATATAAAAATTCACATAACTCCTTTAGCAAATCCTGATGGAACTTTTTATAATTCAAGCAATGGAACTTCGGTGTCTTATTCGAGAAGAGCTAACGCTAATAATGTTGACTTAAATAGAAATTTTCCTCGTGTAGATGGAGGAACTAATAATCCTATTCAAAACGAAACACAATTAACAATGGATTATGCCAATAATCACAATATTGTTATGGCAGCAAATATTCACGGTGGTACTGAATGCATGAATTACCCTTGGGACTCTTGGACAAGCTCCCAAAATCCACATGCAGACCAAAACTGGTATTATTATATAAGTACTGTTTATGTTAACGAGGTTAGAGCTGTTTCGCCTTCAAGTTATTTTGATGGACCCGAATCATATAATACTACTGGAATTACTCATGGTGGAGATTGGTATGTTATTACTGGTTCTCGTCAAGATTATTTTAATTATTTTAAACATATTAAAGAACTTACTGTAGAAATTTCTGATAACAAACAACTTGATGTTGAATATTTAAATGCCTATTGGAATTACAATAAAAATGCTTTTCTTTCATTTACAGAACAAGTACTTTATGGTTTTAGAGGAATTGTTACCGATGCTTGTACTGGAAATGCATTAGATGGTGTTAAAGTTGAAATTGCTGGGCATGACACTTATAATTCATTTGTTTATTCTTTTGCTCCTATTGGAAATTATCATCGTCCAATTTACGAAGGAGATTATGAAGTAACTTTTTCTAAAACAGGATATGTAAGTAAAACTTTGCCGGTAAGTGTTCTAAACAATCAATCAACAAGATTAGATGTGCAATTAGTTCCAGTCAATGTAGCAGTTCCTGATTTTTCAACTGCTAATACAACTATTGGAATTGGTTCAGCAATTAGTTTTCAAGATTTAACATCTGGTGGTACAGTTACTTCCAGAAATTGGTATTTTGAAGGTGCTACACCAAGCACAAGTTCTGCACTCAATCCTACAAATATTACTTATAATTCTACTGGAAATTTTGATGTAAAATTAGAAATTGTAAGCAATGGCTGTACTATTGAAGAACTCAAATCAGATTATATAAAAGTAATTATTCCTGGTGCACCAACAGCTTTATTTACTGCACAAGAAACTTCTTCTTGCACTGGCGAAATACAATTTACAAATCAAAGTGAAGGAGTTGGTAACTCTTACTTGTGGAATTTTGGTGATGGCACAAGTTCTACAGAAGAAAATCCATTACATGTTTATACCCAAAATGGCAATTTTACTGTTAGTTTATTAGTTACAAACTCTGTTAGCGACGACAGCTATACATTACCTGAAACAATTACAATAAATCGTCCTGAAGCACCTCAAATAACCAACGCAAACAGATGCGGAACAGGTTCTGTAAACTTATCTGCAAGTGGTTCAGGAGTTTTAAATTGGTATGATAGCGAAATTTCAGGAAATTTAATTCATACAGGAAATACTTACACAACCCCTGCTTTATCAAGCACTACAACTTATTATGTTCAAGATAATATAGGAATTGAACAAAATGTTGGACCAAATGTTGGCGGTTCTGCAAAAAATGTTGCAGCTATATTGTATTTTGATGTATATCAACCTATGACTTTAATTTCTGTTGATGCAAGAGCAGGTGGTTTTACTGGAGGAACAAAAACTATTAAACTTTTAGATGCAGAAAACAATGAATTATACTCAGAGTCTGTATATGTTGGAACTTCTACAACTACTTTAACATTAAATTGGGAAATTCAACCTGGCAATGGCTACCAATTAACAACACAAACAAACTCAAATTTATATAGAATAAGCACCGCAAACTATCCTTATACAATAGATGGTTTAGTTAGCATAACTGGCTGTAATCAAGGATCTTCCTACTATTATTCGTGGTTTAATTGGAAAGTAAAAGGCGAAGATTGCATAAGCCCACGAGTTCCTGTTACTGCAACAATAAATCCTGTGCCTTCAGTTAACTTAGGTGCAGACCAATCTCAGTGTGGAGGTTCTGTTACTTTAAATGCTGGTAGTGGTTTTGATAGCTATTCGTGGAATGGAAGTACTGGAACTCAAACTTTAGTGGTAAATACTACAGGTAATTATAGTGTTGTTGTTGAAAATGAATTTGGTTGTACAGCAAGCGATAATGTAAATGTTACAATCAATCAGGTACCACAACTAAATTTAACTGCTATTGATGAGTCCGCTCCAAATGCAAACGATGGAAGCGTTACAGCTAACGTTAGTGGTGGTGCAACACCTTATACTTATAACTGGACTGGTTCTTCTGGAACAGGAAGTCAAATTACAGGTTTAGGTGATGGTACATATTGTGTAACAGTTACAGATGGAAATGGTTGTTCAGTTGATGATTGTGCGACTATAGTAACACTTTCTCCTACTCCAATTGCAAATTTTGAAGCAAATCAAACTTCAGCTTGTGGTGGTATTACTGTTCAGTTTACAAACAATTCTCAATATGCAACATCATATCTTTGGAATTTTGGCGATGGAACAAACTCTACAGAACAAAATCCAACACATACTTATTCAACACCTGGAAATTATACTGTAAGTTTAACTGCAACTAATTCCGAAGGTAGCGATACTGAAACAAAAACTAATTATATAAAAGTTTTTGCCAACCCAACACTTGCGTTAACAACAACCCCTGAAACTGTTGATGTTACAAATAATGGAAGCGTTACTGCTGATGTTAATGGTGGAGCAATACCTTATAATTATAGCTGGTCTAATTCAGGAACAGGAAGTCAAATTACTGGTTTAAGTGCAGGAACATATTGTGTTACAATAACTGATAATAATGGCTGTTCAGTTGATGATTGTGCAATAGTTGAGCTTGATGGCGTAGCTCCAGTTGCGAATTTTGAAGCAAATCAAACCTCTGCATGTGGTAGTTTAGTAGTTCAATTTACAGATAATTCTCTATATTCTCCAACATCTTGGTTGTGGAATTTTGGAGATGGTACAAACTCAACAGAACAAAATCCAACTCATACTTATTCAACACCTGGAAATTATACTGTAAGTTTAACTGCAAGCAATTCCTCTGGTAATAATACTTTGACAAAGGACAACTATATTCATATTTATTCTATACCTAACTTAGAAATAGAAATTACTAATGCGTCAGGCGAGTTGGAAAATGACGGTTCTGCTCACGTTATAGTTACAGGCGGAACAACACCATATAGTTATCTTTGGTCAAATGATGCAACAACTTCCACTATTTCAAATCTTGTACCAGGAGCTTATTGCGTTACTGTAACAACTAATGACAATTGTATAGCAACTGCATGTGGTAATGTAGAAGTTCAAAACGGCAATTCTCCTATTGCAAACTTTACAGCAGACAATACTCAAAACTGTGGAAGTTTAACTGTTAACTTTACAGATTTAAGTACAAATAATCCTCAAGAATGGCTTTGGAATTTTGGTGATGGCACAAGTTCTACAGAACAAAATCCTCAACATTTCTATTCAGAAGCTGGTGAATATACTGTAAGTTTAACTTGCTCAAACGAACAAGGAAACGATGTAATTGTAAAAGAAAATTATATCATAGTTTTTGAAAAACCAAGTCTTTCTTTTGAAGTTACTGATGAATCTAGCACAGGAAGTGCCGATGGTACAATTACTTTAACAATTACTGGTGGTACAGAACCTTACCAAATTAATTGGTCAAACAATTCCCATGGTTTATATCTTGAAAATTTAAGTGCTGGTCTGTACTCTGTTGCTGTTATTGATGCTAACAACTGCATGAACACTGCAACTGTTACTGTTGGTGTTGTTACTGGAATTGCTAATAATATCAAAAATAATATTAGTATTTATCCAAATCCTTCAAACGGCAACTTTAAAATTGAAGCAGAAGAAAACATTATTTCTATTGAAATAACTGATGTTTCAGGAAAGGTTTGCTTACAACAAAACGTAAATTCTAAGTTTTTTGAAGTTTCAGAAAACTTTAGTTCAGGAGTTTATCTTGTGAAAATCAGCACTTTAAATGAAATTAATTTGCAAAAATTAGTTATAAAATAAACTTTAATAAACTTTCTTCCTATTTTTCTGTTTATCAGATAATAGATAAATTTTAAATTGAATACTAACAATTAAAACTAATTATTATGGAAGATATGATTATTTGTCATTGCATGGAAGTTTATAAAAGCGAAATCGTTAAAGCAATAAAAGAAAAAGGTTTAAAAACTGTTGAAGAAGTTGGCGAAGAAACTAATGCTGGAACAGGTTGCGGTGGTTGCCAAGATGATATTCAAGCTATACTTGACGAAATAAATTTGAGTTAAAAGTTAAAAGTTAAAAGAGGCTGACGCGTCTATTGTTTAAACCACAAAAGACACAAAAGGACACAAAAGACACAAAAGGCACATTCAGTTAAAAGTTAAAAGAGTTTTTAGTGTTGAGTGTTAAGTTTTTACTGTTTAGTCCATCGCTCAAGCGAATTTAATTTTAAAAACTTTTTTAACTTTTAACCAAATTGGCTGTCGCTTACGGTTAATCACATGTTGTCCTACGGACAAATAAGTTCTATCGCTTGCTCGGATTTGCAACCGAGACCCGCAGGGCGAGCTCGGCATAGCTAAATCCGATTTAGTGAAATAGGATCAAAAACAGCTTACAAGTTATTAATTTCAATGGCTAATATTTACTGACACTCCGCCGTAAAAAATTCTACCAAATACAGGAGCGTACATAAATGCGGCATCGTCTAAATGTCTTTCGTCTTGAACATAATCTAAAATATTATTTACGCCTGCATACAGCTTAAACATTTTTATTTTCTTAGACAACCTTGCATTAAATATCATGTTAGGTTTAGTCTTTTTGATTTTTGACAATGTTTCGTCCTCGCTGTAGTAATCGATATACATATTTCCTTGGAAATTACCTGTTGCAGAAAATGTCCATGTTTTTGGGCTATATTCAATTTTAACATTACCTGTTGTTGAAGGAAACCTTGAAATATACTTACTTTGTTCTTCATATTCTGTTCCAACCCAATCTTCTCTAACGTTTTTATATTCACCTTGATTGTATGTTAAATCAAGTCCCATATCAAGATTTTTTGCCAAATTAGCCATTACGGATAATTCAACGCCTTGTACAAAAGCATCATCAATATTTTTCCATTGATAGTCGTAGCCAAGTGCTGCAATATTATCATCGGCATCGGTAAAACCAATTTTGTTTTTCAAATCAGTTCTAAAGACATTTGTACTAACTCTAACTTTTTTACCATAATAATCTGCTGAAACGTTATAGCTCATAGATTTTTCAGGGTTTAAGTCTGATGATTTCCAAACTCGTGGCGACCCACTGCAAAGATGTAAATCCTCTGAAAACCCGTAAGGAGCGCGAAATCCTGTACCTGCGTTTGCTCGCAAAGTAAATTTATCAGATATTTTGTATTTCAATGCCAATCTTGGATTTACAGCAGTCTCATTAAAGCTTGTTTTTGGAAAATTTGTGGTTTCAAACACTTGTTGGTCTGAAGTGTATTCTTCGCCAGAGTTATGATAATCAAATCTAACACCAGGAACAACCATTATTTTCTCGCTGATTGCCCACTCATCTTGAAGAAACAAACCAAATTCTCTTGCCGATTTGTTAGCTATTGAACGATACGATTTACCAAGAAAACTACTTTCTTCATCAACAACAACGTACATTCCAGACTCTTCAAGGACATCAAAAAATCCTTGTACCCCGGTAATTAAACTATGATTTTTTAATTTTGTGTCAAAAGTTAAAGTTGAGGTTAAAGAATTTTCATTCGCAAGATAAGGTCTCATATCTCTTAAATCGGGAACTGTATCTCCGTGTGTAGCCATATAATCGCCTAAATAAGAGTCGTTTGTAGCATTTCTGTTATGATGTGTATATGCAAGACTAAAATTAATTCTTGACTTAGTTTTAATTTTTTTCTCATAATTGAGAGATGCCTCATGCCTGTCAGTAGTAATGTTCTCTGTTCCGTCTGTTAGTGGATTACGAAAATAATCATCAGTCATAGTTCCTCCTTCACGTTTTTCGAAAACTGATTTTCCACGAATAATAAGTTTATCATTTTTCATAAATGCATCATTCACATAAAAAGCAAAACCTGCATTTGTAAGATTTGTCATTACTCTGTCAGAAATACCGTCTTTATTCCTTACCTCTTCTGTTGTAAGCCCGGGTCCTGTTTCATCAATTGCTCCTTCGGAATATCGTTGGGCAAAAATATTCAAACCCATATTTCCTTTTTCGTTACGCAATGATGAATTTAATTCAAGCTTATTGGTTTGATGACTACCAAATTGAACATCAACAGAAGTTGAGGGATTAAAACCAGGTTCTTTTGTAACAATATTGATTGCACCTGCAACAGCACCACTACCATACAAGGCTGAGCCAGCACCTTTCACGACTTCAATCTTGTCAACATCAACGGTGCTTAATTGCTGTAAACCATAAACACCCGCTAAGCCCGAATACATTGGCTGACCATTTATAAGTACCTGCGTATGCTCAGCACCTAAGCCCTGCATACGAACCATAGTAAAATTGCAATATTGACATTGATTTTCGACCCTCACACCCGGAGTGCCATCTAAAGCTTGATAAATATTGCAAGCATTTTTATTTTCAATAGCTTTTGACGAAATAATTTCAGTTCTCACAGGCACATCTTTCAAATGGTGTTCAGTTCTCGTAGCTGTAACAACAGCCTGTTCAAGCATTAAAATATCTTCTTCTAATTCAAAAAAGACTTGTGTTGACTTTCCTTTTTCCATTACAACCTCAACTTCTTGCGATTTATAACCAACCGCCTGTGCTACAACAACAATTTTACCAAGAGGCAAATTTGAAAGTTTATAATGCCCCGAACCGTCGGCAGATGTGCCAATAGTCGTTCCTTTCACTAATATAGTCGCATAAGGTATATGCTCTTGAGTTTTAGTCGATGTTACATGACCAAATAACATAGCATCTGTTTTATTTTGAGAAAAAGCAGATAAAAAACTCATCAAAAATATTATTGTAATTAACAAAAAACTTCTCATAAAAATTAATTTTATATTAAACCCCTACTGAATTTCAGTTTAACACCACAAAATCCTCTATTGATTATAAAATAGGTGGGGCTCGTAAGTTTTTTGTATCAAGTAAAAATAAATGATAATAAGTAGGTGTAAAAAACCCAAGTTTTATTTTTTGATAAAATAATTTATTTACAAAACCTATTGCAAATACGAAAGCACAAGCAAGAAAAGCATGATTTAAAATTTGAATAGTTAAAATTTCTTTCTCGCTATGTTCGTGAGTTTTAGTTGTTTTACTTTCTGTACCTAATAAATTAAAAAAGTGAGAGTGAGTAAATTTAACTCCATTAATTTCGTGACTATGAGTAAATAAAGAGTTTCCTACAATATACAACCCAAAAAAACTTAGTAAAAATATTCTTATAATTTTATGTCTTAAATATTTCACTTTTAAAATTTTTGGCAAAAGTAATCTTATTTAAAATAATTCCAAATAATCATTGAGTGTTTTTTAGCAGATTTTTTGTTTTCAGGAATAGAATTTTCTATAAAATAATTTTGCACATATCAAAAGAAGTAGTATTTTTGCACCCTTAATTTATTAACAAAAATAAAAAGTGATGAAGAATTATTTAGATTCAGACAAAAAGAAAGAATTTGTCGAAAAACACGGAAAGTCTAATAAAGACACTGGTTCTCCAGAAGTTCAGATTGCTTTATTTTCCTACCGTATCAGTCACTTAACCGAGCACTTAAAAATTCACAAAAAAGATTTTAGTACTCAACGTGCCTTGATATCATTGGTTGGAAAACGTAGAGCCTTGCTTGATTATTTAAAAGACAAGGATATCGAAAGATATAGAGCAATAGTAAAAGAATTAGGTTTACGTCGTTAAACCGCTAAGAAAGCAAAACACTAAGTTTTGCTTTTTTTGTTTTTAAAATAAATTTGAATTGAAATATATGTATAATGAAATTAAACAAGTCGTTAAATTAGACGACGGTCGAGAAATCGAAATTTCCACCGGTAAACTAGCGAAGCAAGCAAGTGGTTCGGTAGTGGTGAAGATGGGTAAAACCATGCTCTTAGCAACTGTTGTTGTTGCTGATGAAGCGAAAGAAGATGTTGATTTTATGCCTCTTTCTGTTGAGTACAAGGAAAAATATGCCGCTGTTGGTCGTTTTCCTGGTGGTTTCAACAAAAGAGAAGGGCGAGCTTCTGACTACGAAATTCTTGTATCAAGATTAGTTGACAGAGCTTTGCGTCCACTTTTCCCTGATGATTTTCATGCCGAAGTTTTTGTAAATGTAATGCTTATTTCGGCTGACAAAAACGACCTACCTGATGCATTAGCAGGTTTAGCTGCATCGGCTGCTATGTCAGTAACAGACATTCCTTTTAATGGTCCTATTTCTGAAGTAAGAGTTGCAAGAATTGATGGCAATTTTGTAATCAACCCAACTGCGGAAGATAACAAACGTGCTGATATTGACTTGATTGTTGCTGCAACTATCGACAATATTATGATGGTTGAAGGCGAAATGAACGAAGTTTCTGAAAAAGAAATGTTGGAAGCTATAAAATTTGCTCACGAAGCTATTAAAGTTCAGTGCCAAGCACAAATTGAACTTCGCAAAGCTTGTGGAATAGAAGGTTTTGCTGAATATTGTCATGAAAACAATGATGAAGATTTAAGAAAAAAAGTTTGGGACGAAACTTATGACAAAGCTTATGCTGCTGCAATGACTCAAACTGCTGACAAACACGAGCGTTTAAGATTATTTTCTGAAGTAAAAGAAAATTTCTGTGCTCAATATGATGAAGAAAGTTTAGAAGAAATTCAAACACTTATCGACCGCTATTACCATGATGTTGAGAAAGAAGCTGTTCGCCAAATGGTACTTAACGAAAAAGTAAGACTTGATGGTCGTAAAACCAATGAAATTCGTCCTATTTGGTGCGAAGTTGATTATTTGCCTGCGGCTCATGGTTCTGCTATTTTTACTCGTGGCGAAACTCAATCTCTAACTACAGTTACTTTAGGAAATAAAATGGACGAGCAACAAATTGATGGTGCCATGATAGCAGGATACGAAGCTTTTATATTACATTATAATTTCCCTCCATTTTCTACTGGTGAAGCCAGACCTTACAGAGGTGTTGGTCGTAGAGAAGTTGGTCATGGTAACCTTGCTCACAGAGCTTTGGCAAAAGTTGTTCCTGAAAAAGGCGAAAAATTCCCTTATACAGTACGCGTAGTTTCTGATATTTTAGAATCAAATGGTTCTTCATCAATGGCTACTGTTTGTGCTGGTTGTCTTGCTCTTATGGATGCTGGTGTTCCAATTTCCAGACCAGTAAGCGGAATTGCAATGGGATTAATTGCTGATCCAAAAACTGGCAAATTTGCTATTTTAAGTGATATTCTTGGCGACGAAGACCATCTTGGCGATATGGACTTTAAAGTTTGCGGAACTCCTGAAGGAATTACTGCTACTCAAATGGATATTAAAGTTGATGGACTATCTTATGAAGTTTTAGAACAAGCTTTAGAACAAGCAAGACAAGGCAGAGCGCATATATTAAACGAAATGTCTAAAACCTTGGCACAACATCGTCCTGAATATAAGGAACATGCTCCAAGAATTGAAACTCTTGTAATTCCTAAAGATATGATTGGTGCTGTTATAGGTCCTGGTGGAAAAATTATTCAAGAAATTCAAGCCTTATCAAATACTGTAATTGGAATTGAAGAAAAAGACGACAAAGGTTATGTTGAAATTTCTGCTAATAACCAAACAGACATGAACTTAGCTTTAAGTAAAGTAAAAGCTATAGTTGCTGTGCCAGAATTAAACGAAGTTTATAAAGGCGTAGTAAAAGGAATTACTACTTTTGGAGCTTTTGTCGAAATTTTACCAAATCATCAAGGTTTATTACATATTTCCGAAATTGATTGGAAACGAATTAAATCTGTTGAAGAAGTACTAAAAGAAGGACAAGAAATTGAGGTAAAATTAATTGAAATTGACCAAAAAACTGGAAAATTCAAATTAAGTCGTAAGGCTTTGTTGCCTCGTCCTCCAAAGGAAGAAAGACCTGAAAACAAATAAAAACTATAGCACGCTTTCAACACAACACCCCTGACGCTCGCTCGGATTTCAAATCTGAGCGAGCAGGGTTTTTATTTTTTATCTGATTTATTTTTTAACTCTAAAAGCCTTTTTAATTCAGCTATTTCTTTTGCGTTTTCGGCTAATTTTTTGGCATTTTCAGCTAACATCTTGTCTTTTTTAGCTATTTTTTTCTCTTGTTCTGCAATTATATCATCTTTTACTTCTAACTCTTTAAAATAATCATCTTCCATTTTCATTTCATCTCGTATTTCACTTGAAACATAAGCCTCTTGTAATTTACGAACAATATGTTTGTGTTCTTCTGAAAAATTTTCAGAATTTACATTCAAAATATGATTGTCTTTAGTAATATTGTCTTGGTCGAATATGCTAAGCAAATTTTCCAAATCATTTCTGCGATTTTCTTTTAATTGTTTTATTTGAACTATCCACGACTTGTGATTTAAACTTTGAATAAATTCATTTTTATTACTTAACTCTTCACCTGTTGCTTGGTCGCTAACAATACTGTCAACTTTTATCACAGGACTGTTTGACAAACCTATGTCATAATTTAATAAATATATACAGTAAATTTGCCTTGCTTTTAATCGCTGTTTGTCAGAAGTATTGTCTGCATCTTGATACATAACTCCTAAATATCGTCTAAAACGCATTATGTCTGTTGCAAATTTAGCTTTTTGTAATTCTATAGTTACAGTTTTATATTCTCCACTGTCGGTTTTTATTTTTGCAGCAAAATCAAAACGACAAACAACCAATTCTTCTAGTTCTCTGTTTACATCACTTCGTTTAGCACCAGGTTTTAAGGAACGTTCTGTTGAAGCAAAATCTAAGTCAACAATCTTTTCCTCTATGATAGCTGATAAAAAAATCTTTGCAACTTTAGTATCGCTCATCATATATTTAAAAACCGTGTCGTATATAGGATTGGCTATGAACATAAATTTTATTTATTAATTTTCTATTATTACAAAAATAAAACTATTCTAAGAAATAAACAAATAAATTCAGTTAAAAGTTTATCAAGTTTAAAGTCTGCTAAGAAATGCCAAACCCGCAGACCACTTTACCTTCGGTGAGCTCGTAAACTCGGTTCAACTTTTAACTCCATATTCCATATTTAATCATTATTTTTTCACAAAATTTCCAATTTTTTAGTTTTTTTGTCGTTATAAACATCTATACTTATTTTTGTAAAAAAAATTTGTGAAAAAATATGCCCTCATAATATTATTTTTGTGCATAAATATATTTGTGTTTTCACAATCATTAATCAATTTACGAAATAAAGAGATTTCGTTAGACCAAGACACTATTAAGTTAGACAGCCTTAGTATAGTTTCACAAAGTTTAAATTTGACAGATTGCGATGGCAATAAAATTCCTTCAGATTCTTTTGATTTTGATTTTAAAAATTCTTCCATAATTTTCAAACAGAAACCTAATTGCGATAAAATTAATATTTCATACAAAACTTTTCCTGTTAACTATTTTGAGTCTAAAACAATATTTAAAAAAGAAGATTTTCTGATTAGTACAAAAGATGACGGCTTTAATAACTATGATTATGTTTTTAGTTTTGAAGATTTTAAATCAGCAAATCAAAAGTATAATTTGTCTCGCAAAGGTAGTATTAGTCGTGGTGTTGGGTTTGGAAACAATCAAGATGTTATTGTAAATTCTGCCATGAACTTGCAATTAGACGGACAAATAAACGATAATTTATTTATTCAAGCAGCAATTAGCGATAATAACATTCCTATTCAACCTGATGGTAACACTCAGCAACTTCAAGAGTTTGATAAAATTTTTATAAAAATTTTTAATGATAAATTTTCACTTACTGCTGGTGATTTTGAGTTGAGCAGACCAAAAGGTTATTTTTTAAATTATAATAAAAAAGCACAAGGAGCAAAAATTAATTTCAATACTGATATAGAAACAAAATCTGGAAAAAAAATAAGTTTTAACAATCAAATTAGTGGTGCTGCAAGCAAAGGAAAATTTAATCGTCAAGAAATTTTTGGAATAGAAGGCAATCAAGGACCTTATAAACTTGTTGGTGCAAACAACGAACAATATATTGTTGTATTGGCTGGCACAGAGCGAATTTACATTGATGGAAAACTTTTAAATCGTGGATTTGAAAATGATTATACTATAGATTATAATCTTGGAGAAATTACTTTTACAACAAAACAGCCTATCAACAAAGACAAAAGAATTATCGCAGAGTTTGAGTATTCAGATAGAAATTATTCAAGATTTTTGATAACTGGCTCAACAGAAATCACTTACGAAAAATCAAAATTTTGGTTAAATTTTTACGACGAAAGCGATAATAAAAATCAACCTTTCGACCAAAATATTGCACAGCAAGATAGATTTATGCTTTCACAAATTGGCGATAATCTTGATATGGCTTTAATTCCAGGATTTGATTCTTTGGAATTTGTTCCTTCTGAAATTCGCTACAAACTCTGCGACACCATTGTTGAAGGATTTGTTTATGATTCCATTTTTGTATATAGCTCAGACCCTGAACTGGCTCACTATAGAGTAAGTTTTGCTTTTGTTGGCGAAAACAATGGTTTTTATAAAAAAGGCATTTCGGCTGCTAACGGTAGAGTTTATGAATGGGTAGCTCCAGAAAATGGCAAGCCACAAGGAGACTACATGCCTTATCGTTTGATTGTTACACCAAAAAAATCTCAACTAATCAATGCAGGTGGAGAGCTTAATTTAGGCGAAAAAACTCAAATAAATTTTGAAGCAGCTTTCAGCAAAAACGATGTAAATACTTTTTCAAAATTAGACTCACATGATGATAATGGTCTTGCTCTAAAAACTGGACTAAAACAAGCTTTTTACAAAACTGAAAAAACTTGGTTTGGAGCTTTTGCTGATTATATGTTTTTACAAAAGCATTTTAGAGGAATAGAAAATTTTAGAAGCACAGAATTTACTCGCGATTGGAATTTGAATAATATGTATTCATATAATAATGAAAATAATATTTCAGGAGGAATTTTATATTCAGACAAAAAATTGGGAACAGCTAATTTTACATCAACTTACTTGGATAGAGGCGTGATTTACAGCGGCTTACAAAACTTGCTCAATGCTAATTTAAAATTAAAATCTTGGTCAATAATTGGAAATGCTTCTTTGCTACAAAATAAAGATTCGCTTACAAATTCTGAGTTTTTAAGACATAATTTAAGAATTAAAAAAGATTTTAAATTTTTAAGCCTTGGTTTAGGTGAATTTGCAGAAAACAACACTCGCAACATGCTCACAGACAATAGCTTGGCTTTGAATAGTT